>Ga0268299_1001440_pt1 | contig 41850 bp, 41 predicted proteins | sample NOBtaG_FD_193484 | JGI IMG/M metagenome (GOLD analysis project Ga0268299, IMG submission 193484) | Activated sludge microbial communities from bioreactor in Nijmegen, Gelderland, Netherland - NOB reactor | ecosystem: Engineered > Bioreactor > Aerobic > Activated sludge | place: Netherlands... | reverse complement strand
GCTCCCCAGCCGCCAGCAAACCTTGGACATTACCCAAAAACGGCCGTTTCCAGTTGGAGTGAAACGCAAGTCGCGCCGCCCCAACCATGCGCGCGAAAATCGGGGCGAGAATTGGGTAAGGTCCACGAATAGCTCAGGTTGACTTGGGCGATAAGGCGTGTTCATTCACTAACTCACGACACCCTCCCCACAAGGGGCCAAATGATGCAGAGACTCCGTTGTCTTCGCGTGATCGCGTGCGCGGTTGGGCTTGCGACACCGTTTGCGGCAATTGCCACAGAATTCACCATGAAGAACGATAACTATGGGGTCGATCCGGCCACAGTGGTCGGTGACTTCGTCGCCGGAGAGAAGGCGGCCGCGTGGCTTACTTCGACCGTCGATGGTAAGGTCGTCGCCGTTCAGATCGGCTGGGCCAGCGCGGGAGGCACGTCACCCGAGCTCGGCGCCGGGATCGACATCTGCCGTGCAGGGACATTTCCGAACCCCGGCCCGCTGGTGCAACGCGTCCTTGCCCCGCAACTCACCGACCCTGCGGTCAACGAGTACCGGAATCTCGACATGGACAACCCAATCCCGATCAACGTCCCCGTCTTGGCTGGGGAACGCATCGTCGTCGCTCTCGAGTATGCCTTCCCAACAAACGTCGCCGGGGGTTCAGCGAGCATCATCCGTGACGCGGCCAGTGTGAACGGGAACAACGCGATTCGCGTCCATCTCGGAGGAGGCAGTTTCGCTTGGTTCGAAGCACGATCCCTGCTCGTAAATGGAGACTTTGTCATTCGCATGGTCGTCAACACGACGGTGCCTGACATTCCGACTGTTTCGACCCCAAGCAACGGGGCGTTGGATGTGCCAGTCAATGCGGTGCTCGATTGGCCGGATACGGCGGTGGCACGCGAATACGACGTGTACCTGTGGCGCACGGCAGATTCTCCTCCCGGCTCCCCGACATCCGCCTCGCTGACCGTCAGTCAGTACGATCCCCCAGGCGATCTCGATGCCAGCACGCAGTATAGTTGGCGTCTCGTCGCGCGTAACAACAATGGGTCGACGAACAGCCCGACCTTTAACTTCACGACGGCGGGAGCGGCCTCAGTCGCTAACTGGTCGATGTACGAATAGTCTCGCCCGCGTAACATGCGATGAGAGGCCCGGAGCGCACCAGCGTTTCGGGCCTTCCTCTTGGCTCCATCTTAATTAGGGAGCAGGCATTGCGGCTGGAGGAGGATGGATTCCCTACTTCGCCCGCACGACGGCTGCTTCGCCCACCTTTCATCCCTCTCCAATGTCACCGCGAGGAGTGTCGCGCGCGATTGCCCCCGCCCAGGATTCTCCCGTGAAGGGTTTCATCGCGAAATGCGGAGGGCCATCCGCACCGATTCGCCCGAGGTCGTACAGGGGACGATGTTTGGATGTTCGAGCTACGCCGCGATGCAGGACTCCTGCCCGAATCCGCGACGATCGACGTCCAGACGGTCCGGTGTCGCACTGAGCGAACGCCGGACATTACTGCGGATCATCTTGATGGCGACCGTGCGATGCCCCGAGCGCTTCGGGCTGCTTGAAGGCTTCTTCCCCCGGGACAGCGGTGCTCGATGCGCGGGGCACCTCAATCGACCAGAGCATCGAAGACACGTGTCCGGATTCGGACGAGGTGAATCCATCGCGGAACATCGAGTGGGGCACGAGGCTCGCCGTCGGGGGAGCGGCCTCTCCCTGTGGGGCGGGGGAAATGGAATCATCGGCCATTATATGGCATCCGTGACTGTATGGATGATGTGGACGCTGGCAGGGTGCCGAATCTCCGGTGCGGGTGACAACAATTCATCCGCACCATCGCCGCGTGCGCGCGTGGGAACTTCCGTTGCGTGCGGTCGCTCCGTGCCATTGGAATCGGGGCATGGTCGACAAGACTTCACCCACTGCGCAACCTGCCCTTCGCTCACTCCTCCCTGAGGAGTTGTCGTCGCTCCTGGTCGGTGCCGGATTTGAGGCCTATCGCGGCAAGCAGGTCTTCCAGTGGCTGCACGCAAAGTCGGTCCGCTCGATCGACGAGATGGTCAACGTCCCCAAGAAACTGCGCGACTGGCTCTCGGAGAACACGCGGCTTGGCGGCGCGACCGCGCTGCTCGACGAGCGTCGCTCGGATGATGGGTCGAGTAAGTTCCTTTTTCAGTTCGCGGACGGGCGTAAGGTCGAATCGGTGCTCATGCCCGACCCGAAGCGCGCGTTCTTTACGATGTGCGTCAGCTCGCAGGTCGGCTGCGCCGTCGATTGCAAGTTTTGCCTGACCGGGAGGAATGGTTTCTTTCGTAACATGACGGCGGACGAAATCGCGGATCAGGTGCTCTGGGCGCGGCGAATCCTGCGCGAACGCGATCCCGACGCAATCTTTCGAAACATCGTCTACATGGGGATGGGCGAGCCGCTGCTGAACACGGCGGCAGTCGTGCGCTCGATCCGGTTGCTCACCCATTCCGAGGGTGCCGATTTCTCTCCGCGCAGGATCACCGTTTCGACGAGTGGCATCCTCCCCGGGTTGGCGGAGTTGGCCGCCGCCGAGACCAACGTCGGTCTGGCAATTAGTCTCAACGCAGTGACGCAGGAACTCCGCGAGCAAGTCATGCCGATCACCAGGAAGTATCCCTTGGACGAGTTGCTCGAAGCCGCAGCGAACTTCCCCCTTCGGCCCGGGCGCAGAATCACCTTCGAGTACGTCCTGCTGGCGGGAGTGAACGACTCGATCGAGGATGCGCGCATCATGGCTCGAATCCTCCGTGGCATCCCGTGCAAGATTAACCTGATCCCGTTTAATGCGAATCCGCTGCTTCCCTATGCACGCCCCGAGCGCGAGCAGGTGGATCGATTTCAGGAAGTTCTGAGCGCTGCGCGATACACGGTCAGCACACGCTGGTCCAAGGCGCAGGACGTCAGCGGCGCGTGCGGGAATCTCGCCACCGAGTTTCGCCAAGGCGGAGGCGTTCGCGCAGGCGCGGCAGCACCTGCCGCTGTCGCATCCGCATCTGAGGGCCACGATCTCGACTTCTTTACGGCGGGCCTTGCGGACGACGAAGAGGACTGACTTCGCGTCCATGCCCGGATTCTCCTCGCTCCTCGATCTCGAGAAAGCACCGCTCGCGCGCCCCTATACGGAGAGTGGGTATGACCTCGTGCGCTATCGCGCGTGGGTGGACAAGCTCGGCGCGCCGGACCGCGAGGGCGCGTTCCTCCACATTGCAGGGACGAAGGGAAAAGGATCCACCGCGGCCATGTGCGAGGCGATCCTCCGCGCCAGCGGCCACACCACGGGAATGTACACCAGCCCGCACCTCTCGCACTATCGAGAGCGTTTTCGCGTCGCAGGCGTGCCCCTATCCGCTGACGAGTTTGTGGAGGCGTGCGCGCGACTCGATGCGATCATCCCTCCCGAAGCCGATGTGCCCTCGAAGTCTGCGGGAGACTTTCGCACCGTTTTCGAGTATCTGACGGCGCTGGCCCTCTTCGAGTTCCGTCGAGCCGATGCCTCGGCGGTGATCTGGGAAACAGGACTCGGCGGACGACTTGATTGCACGAACATCGCCGATCCAGTCGTAAGCGTGATCACCGCGATCGGCATGGATCACACGCGAATCCTGGGCGGGACCATCGGCGAGATCGCGCGCGAAAAGGCGGGGATCATCAAGGCCGGGCGGCCTGTCATCGTGCAGCGCCAACCCTGCCCCGAGGCGTTCGACGTGGTTGCGAAGCGTGCCGTCGAGGTGGGTGCGGAACTCATCCGCGCCGAATCGCTCTTTCAGGTCGAATCCGGACGCGACACCCCACAAGGCCGCGAGATTCGCATCGCCACGCCGGAGGGCGAGCGCGAGCTCGGGCTCCCCCTGCTTGGCAGTCACCAGGACAGGAACGTCGAGACTGCGCTCGCGGCCTGTTGGACGTTCGAGGGTGAACGGAAGCGGACGCGGAGCGTCTCGCGATTCCTGGAAGGCGCCGAACGTGCCTCGTGGCCGGGGCGATTGGAGATAGTTCGCGCCCGGGATGCCTCGCGCACGTTGCTGCTCGATGGGGCGCATTGCCCTCTGTCGGCGCGCGCCTTGGGGGCGACGCTCGCAGCGTGGGAAGCATCCGACTCGAGCCCCGCCCGTGGCCCATGGCGACTCCTCCTAGGCATGCAGGCAGACAAGGACATCGCCGGCTTCGTCCGGACGCTGATGGAGTCCGCCCGCCCCGCGCGGATCGAGTGCGTGGCCTGCTACGAAGTCCCCGGCGGGCGCGGTGCAACCCCACAAGTCGTGACGGAGGCCGTCCGTTCCCTTGGCCTCGCAGCGACCGAGCACGATTCCCCCGAGACCGCGCTGCAGTACTCATCGGCCCAAGCGGGGGGTGTCCTGGCCGCGGGGACGCTGTACACGCTGGCCCGAATCCGCGAGCATTGGATCGGCGTTTGGGGTTGATTCAGTCCACCGGTCAATCGCGACAATCATTGGACCGACGCAGCACAGCCCACACCTCGGCGACCGAAAAATCGTGACGACACGCACCACCACCACCGAATTGCCGAAGCTGCTCTCGCCCGCCACCGCCGAGGAGGAAGCCGCGTTTGCTTCGTTGGAGCATGCCAAGCTCCCCCGACACGTTGCGATCATCATGGATGGGAACGGTCGTTGGGCGCGGAAGCAGTCGTTCAAGTCGCGCATTCATGGCCACGAGGCAGGCACGGAATCCGTCCGCGCCGCGACACGCACCGCCGCCGCATTGAGGCTGAACGCACTCACGCTGTATGCTTTTTCCAGCGAGAACTGGTCTCGTCCTCGGGCGGAAGTTGAAGCACTCATGGCGCTCCTCGATCGATTCTTGGATCAAGAGATTCCTGAGTTGATGGACAACAACGTCCGCCTGGTGGCGATGGGACGCCTGGATGAGTTGCGTTCAACGACACGGGCCAAGCTGGACCGAACCATGGCTGCGACCTCAGGGAACACGGGGTTGCGCCTGAATCTCGCGCTTAGTTACGGAGGGCGTCAGGAGATCACCGATGCTGTCTCGCGGATCGCGCAGGAGGTGGCAGCGGGTCGCATTTCGCCGAATTTTGTGAATGAGGAACTCATCGGGCGGTACCTGTATCGATCGGAGTTGGGCGACCCGGATCTCTTGATTCGCACGAGCGGCGAGCTGCGCATCAGCAACTTTATGCTGTGGCAGATCGCGTACACCGAATTGGTGATCCTCGATGTCTTGTGGCCCGATTTCCGGCGCATCCACTTTCTCCACGCGCTTACAGCGTATCAATCACGCGAGCGTCGCTTTGGAGGCATAGGAACCGCCCCATGATGAATCAGGTCCGCAACCCGGGCACGCCCGCGAGTCAGGCATTTGCCCTCAAAATCGTGATGGCCGCATTCGTTCAGGCTGTCATCGTCATTGGTGTCGTGTTGTTTTTTGTCACCCAAGGTAAAGCACCGGTGACGCCCGTTTCCCCAGTGGCGCTTGTGCTTGGGAGCGCTGCCATCGCCATGAGCTTCGCAGGCGTCACCCTTGCTCGTCGGGCTCGAACCATCCGCGGCTGGGTGTGGAATGGCGCGACGCTCGCGCCCAGCGGCGAACGTCTCGACCCATCGCAGATCGACTCTGCAGCAACGTACCTGCCGCGTGCGCGGGTCGGGTACATGATCGCAATGGCAATGTCGGAGTTTCCTGCGATCGCAGGACTGGTCGTGGGTCTGGCAATCGGGGCGCACCAACTCGGGTACGCACTCGTTGGCCTGGGGTTGGTAACGACCTTGATTTCGGGTGTGATGGCTTTCCCAATCTTCAACACCACTGTTGCACTGGAAAAACTGGAACAATTGGCGCGAACTGCCCCTTCGAGGTAAACTGCGGATGCCCTTGCGATTTCTAAAGCGACTCTTCATCGGCGGGGCTCCGCCTCCATTACCGACGCGACCCGGAGTGGGACTGACGGAACTCGAGAAGGCTGCACATCGTTTCGCGGATTGGGTGTCGGAGCGCTCCGGCAGGACGATCTATATCGGGTTTAACGCGCTGCTAGACGTCGATCGCGAGTTAGACCGCCAGCGCGACGACACAACACCGACATCAGAACTCTCGGAGAGTTTGGCGATCGACGCGGCTTCGTTTTTGGGCGTGGCGGCGCGTCGCGAGTTGGGCGGCACATGGGAGGAAGACCCCGTGTTTGGCTTGGTCCTGAGGTTCCCGGGCGCGCGAGGACTCGTCAAACTGCGCTCCCTCGATCTGATCCAGAAGAAGTGGGAGCTCGGTGGCGCCCTTTCGCTCAAGAAATTCTTCGAGAAGCTCCCCGACCGCCTCGTCGCCGAATGCGCGCTCCCCCGCTGGCACGAGTCCCCGGAGATTCCGGCATCCGATTTCGCAAAGCGGATGGCGAAACTTTCTGGAGTTCCTGCTGCTGAGTTGGCAGCGCGACTCACACAGGACTTTCGTGATTCGTGGCAGACGCGTTTTGGCCGCGAGCTCCCGCTCAGCCTCAACGGCGTTCGGGAACTCGATAAGTTCTTCCGCACGCATTATCTGATCGCTGCAATCACCGAGGAGCAGATGATCGGAGCGGGCTTCTTCGTTGGCGAGGTCACCCGCGGGCTCTTCGACGGCGAATGGGACTTCCGCCACGCGCAAGACGCCACCAGCGCGGCTCTGGAGTGGCCGGAACTCAGTTACTTTCCCGTGGGACGCATCTACAAGATGATGACCACACTTCCCGAGGGGGAACCGCTCGACGAGTATGTTCGACTGGTCCCTGCCGCGCGGAAGGAAATGAAGGACAAGCAGTCCTAATCCGCTGATTCCGGGGTGATTCGGCGCCTTTTCTGAGATGCGCCCAAAGACAATCGCCTTGCAACAACGCCCCAAGAGCTGTTTAAGATACTGAACAGGGGATCGTTATGGCCGTCAGCGTTTTCGACATCTTTACCATCGGAGTGGGTCCTTCCTCCTCGCATACCGTAGGGCCAATGCGTGCCGCGCGGCGTTTCGTCGTTTCGCTTCAGGAAGCCAATCTCCTCCCCACGACGGCGCGTGTGCTCGTCGAGTTGTATGGGTCCCTCGGCGCGACCGGCAAAGGCCACGGCACCGATCGTGCCGTATTGATGGGACTCGAAGGCGAGACTCCCGAGGAAGTACCACCCGAGCACATTGGCCCGCGCGTCTCGGCCATCACGAGCGACGAGCGCATCAACCTGCTCGGCACGCGCTCCATCCCATTTGTTCCGAAGCGGGACGTAATCTTCCTTCGCGGCAAGCGCCTACCTCTGCACAGCAACGGGATGCTCTGCGCGGCCTACGACGCCGACGGTAAGGAAGTCTTCTCGCGCAAGTATTACTCGGTCGGTGGCGGATTCGTTGCCGATGACAATGGGTCCGGCACAATCGAATTGAAGGAAGACGACACACCAATCCCCTATCCGTTTTCAACAGGTGCCGAACTGCTTCGCCTCTGTGCTGAGCACAAGCTGCCGATTTGGAAGCTCGTTCTGGAAAACGAGAAAGCGTGGCGTTCCGAAGAGGAGATTCACGCGCGATTGGATCGCATCTGGCACGCGTTTCAAGAGTGCGTGCGCCGGGGTTACTCGACCGAAGGAGAGCTCCCGGGGGGGCTGCACGTCCGCCGCCGCGCGCCTAAGCTCTACGCCTCGCTCTCGTCGCGTCAGGAGGCGGCATTCCGCGATCCGACCGCAGTCCTGGATTGGGTCAGCATGTATGCACTCGCGGTGAACGAGGAGAACGCGGCGGGTGGTCGCGTGGTCACCGCGCCGACGAATGGCGCGGCGGGGATCATGCCCTCTGTGCTTCACTACTACGATCGATTCTGCCAGTCCTCGAATGAGGGCATCCACCGATTCATCCTGACGGCGGGTGGCATCTGTATCCTTTACATGGCGAATGCTTCCATCAGTGGCGCCGAGGTCGGATGCCAAGGCGAAGTCGGCGTCGCGTGTTCGATGGCCGCGGCTGGCCTGACGGCTGCCCTGGGTGGAACAAATGAACAGGTCGAGAACGCCGCCGAAATCGGCATGGAACACAACCTAGGGCTGACCTGCGATCCGATCGGGGGACTCGTCCAGATTCCCTGCATCGAGCGCAACGCGATGGGCTCGGTGAAGGCTATCAACGCGAGTCGGCTCGCGATGCATGGTGACGGCACGCACAAGGTCAGTCTCGACAAGGTGATCAAGACCATGCGCGACACGGGCCGCGACATGCAGAGCAAATACAAGGAAACGAGCCGAGGTGGCCTCGCGGTCAACGTTGTCGAGTGCTGACCCCGACGACGGTCAGCCAATCTCGAATTTCTTGATCATCCGGTAGAGCGTCGCGCGATCGACACCGAGCGCATCGGCGGCCTCCAGCTTCTTCCAACCAGTGGCATCCAGTGCGGCGATGACGCGTCGTTTCGTCATTTCCTCGACGAATTCGCTCAGTGGCAGTTTGAAATGCGCGTTGTCGATTAGTGCCGCCGCGCCATCGTGAGCCAATGAAGCTGAACGAGCGTCCGTGCCCAAAGCGTCCATCGAGGGAAGCCACAAGTCATCAATCGTTATCTGATTCGATCGTGAGAGAATGACCGCGCGCTCGATCGTGTTTTCGAGTTCGCGCACATTCCCCCGCCAAGGCGCGTTGGTGAGCGCCTCCACCGCGTCCGGCATCAGCGTCTTTGGCGCGGCCTTTGACTCTTTGGCAAACTTCATCAGGAAGTGATCCACCAGCGCGGGGATGTCTTCCTTACGATCTCTCAGTGGCGGGAGATGAATGGGCACCACATTCAGGCGATAGTAGAGATCCTCGCGGAATTTCCCTGCTGCCACCTCATCGAGCAATGTCCGGTTCGTGGCAGCCACGATGCGCGCATCCACCTTCATGGTGGCGTTTCCGCCGACGCGCTCGAAGGTGCCCTCCTGGAGCACGCGCAGCATCTTTGTCTGGAACGAGTTGTCCACCTCGCCGATTTCATCGAGGAAGATCGTACCGCCATCTGCCTCCTCGAACTTGCCGCGATGCGTCTTCATCGCGCCAGTGAACGCGCCCTTCTCGTGTCCGAACAATTCGCTCTCGAGGAGTGTCGAAGTAAGCGCGGCGCAGTTGATGGCAACGAATGGGCCGCTGGCGCGGGTGCTGCGCGCGTGAATGGCGCGCGCCACGAGTTCCTTGCCCGTGCCGCTTTCACCTGTGACCATCACCGTCGCCCGCGTGGGGCCGACGCGTTCGATCATCGCGCCGACTTGTTGCATCCCTTGCGACGAACCGATGAGCGAATCCGCGCGATACCTGAATCCGAGCTCGTGTCGCATCGAGGCATTGTCGGTTCGGAGCGTCAGGAACTCAGCGGCGCGCGAAAGGGTGACGCGCAACTCTTCGTTGTCGAACGGCTTGAGGATGTAGTCGAAAGCGCCTGCTTTGACGGCCTCCACAGCACCTTTCACGGTGCCGAATGCCGTCATGAGGATGACCTGCGTATCGGGGAGTCGTGTCTTCAGGTGCCGCAGCAATGTCTCCCCGTCCATCGCAGGCATTTTGATGTCCGAGATGACAAGCTCCGGGCAGAACTCGTCCAACTGCCCGAGGGCCGCGACGCCGTTTTCAGCGGTGCGCACTTCGTACCCCCACTTGCGTGCGGCGATGGTGAGAATCTGGCACATGCGGGGTTCATCATCGACGATGAGCAAACGATAGCGTGGAGTCATGGAGTGTTCCGGTTGGAGTATGGAGTTGAATCGGATCCCAGTCCTTCGGGGACGACACCACTGCGAAGAGACAAACGCACGACGGTACCTTCTTCCGGTTGGGATTCGATGCGCATACGCGCGCCCATTCCCTCGATCAACTGCGCGACGACGGAAAGCCCGAGACCGGTGCCCTTTGTCTTCGTGGTGTAGAACGGTTCGGTGATTTGCTGCAGTACGACTGGCGTCATCCCTGGGCCGCTGTCGCGCACTTCGACGCACACGCTCGCTTCGGTCTCGACGAACGTGGAGACCTCGATGATGCCTCCGCCCTGTTCCTGAACCGCATCGCGCGCATTCCAGATCACATTGATAACGACCTGATAGAGTTGGTCAGAGTCGACCATCACATCATCGAGGCCGAACCCCTGCTTCATCCTGATGATGACATCCTTGCGCGCGAGTTCCTGTTCCAACCGGGGAATCCACGTGTCGAGCAACTCGTTGATCGAGTGCGCCTCCAGCCGTGGTGGCTTGGGATTCGCAAAGTTGAGCAGGTCCGTGATGATGCGGTTCAGACGGAGGATTTCCTGATTGATGAGATCCACCGCTTCGAGTTCCGGACTCCCTTCCTTCAACTCGTCCTCGATCACACCGACCGCGTTCTGGATCACGGTCAGCGGATTGCGAATCTCGTGGGCGAGCGTCGCGGAGAGGCGGCCGATGGAAGCAAGTTTCTGCGCAGCGAGAACCTTTGCCTGCATGTCGCTTAGCTTGCGGTTGGCCGTCGTCAGTTCGGCGATCTTCGCGTCGTTGATGGCGCGCATCTCTTCGTTACGGCGAAGTTCCAATTCTGCGACTTCGCTCTGCAACCGCTCGCGTCGGCGCATGAAGAGGGCGTAGGAGAGTAGGCTCCCCCAGACGATTGAGAAAGGCGCGTGCGGCATGAAGAGGAGGGTTACCCGCCCAAGCGGGACCTTAAGGATCGGAGTGCCGACGACGCGGCGATTCTGAATCTCGCACCAGCGCATTACCGCGGCAAGGACCTGCTCCGTGCGAAAGATGTCCTCCATCGGCATGCCGAGGTTCGCAGAGATCACTTGCTCGTCCATGCGATCTCGCGACCAGGAAAAGACGTTCTTAGGCTCGAGGAGGCGCTGCAGGCGCGGGAACGTTTCCTCGCGGATGCTGACAACTGCCAGATCAGGGAGAGCGATGAGCAGCGAGAAAAGAATCGCGAGGAGGATGTAGCGAAGGGATCGATGCGCGGCCAGTCTCTCCTGGGGCTCGCGGTGCGAGGGGAGCCCGTCCAGGAGAGCCTGAAAATCAAATCGCGATGAGTCGATCACTTCGACGGGCTCTCCCGCATCTCATCAAATGGCACGACGACTTCGGCGCAATTCAGTCCGCGAGTAGCAGATCTGCGGCGATCTTGCGGCTTTTCTCGGTGTCGAGGATTTCGCCGACCAAGGCGATGGCGAAAGCAACTGCGGTCGATGGTCCGCGGCTGGTCACGATGTTGCCGTCGATCACGACCGCGCGCTGAGTGAGCTTCGCGACCTTGGCCACATCTTCCTCGACCGACGGATAGCACGAAACACGCTTCCCTTTGATGACGCCGGAATGAGCGAGAACCGCAGGTGATGCGCAAATCGCCGATGTGACCTTGCCTGCGTCGTTGTGTCTGCGCAGCGCCGTGATCACTCCCTCGTGATTCATGAGCGTCTGATACGCAGGCCCGCCCGGTAGGACGATCGCATCGTAGGTGGCTCCGCCCGTGTCGCTCCACTTGGAGTCTGCGTGCACTGTGATGCCGTGTGCGCCCTTTACCTGAAGCGAGTCGCCGAGTGCGGCCGTCGTCACGTTCAGGTCGGCGCGACGCAAGATGTCGATGATCGAGATGGCCTCAATCTCCTCAAAGCCGTCTGCAAGAGGCACGAGTACTGTCTTCATGTCGATTGGGTCCTGTTGTTGATTGGCTCGGGAAGACCTAGTTCCCGGGTGATACTGTCATACACTTCTCCTGCCGTCGCACAGAGAGCAATCGGATGCGACATCGAGAGTTCTTGTCTCTGTGCGCCGCTCCACAGGACGCCGATGAACGGGGCGCCCAGAGCGGTTGCCAGCGCACCGTCCTGAACCATGTCACCTACGACGATGGCATGGGTCGCTCGGAGTTCGGCGAGCACGTTGAGCGCTCCGGATGGATCCGGCTTGCGCGGAATGCGAGGTGGGTCCTCTCCCTGGACGATGTCGAAAAACTTCGCCAGACCGAGTTCGGCGACGACATCGACTGTGGCCGCGTGCGGCTTGTTGCTCAGGACGCCGAGGGGCAAATCCAGCTTGCAAAGCCTCGCGAGCAAGTCGGCAACCCCTTCATAGACGTACGCTCGCGATACGGGCGCGCGGCGGTACTCCTCACGCACATCGGCAAGATAGCGGTCGAACTCCTCCCCTGCGAGGTCCGGCGCGGCCCGACGGCAGAGCTCGACAATGCCGCTCCCAACCATGCCGCGGACGACGCTGACGGAGTGCGGCGCGCGCCCACGCGCGACAAGAGGCGCGTTCACGGCCGCAGCAATGTCTTCAAACGCATCGACCAAGGTCCCATCCAGATCGAAGAGTATCGCGGTTTTCTCTCGCAAGCGGGCATTCCAATCCAGATATTGGGGGCGACAAACAACTGTCGCCATCCTCCGATTCATCATGCCCGAAGGACGAATGAAAACAGCAGCCGCGCCTCAGGAAATTGTCGAGCCCCGTGGCTGGGTTTCTCCCGTCGGGGACAAGCCTGTCGAGAATCCGTTCTATCTGGCGGAGCTCAGGCGCTGGCGCGCGAAGCCGCTATTCTATTCGGGCGTCGCGATTTTCGCCACCATCCTGATCGGCCTGACGGTTCAGGAGCGAGTGACCGCTCTCGGTCCCGGCGCGACGGGCATGTTGACGGTCTACCTGGAGCGCATGTTCTCGCTCCTGCTCAGGCCGAGTTCCATCATTCCTGCGATCCTAGTTTGGCGCGCGCTCTATAGTTTCCGCGAAGGCCCATTCTACGAGCCCTTCCGCACGACATTTCTTCCGCCAAAGGCGTTCGTGTTCGGAGTCATCGCCGTGCCGTGTCTCGTCTCGGTGCTGCTCGTCCTTGGTTACACTGGGACGTATCTCGCTCCGGGTATTCTCGAAGGAGCCTCGATCTATGGGAACTACCCCGGGTTCGAGTATCTGCAATGGGTCATCCCGACGACTCAGCTAACCGCTATTCTCATCGAGGGTGTCTCGAACGGGCTGCTCATCGCGATCATCACGGCCTACGCGGGCATTCGATATCGACTGGCCGTGAGCGCCGTGCTCGTCGTCGTCGCGTTCTGTGTGGTGGTTCAAGGGATCACCGTCCTCTCGACGCCGTTTGTGGAGGAACTGCGCTTCTACCTTGTTCGCACCTATGGAGCGAACATGGCGCGTTACACGCTCATCTCGACCTTGTTACATTACTACGTCTGGTCCGTACCCAAGTACATTCTCGCAGCGTTTTTGTGGCGTTGGACGTTGCGTGACATTGCTCGTGGGTGGGAGCCCTGACGCCGCGATGCAGGACTTCTTCAGCACCGTCTTCCGCAATCCCCAGACGCATCGAGAGGTGACGCGCCTCTTCAAGCACGGAGGCGCAATGCTGGTTGGGGTGCTCCTCGTCTGGATGCCGCTGAGTCTGTTGCTTCGCGTTTACTGGTCGAATTTTGCCAACCCCCTTGCCCTCTCGATTCCGAGCTACGTCGCCTTTCTCGCGATTCCGCTCATCTTCAGGCCGGACATCCCGCTAGCGCTGGTGCTTTCGGGGATCATCCTGCCGCGCATGCTCTGGCGCGAGGAGCGCCGCGAACTCTTCGTCACGCCAAACCCCATTGAGAAAATTCTCGCGGGAAAACTCGCTCCCCCGTGCCTGCTGTTGATCGCGCTCAACGTAGGTGCGGTGCCGCTTTTTTATCCGAACATTATCGAGGATGCCGGCTTGCGCATCCCGCCCACGATGGGAGCTTACGCGGCGAATCTCACGCTCACGGCATTCGCTTCGCTGGAGGACGTATTCTTTGCGTTGATCTGTGTCTTTTTCGCTTTTCAGGAAGCCCTCTCCTCAGACGACCGCGTAGGCGCCACGATCCGTGCGTGTCTCAAGATCGCGGCGGTCGGAATCGGGATCGCGGTATGGGGTACGCTTGCTGACTTCGCGCTCGGGCCATTCCTGATCATGAGCCTCAACGAGTTGGAGTATGTCCTGGTGACAAACGCGGTGTTCCTCGCCCCCACCCTGACGCTCGAATACTTCCTGCTACGCCACTTGTGGACGAGGATGCTCCGTTCGTACTCTTCGCTCGAAGACATTTGATCCAACGAGGATAACTTGCCATGAAGCACTCCCCCGGTTTTCTTGCCATCACGGCAGATGCAAAGAGTCGCATCCGTGAGGTCTCCCCTGCCGATGCGATGGCCGCGGTGCGCGATCACCCGGGCGCGGCGATGGTGGATGTGCGAGAGGAATCCGAGTTCGCTGCGGCTCACCTTAGGGGTGCGGTGCATCTCGGCAAGGGGGTGATCGAGCGCGACGTCGAGAAGGTTTTCCCGAACCTCGATGCGGAACTGTATCTCTACTGTGGTGGCGGATTCAGGAGTGCGCTCGCTTGCGACAACCTGCAGCGCATGGGGTACACGAACGTGCACTCCGTGATGGAGGGCTTTGCCGGGCTCAAGAAGGCGGGGGCTGAACTCGAGAGCTAACGCCCCGCGTGGTTACGGACAGGATGCGCGCGCGATCAACTGGGGCGTCTTCCAGACCGCGCCGGGTGCTTCTCCCGTGTCGATGAACTCGAGGAGCAGGCGCGCTGCCTCGTGACACATTTGTTCAGTTGGGTACCGCAGGCCCGTGATCGACGGCGAATTCACCATGTACAGGGGGTTCTCCTCGAACCCAACGAGTAGCATGTCGTTCGGAACATCGTAGTTCCTGCGATAAAGCTCATGCAGGATCACGAACGGAAGGTGCCCTCCCATTGTGAGGATGCCGTCCGGGATGCCGTTCTTGTCGAGGTGTTCGGCAAAGATGATCCGCGCGCGGTTCGGCTCGATCGGAAGTTGCACGACCTTGAGGTCGAGATCCTTCTTCGAGTAATCGGCGATGGCGCGCTTCGCCCCTTCGATGCGTTCCTTGATGCCGACTTCGTTGGCGCGTTCGGTTGGAACCGCGATGAGGAGCTTTTTCGCCCCGCGCACGAGAAGGTGGCCCATTCCCATGCGGCCGGCAGTGGCCTCGTCCGCGCGGACGTTGACGAAGTTCCCCGCGATCGGCGCAGAGCCGACGACAGCCAGTGCAAGGCCCGCCTGGACGATCTCGTTCAGCGTCTCACCCTCGTCGTCAGGGTTGATCCAAAGCACGCCATCCACTTTGTCCTGGAGTGAGAGCACGAACTCGTCTGTGCGGTGCTCCGGGCGTGCGGGGACCATGATGAGGTCAAGGCGTTCGGGTTCGATGGCGCGACGGATGCCGTTGATGACGAGCATCATCTCAAAGTGGCGGAAGACCTGGTCGATCGAACCGACGGCGATTGGCTGCGCGTCCAACTCGTGGGTCGGGAAACAGAGGGCGATGGCGTTGTGGCGCCCCGTGGCGAGGCTGATTGCCGCGCGACTCGGGCGGTAGCCGAGGGTCTTGGCTGCGAGGAGGACTCGTTCCTTGGTCTCTTCCCTCGCGGAGAACCCGTCGTAGTTGTTGTTAAGGATTCGCGAAACGGCAGCGATCGAGACTTTGGCTTCCAGGGCCACGTCGGTGATCGTTACGCGTTTCTTCTTCCTCGGCCGCGGCGCCATTAACAATCCTTGAGTGGGTTACAAGAATAGACGAGTGCCCGCAAAATCCTGCGACACGTCAAGACGGAAGCCCTTTATGGACGTGCGGGGCAACCGATCTCATGCCAATGTGTTGCGTGTTAAGCGCTTTCAGTAAGGTTCTCACTTTTTCCGCACTTGCCTCAGGCGCCCGACAAGAACATTTCCGCATGCCAGCGACGTTCCATCCAGCGGGAGACTCGGCTCAAGAGGAGCGTCAGCACGAGGTACACGATCGCCACGGCCGTATATGCCTCGAACACATGGCCGGTGCTCAGGCCGAAGTTTCGGGCGGCAAAGGTGATCTCCGCCACACCGACGGCATACACCAGCGAGGTGTCCTTGAGCAGGGCGATCATCTCATTCGTCCAGGCGGGCATCACGATCCGAAAGGCCTGTGGGAGGATGACGTGAAAGAAGACCTGCAGGCGTGTCCCTTCGAGGGATGCAGCCTCAATTTCCTCCACGGGAATCGCCTCGATCCCCGCGCGGACGGCCTCGCAAATGAACGCGCCATAGCACACCGAGAGCGCCGCAACGGCCGCCCAAAACCGATCCAGCTTTAGATCGATCTGCAGCCCCGTCTTGTCCGGGGAGAGGAGGGGGTTCAGGCCGAAGTAGAGCAGCAGCATCATCACGATGACCGGGATGCCGCGAAAGGTTTCAACGTAACTCGCGGAGGTGAACTGAAGTGCACCCAAAGGCGAGACGCGCATCATGGCGAGGCCGATGCCGATCAGCGTGGCAATACTGCCCGCCGCGACACATAGCATGCCGGTGACGTAAGACGCTTTTAAGAGTTCCCGCGACAGTCGAAGGAACGGATTTACCCCGGAATCCGGCGAGTGAAGGAGTGCGGCGGCCGAGCCAATCACGGCCAGCGCGAGAACTCCCCACCAGGCTAGACTAGCGGAGCCACTTGTCCTTGAGCTGTTCAGCAACGCCCGACTCCTTTACCTTCTTGAGACCTGCGTTCACCGCATCGAGCAGTTCCTGATCGCCGTTCTTCACGACGATTCCGAAGTCTTCCGAGGTGTACTCCTTCTCGACGAAGACCAGATTGATGAAGTCCCCCTGAGCGGCATAGAACCGCCCGACGGGATCATCGACGACGAATCCGTCCAGATTCCCCTGATCCAGGTCGCGAAGCCCAAACACGACGTTGTCGAACTTGCGTAGGCTGATCTTCGGAAAGTCCTTCTCGACGAGTTCGGCGCTCGTCGTGCCGATCTGCGCCCCCACGTGCATGCCATCCATCGTCTCGAGCGTGAGGTTCTTGTCCTTGTGTTTCGCGTGCACCACGAGGCGTTGGCCGCTGCGATAGTAGGGATCGCTAAAGGTCATCGTCTTCTTGCGCTCGTCGGTGATCGTCACCGAGCTGATCGCGACATCGATCTCGCCATTTGCGAGCATGCCGAAGAGAGCATCCCAAGCGACGTTCTCGAAGGTCACCTCGAAGCCTCCCTCCTTTGCAATCGCGCGCATTAAGTCGATGTCGTAACCGGCGATGTTCCCTTCGTCGTCGATGTATTCCATCGGGCGATAGGCGGCCTCGCTCCCCACGCGAACGAGGCGCGGCGCCTTGTGGGCATCCCCGTTGGTTGACGTGGATGCCTGCGGTTTTGCTGAGGCGTCCTTCTCCTGGCTGCATCCGGCAAGGAGAGTCACAAGGGCGAGCGTCAGCCCTGCGAATGGCGTGATGAATCGAGGGCTTCTCACGAGCGGTGATTGTTACTCCGTAGAAGATTGGAACGCGAAAGGTTCGCGCCCCGGCGAGGAAGCGTCAAGCGTGGAGCATTCCATCGCGCTCTGCTTGGTTACCGGGCAGCCGCATGGTGTTCGTGCGCCGCGTAGGGTGCCAGCGCGAGAATTGCCGCGCCACGCCAGAACGCACTCTCGTGCGGGTGGAACTTCGGGTGGTGCAGCGGATAGTGCGCCGCGCCTTCGTACTCGACGCCGAGGAATCCGAACGCGCTAGGCAACTCGGCGCAAAAGTAGGCGAAGTCCTCACCACCCATTGTGGTGAAGTCATGCGAGACGTTCCTCTCGCCGACGACCGCGCCCGCCGCTCGCGACAAGATCTGCGATGCGACCGGGTCATTCACGAGGGCCGGGTAACCCTCATCGATCTCCACCTCGGCTTCGCAACCATACGCGGAGGCCGTCAGCTTGGCAACCTCGCGTAGGTGATCGTTCGTCCTGCGCAGTTTCTCCTGCGTGAATCCACGGGTTGTTCCGATGATCGTCACTTCCTCCGGAATCACGTTGTGCGCGTTGCCGCCGTGGATTTCGCAGAGGGAGACGATGGCCTGATCGAATGGATTGGTGCGACGCGAGACGACCTGCTGCACGGCCACAACGATCGCCGACGCCGCGAGGATCGCATCCGTCGTCTCGTGAGGTGTGGCGGCGTGTCCACCACGGCCGCGCACGATGATCTTCACCACGGTGGCACCAGCCATCTGAGGGCCGGGAACAACGCTCAGCGCGCCGACGGGAAGCCACGGACGCACGTGCAGCCCAAAGCAATGCTCCACGCGGTCGAGCGCACCAGCCTTGATGAAGTCCAGCGCTCCACCGGGAGGGACCTCTTCCGCATGCTGAAAGAACAACCGCACAGAGTATGGAAGGTCTGCCTGACGCATGGAGAGCAACTTGGTCGCCCCGAGCAGCATCGCGCAGTGCGAGTCATGCCCGCAGAGGTGGCCCACGCCCTTGTTCTCGGAGGAGAAAGTGAGGCCGGTTTCCTCGACGATCGGCAGCGCATCCATGTCTGCACGAATAGCGACGAAGCGTTCGGGGTTCTTCGGCGCGATGATGTCCGCATAGAACCCGTGGCATCCCTCGCGCACCATCACCGGCGTGTACCCGAGTTGTTTGACTTGGGATCGGAGGTATTCGGAGGTCTTGGCTTCCTGATAGCTCAACTCGGGAAATCGATGGAGATGGCGGCGGTGCTCGACGATCCAAGGCTGCAGTTCCTCTGCCTCGGTCGGAATCGTCTCAAAGGGGTTCGTTGTCATCGGCATGTCTCTGGGAAGGGTATGTCAAAGGAACGGAATGCGCTTGCCCGGTTTACCACGCAGCGGGAGGAGGGCAGCAAAGAATAACACGGTCCCCGCCGGAATGATGCTGCCAAACAACCACCAAAGGTTGCCTGTGTTGAGATAGACCAACAATCCTGCCAAGGCCAGACCGACGGCCGAGACGCCGGCGAGCAGGCGCCGCACAAGGCCTGAGAAGATCGACTCCAGTTGGGCGACGTCCGCCTGATGGAGGCGCAGTCGAAGCTCGTCTCGGTCGAGCCGCCGGATCGAACGTCGGAGTTCCCGCGCGACCGCTTGGAGTCCGCGAAAGCCCTCGAGCACGCGGTCCTTGGCGGGCTTCTGTTCGAAGATCTGTTGCCCGACCAGTAGCTTCTGCACAATCGGCGTCGCGAACTTGATCGCGTTAAAGTTCGGATCGTGCACATAGCCGATGCCCTCGACGAGGGCCGCCGCGCGGGCGAGATAGACGAGCTGGTCAGGGAGTCGGAGGGGGAACTTGTAGAACGTCTGCAGGATTTCGAATGCGATTTCCTGAATCTGGCGAGGGGTGGCGTCCGTCTTGAGCCGAATCCGCATCAGAGTTTCGGCTGCCTCGCAGAGGAGGCCACGATTCGTCTCGGGCTCCACCATGCGTAGGCGATAGAAGACCTCGACGATGCCATCCACGTCCTCGAGAATTGCGCAGTACACGAGCCGCAACATCTCCGCGCGCGTGAGCGCATCGATCTCCACCGACATGCCGTAATCGACAATGGCGAGTTTCCCTCCCGGCAGGACGATCAGATTCCCCGGGTGCGGGTCGGCGTGGATGAACCCATGATCGAGGACCATCTTCAGATAGGTCTCGGCAAGGAGGTTCAGGATGGCTTCCGAAGTCGTGCCCATGCGCACGACACCGGCGGTGTCGTCCACCCGGCAGCCGTCGCAGAATTCGAAAGCGACCGTGCGCGACGTAGTGAGTTCGTCGAAACACTCGGGGATGACGATGCGTGGATCGTCCTTGAAGTTCCGCCTCAGTCGGGATGCGTTCGCGGCTTCGTTGCGATAATCCATTTCGATCTGCATGACGCGAAGGAACTCGCGATAGGCGGCGCGGAAGCTGCGCACCATGTAGGAGTCGGTGAACGTCTCGAACAGAGTCAGGATGAAGTGGAGGACTCTGAGGTCGCTCATCACAAGTTCGCGAATACCCGGGCGAAGGACCTTGAAAGCGATGTCGCGCCCCTTGAACCGCGCGCGATGGACCTGTCCCAGCGATGCCGCCGCAATGGGGACGAGATCGAACTCCTCGAAGACTTCGCTCACCGGGCGACGGAACTCTTCGAGTACGATACGCTCGACTTCCTTGGCTGAGAAGGGCGGGACCTTGTCCTGGAGCCTCTTGAACTCGTTCGTGTAGGCCAGCGGGAGGACGTCCTCGCGCACCGCCAGGACCTGCGGCCCCTTGATGAACGTCGGACCCAGCCCCGCGAGGACTCGCGTCAGGTCACGCGCTCGCGCTACGTGTTGCTCTTCGCTGCGGCCAATGGGCGCGCCGAAGAGCAGCTTCCCCTTAAAGTCACGAACGAAGCTGATCACAAACGGACACAGCCGCAGGAAGACGTAGGCTGGTCGGAAGATCGAGTTCATGCGCGGGCGTAACTGTCGTGAATCGGATGAATCGACGCGGGAGGTTGCAGTGTGTGGGAGGGCGTCTTCATCGGGCTGAATCGTCTCGCGCGGCGCGAAGAGGCGCAAGACCCGCCATCAGGACTGCGGGACGAGTTCGATCGTCGTGAGGTAGTTCATCTTGAGCGTGACGCGAATGATACCCGGAGGATTCTTCTGGTAGTAGTCGAACGCGACGGTGGGTTCGTTTCCCTCATAGGTGTGGCGCACGTGGGGCTGCCCCATGACCGCCAGTGCCTGAGCTTCGGTCATGCCATAGTTGAGCTCTCTGGAGCGCTCCGAGTAGTTCATGCCACTCCGGCGAATCGTCGCGTACATCTTCGGGCCATAGAACACCACAAAGACGACGAGGATGGCCCCGGCGACCATCGAGATTCGTTTCCAGTTATTGTCGCCCTTATCACCTGAGTCGCGCCAACGGCCCATGATGCTGTCGAGATCCCCATCGAAGGATTGGACGAAGGCGCTCTTCGGTCGCCAGCGCCCCTGAACCTGTGTTGATACTCGTCGAAGCCGCCCCAGTGCGAGGGCAAATTCGGAGGCTTGCCAGCGCGGCCAGTTTCCTAGCAGAGTGGCGGCAGGAGTGGCTATGACTACCCCCCCGGAAAATTTCGCCCCGCCTGCTGGTTCACGCGTCCTGGTCGCCATGAGTGGCGGCGTGGATTCGTCATTGGCGGCGATCCTCATGCAGGAAGCAGGGTGCGACATCGTCGGGGTCAACATGCGCACGCACCGCTTGTCGCCGGAGGAGATGGCTCTCGGCGCGAAAATCAAGACGTGCTGCTCCCCCACCGATGCGCGCGACGCTCGAGCATGCGCGGAGCGAACGGACTTTCCCTTCTATGTCCTGGATGTCGAACCTTCGTTCGAAAAGAACATCATCGACCCGTTCATGCGTGCCTACCTGAGCGGACGAACTCCGAATCCGTGCGTGCTTTGTAACAGTCATGTAAAGTTGGGCCTGCTGATGGAGAAGGCATCGTTGTGGGGGTGTGATTTTGTCGCCACAGGGCACTATGCCCGCAAGGTCCGCCACCCAGAGACGGGGCGATGGACGCTTGCTCGCGCTGTGGATCGAAACAAGGACCAGACGTATTATCTCTACGGATTGGAACAATGGCAGCTTGATCGCCTCGTGCTCCCGCTCGGCGGAATGACGAAGCCAGAAGTTCGCGAACGCGCGCGAGGTTCCGCGCTCCCCACGGCGGACAAACCCGAATCGCAGGAAATCTGTTTCATCCCATCCAACGACTACCGCGCGTTCCTTCGACAACGATTCACGGATCGTGGGATCGAAGTGCCGCGCGGCAAGGTCGTCTCCACGTCGGGGGAAGTTCTCGGAGAACACGATGGCATCGCGTGGTTTACGATCGGGCAACGACGCGGACTCCCGGTCAACGCACGCGAGCCGCTTTACGTCATCGCGATCGACGCCGAGACGAACAACGTCGTCGTCGGGCCCGGGAACGCGGTGTTCTTCGATGGCTTGACGGCGGACGGCCTAACGTGGATGGGGCTCGCAGGACTGGATGAACCGCGCCGCGTGCGGGTGCAGATCCGCCATCGCCATGAGCCAGCGTGGGGAACACTCTCGCATGATACTAAAGAGGGCGTCGTGCGCGTTGTCTTCGACGAAGCGCAGCGCGCGGTCGCGCCCGGACAGGCTGTCGTGTTCTACGACGGAGACGATCGTGTGCTCGGCGGAGGGTGGATCATTGCCGGGTGGCTCGCCAGCCAGCGCGAAAATGTCTCAGCCCCTTCCTGATTCAGATGCATCAGGTCCATGAAGTGCTCGGGCTCCAGAAAATCCAAATCAGTCGCGTCGACAACCGTGATGTTGTGCTTCACCGCCATCGGTAGAATCTCACGTCGGATCTGATCGAGGATGCCCTCGATGCGCGGATCATAGGTCCGCAGTTCGGGGTTGATTGGCATCAGAATGAATGTGACCGGGAGCTTTGATTCCTCGAGCGCAGCAAACGTGGCTTCGACGTTTTCGCGGATATCTGGTGTGATCTCGAAGACATCGATGGCACCCTTCACGAGCTTCACAAACGCGTCGCGATCCTCCTGCGGGTGCGAATTGAATGGCCGGGGGAAAATGGCCCAGCCTCGAGAGTTTTGAAGTTCGACAGGAGGCAATGTGAGACTCCCACCGCGCTCGAAGAACGCGCGCCCGAAATCTCGAAAACGCCACACGGCAAGATGATCCAAGAGCATCGGAGCGTCGCTGATTCTGCGCACCCCTGCGAATTCATTCATGCGTTCGGACGCAGCGGGTGTTGCCGGGTCCCTGCCGTGGAAGACGATGTAGGACCATCCGAGCACGATGCGTTTGGGATGCATACCGATGGGCCCGGTGATCTCGCGCAATGTGCCGCGAAGACGTTCGGTGTTGTTCACTCCGGTCCCGGCATTGACCGAAGGGCTGCCACCGGCCGCGCGAAACTCTTCGGGGGAGAACCCGGTCTCGATCGTCGAGTCGCCAATCACCAGAATCTCCGGCTGTACCTGAAGGCGATGAACAAGATCGCGAAGATAGAACATTCGCTCGCCGTGTTCGAATGGATATTCGGCGATGTCGAATTGGCGAATCTTCCCTTCCAAGGAACGCAGGCCGATTTCGCACGCAGCGACCACGATAATCGCGCACAGGATCGCGCGGAGGACCACCTTTCGGTCGAATGTCTCAAGTCGCAGCGTTTCAAAACTGAAAATAGATGAACGCATCGGACGAGAACCTCCCGAAGAAATAGGTCACGACAACGAAGATCGCGAAATACTTTGCTGCAGTCCACGGCCCCGCGTTGTAGAGCGCGTCATGATCGCGTTTGATCCACGGAAGGAAGTCGATGCGTGCGGCCACCAGCATCGCCGCGAGCACACCAAAGTGCACCGCAAAGCCACCGCGCCAATGGAGGAGCAACTGGATGACCGTGGATGCCTCCGCTAGGGAAGTCGCGCGGAAGAAGATCCAGGCAAAACACACGATGTGGAATGTAAACAGCACACCAAGCACTGTGCTCACGCCGTGCCGGACAGAACTGAACGGCGCGGGATCATCGCGCACACGTTCCCCCGCGATCATCTTGTGAACGGCAAGATAGAGCCCGTGCAGCCCTCCCCAGATCACGTAAGTCCAGTTTGCGCCGTGCCACAGTCCCCCGAGCAACATCGTGATCATCAGGTTGCGATAGGTCTTCCACTTTCCGCCGCGATTGCCTCCGAGCGGAATGTACAAGTAATCGCGCAACCAGATCGACAGAGAGATGTGCCAACGTCTCCAGAAGTCGGTGATGTTCCGCGCGTAGTAGGGTTGGTTGAAATTCTCCATGAGGTCGATCCCCATGAGTCGGCTGGTCCCGCGCGCGATGTCGCTGTAGCCGGAGAAATCGCAGTAGATCTGAATAGCGAAACCATACACGGCGAACAGGACCTCGGAGGAGTTCGCCGAACCAAGTCTGCCAAACACATCATCGACAACGACCGCGACGTTGTCAGCAAGGACGCACTTCTTGAAGAACCCGAGCGCCATTAGCCAGAGCCCGCTGGAGATCATCTTCATGTCCACGCGGCGCGTGGCTTCGAGTTGGGGGAAGAGCCGCGTGATGCGTTCGATCGGGCCAGCAACCAACTGCGGGAAGAACGATACATAGAGCGCAAAGTCCCAGAAGTCCTGCACCGCTTTGAATCGCCGCTGGTAAACATCCAGCGTGTAGGACATGGACTGGAAGGTGTAGAAAGAGATGCCAACCGGGAGGGCAATATCGAGGAGCGTGACGTTCGCGTGCAGGCCCAATCCCTGAGCAGCGGCAACCGCTGAATCGACGAAGAAATTGAAGTACTTGAAGAAACCGAGGAAACCCAAGTTCACGACGACGCTCAGCCACATCAGGCGGCGACGACGTGCTTCGTCCTCGATGCTTTCGAGTCCCTTCCCGACGGCGAAATCGACGAGCGTCGAGATGAAGAGCAGGGAGAGGAACCGCCAGTCCCACCACCCGTAGAAGAAGTAGCTCGCAGCGAGAAGGAACAGATTTTGGGCGCGCTGCCTCAGGCAGTAGTACACCGCCAGAACGACAGGTAGGAAGACCGCAAACGCGAGCGAGTTGAAGAGCATTCGATGGGGGTGCGGAGGAGGTCCTAACCGGCGATGTGCTAGTGGAGCGCTGGCGATTGTTACTTTCCGCGCGCGCAGAGTCGCGAGAGGAAACCGCGTCTTATTCCGGCTTTGGCGAGACGAACCGGATGGTGCCCTGCTCCCGGTTCGCAACGATGGCGCGGCCGCGGCGCGTGTCCCACCCGGGTGTGCTGAGCGAATCGATGCCGTCTGCCAGCGTCACAAAACCGGAATCGCGATTCCATTTCAGAAGCCGTTGCCGGGCGTGCAGCGTCGTCATCAGGTCTCCATTGGGCAGGCGCGTCAGACCGTGGAGTGCACCGCCAGGACCAGCGAACCGTTCCGTCGGCCCACCCGTCAGATCGTAGCGCACGAGGTCTTCGCCATCGACCGCATAGAGCGCATCCCCTTCGACGGCAAGGCCTCGCACGTTTGGGAATTCGGCGGCGGAGAGGCATTCGCGGGCGAGGCCGATGCCGCTGACTTCGTACACCGACGCCAGTGACATCGTTGTTGTCGATTCAGGATCGGCCTTCCTCGCGCCAGTGTCGGAGACGAACATTCGGCCGTCGGAGTGCAGCGCGATGAACTCGAGCGTTGTCGCCTCGGGTATCATGACAGAACTTACCGCGCGGCCGGTGCGGCGATCAAAGCCATGAATGCTGTTCCCATCGGTGACATGCAGGTCGTCTGTCCCGAGGGCGATCCCTCGCGGCGTGTCGAGGGTCGATTTCCCCCACCCGCCCTCGATCCACTTCAGATTTAGTACTCGCCCATCGGGCGCAACGCGCGAGATGAACCCGTTGTTGTCTCCCGACGGAGGATTCTCGTTCGAGACTAGATACAGGTCCGACAACGCATCATACGCAACCGAGTGCGGTGCGCTGAGGACAGGCGTTGCGATGGTAATGACCGGTGTGGGTGGAACGGTGGGCTGAGGGATCGGAGTTGGCTGCGCGTTGACAGGCGAAATGCAGACTCCGAGAACCCACGAGAGAAGAAGTCGAGGTGGGTTCTTGATGCGAGGGACCTCGCGATGCAACAACCCACCATCGACGATCATGCGTGAACTACCTCATTCAATCTCGTCAACGAGACGGCGTGAGGGATCGGTGTCATCCGGCGGAAGTTCCTGGGGGCGATACACAGGGAGACGGCTCTGACGTCCCTCGATCGCCTGATCCCGGTACGCTGCCTCTTCCTCCTCGGGTGTGATCTTGGGAAGACCGGAGTAATCGATGTGGCGCGTCGGATCGAACATCTCGTTTCCGCGCTGACGCCCGTCACCACGAGAAGCGGGGCCGCGTCCGCGCCCGCCGTAACCACCGCGGCGGTTGCCGCCTCCACCGCCGCCGCTGTTGCCGCTGCGTGCCTGCATGCGGGACAGGGGCGTGCCGACGGTGTAGTCGGGAGGTGGGGGCTGATAGGAGGCACCACCCTGTCCGGAACGACGATCCTGATTCGAACGGTGCTGGCCACCGCCGCCGCCATGGCGACGATCGCGATCTCGGCCTCGTCCACCTCGTCCGCGATCCCCGCCCCCGCCATGCTGGCGATGCTGGGGCTGATGCTCCGGAGCACGGTTGAACGGTGAAGGTCCATCCTCGTCGTCAGCATCCACGTCGGTTGGAGCCCCGGAGGTCGGAGCGGCCCCGCCATGACGCGGCCCACGATCGCTTCGCGGTCCGCGATCTTCTCGGTTGCCGCGACCACGACCACGGCGCCCACGGCGACCGCGCGGCGGCGATGCCTCGCCCCCATCCTCTGCGTCGGGAACCGACACGATGATATAGCGATCGGGCTCGTAGCCGTCTGACTTGGTGATGATGCCCGGGATGTTCTTGAGCATGTTGTGGATGTACTTGCGCTCGACCGGATTCATCGGCTCGAGCGAATAGGAACGGCGCTGCTCGAGGACGCGATGCGCGGCTTCGGAGGCCTCGTGCCCAAGGCGCAGCAGGCGGCGTTCGCGGTAGCCACCGACGTCAAGAATGATGTCGGGAAAGGTCTCGTCCTTGGAGGCGCAGCAGCGCGAAACGACGTGCTGAATTGCATCGAGGGAAGCGCCACCTTTTCCGATTAGGAAGGAGGGATCGGGCGCTTCGACGCGGACCAGGATGCCGTGTCCAAAGCCGACCGCTTCGACCTTTGCCCCTTCGGCCATGCAGTCCATGATGTTCTGCGAGACGGTCTGCGCGCGATCGAGGTAGGCGCGGACGCCGCTGCGGAGTTGGTAGAGGACCGGTTCACCCTCAACCTTGAGTTCCGGATTGGCCTCTTCTTCAGCGGTGAGGGCCTGGACGTCGACTTCATCGGGCTCAAACTCGGCGGTGACTTCGAGTTCCGTGACACTTAGGCCGTGCTTTGCGGCCACCTTCTGTTTTGCCTGTTCCGGAGAGCGGGCTAGGATTTCAAACTCCGTCATGGGAGGGAACTTCCTTACGTATTGGATCGTTCAAACGTCGTTCGTGGGGTTGACTTGCGTTACTTGACGACTAGGACGGGGTGTCCCTGCGACTTCTGCTGAGCGGCTGCCTCGTACTTCGCCTGCTCTTTCTTTACGATCTTCTTGGTGAAATAGCTCTGGCCGATCGCCCAGACGTTGCTGACCACCCAGTAGAGCATGAGTCCGGCGGGCATCTGGTACAGGATGAACCCGAACATGACGGGCATCATGTACAGCATCTGCTTCTGGATCGCCTGCTGCATCTCGTCCCCGCCCTGCGGCATCTCCATCATCTTCATCGAGATGAACTGGGTCGCGGACATGAGGATCGGCAGGATGTTCAGCGATGCCCCGAGCAACGGCAACGTCACACCCCAATTGAAGAGCGCGTCGGGCTGGCTGAGGTCCTTGATCCAGAGGAACGATTGACCGCGGAGTTCGACCGACTGGTCAAACAAGACGTAGAGTCCGATGAAGATGGGCATTTGCGCCAGCATCGGGAGGCAGCCACGGAGGGGCCCGAGCGGGTTCACACCGTGCTCCCGGTACAGCTTCATCATTTCAAGATTCCGCGTCTGCGGATCGTTCTTGTACTTCTTCATCAACGCATCGAGCTGGGGTTTGATGCGCCCTTGCTCATACATCGTTTTCGCCTGATTTTTCAGGGCGAGATGCGTCAGCGGGAAGACTACCACCTTCACCAGCATTGTCAGTAAAATTACCGCGAGGCCCCACGGCACGACGTTCGCGTGAAGCCAAACGAGCACCTTGAGCAGCACGAGACATACCGGGCGCGTCCAGCCGAAACCCCACGGAAGTGAGTGGAACGCGGCGGACGAAAGAGGAAGACCTCCCTGAACCATCGGGGGCTGCAGTTGCAGCAAAGCGCGGTGGCTCAGCGGGCCGACATAGACGGAGTAGTTGAACTTCTTCGACTCCCCGACCTTGAGGTCTGCACCCGCACTATAGATCGAGAAGTTGTGCGGCGGAGTGACGTTCTTCTGCTGGTGCTCGGGCGAGACGTTTCGATTCCTCACCTGAGCGAAAGCGGTGATCGCGGGGTTCTCCCCATTCGGGATGATGAGCGCTGTGAAGAACTTGCGCTCGACGCCGCCCCATGCGACGTCCGCCGTGTACTCAACAGGCTCCGAATCGACTTTGAGTTGTTTGGTGGCGGTCTCCTCGCCGAGCGCGACGACGACTCTTTCCACGCCATGCGAGCGGTCCCCCGGCGCGGGAACGCCAAGCCCGCCGAGCCAGCCTAGACCCACACCGGGGCCGCGACTCGCGAGCGGGATGCGCGCATCAGATTCGTTCGTGAATTCGAGATCCACGCCGATGAGGTAGCCCTCACGCGGGATGCGGTATGTCTTGGCGGCGCGAATGCCGGAAACGGTGCGTTCGGACTCGAAGCGGATCTTCGTGCCCGCCGCGTCCTCGGTCCGCGTGACGTTGAATTTCTCGCGGTTGAAAGATTCGACGCGCGTGCCGCCGACCATTTCAAGGGGCCATTCACGCTGGGACCAGTCGCCGGTTTGTGGCACGAGTTCCAGTGCGCCATCCACGACGCCCTCCTGCCACTCCTTGTTCACGACGAATTCAGAGGGAAGGAGCTGCCAGCTCAGGACCTTGGCGCCGACCTTTGAGAAGGTGATTCGGCTCGTCGCGGTCTCGACCCTTTCGGTCTCCGCGGTCGTCAGGTCGTAATGCGCTTCTTCGGCGATCTCCTCACCCGAGGACGGACTGAGCGACGGGATCGTGATCGTTGTGCCGTCGTCGGAGAATCGGACTTCTCCCCCGGTGTCAGGGGATGTGTCCGGATTGGCGGCCGCGATGAGAGCGGCCTGCTCGGCTTTCCAGCGTTTGTATTCCTTGTCGCGCTTTGCAAGATGCTGATAGTAGAAGATATAGCCTACGGCGCAGACGAGAAAAAAGATGACCCAGCGGCGTTCCATCTAATCCGTTTCATGACATCGAGAGGGGGCAGTAATCAGTCGTCGCAGCCCACCCGGGGGATGGCCACTGCGCACACGTTCCGGAACTAAAGCGGTCACCCCCGGGGCGTGTCAACGAAGACCGGCGTCTCCCCCGCACGCAGAATGTTACCCATGTCCTGAACCTGTACCTGGCACCGATGTCCCGCACCAAATGTGTAGCCTGACTGATCCCCGATCTGAAAATTCATCCTTTAGTATTCATCATTCGTTTTGAGACTTGGAGCGCGAAGCGCGCTCCAAGTCTCAAAACGCAGCCCTTCCCCCTCCGGCAATCGACGTACGGTGACGTGGCGATCGACGGCGCGGGCGAGCAGTCGGCTCCATGGGCGGCGGGTCGGTTCGCCGGGCGTGCGGGAGGACTCGGGAGTCATCGTCGCCACCAGAGAGACTCCCGCCGCGCGTAGTTCCACCAGCGACGCCATCGTCAGGCGAAAGTGGTGCTGGCGTTCGAAGAGCGGAATCTGCTCGTCGAGGAAGAGTGATTCGGTGCCGAGCACCACCACGAGCGGACGCGGATTGCGATTCGCCAAGGTGGGCACGAGTTCCTGCGCCAACGCCGTCATCTGATGAATCGTGAACGCCCGGGAGACGAAGACGCGCGAAAGCACGTCGTTCGGGTTCTGACCCGAACGGCGTGCCCACTCGGAGAACCGGTACGGATCGAAGCGATTGCACGCATCGGCGCAATATATCTCCCGCCCGGGCCCAACCAATCGCGCCAACCCGGCCAGAAGTGGCGCCATGTCCTCGGTCTGCAACTCAACCCCGAGGAAACAGGGTTCGATGAACCCAGGTTGCTCGATGGGCCCGAGCAGCACCGGCGCCGGAGCGCCCTCCCACGCCGCTCCCGAGGTAAGTTGCGGATGAGGATGGTGAGGCATCATGACATTCCACCGCGCGCATCAAGTGTCAGCGCGATGATGATGCAATGGAGGGAGGGGTGAGGCAACGAAAAGCGAATAAAAAGCGAAGCTCAACAAAAAGGGGCAAGGAGCCCAAGGAGAACATGGCGACCTGGTGAGAACCATAAACGATGGCAGAGTATCGGGACGGAAGCGACGAAAGGGGGTTGCTACTCCAACCCAAGGACCATCGCGACTACATCCCCCCCTCAGCCAAGAGAAAACGGGAACAACCGTTCGAATCGGGACTGTTGGGAGCAGAGATGCGGACATGCCGAAGTGAGTCGAAGGTGTCGCCTCGCCACCCGTAAATCCTCGAATTCATGTGGATGGGGGCAGCGTCGTAGATGCCCCCACGCTTGCAAAGGATGGCAGCAGTTGCTTCAGCGTCATTCTGACCTGAGTACAAGTACACAGAAGGACTCTTGATCGGCTCTCCATTTTTTTGTGCGTATGCTCCAATCCTCGTCGCGCGAGGGCAGAGTACAGCGTATCATGATCCCATCAGGACATAGAGCACTCCAAGGGGGTATGCAGGTGTGCGAAACCGGTGCGATTTCGCGTACAATACGCCTGGCTTGCGACATCGTGGCGCTCAACAGGGGAAGGCTGCGGAGTACCCAGTTCCCGACGTACTCAAGAGTTCCCCCCATACTCCTCCAACTTCTTGCGCATCGTGTTGCGGTGGATGCCGAGGACATCGCTCGCTTTGACTTGGTTGCCATCGCATGCCGCGAGAACGGCGAGGATGTGATCGCGTTCGACCTCGGCGAGTGGACGCAGCGGATTCGGCGCAGGGGTCGTGCGCGCGATGGGGGCGGGAGGGGCGGCGGTCGGCTCCGCCAGACGACCGCTCAGATGAAAGTGGCGCGGGAGCAGGACCTTGTCCTCGCAAAGCAAGATCGCGCGTTCGATGCAGTTCGACAGTTCGCGGATGTTGCCGGGCCATGCGTATTTCTCGAGCGCGATCATCGCATCGTCGGAGATGCCCGCGATGATGCGGCCGATCGATTTCGAGTGCACACGCATGAAATGCTCGGCGAGCCCGCGGATGTCGGGACGGCGCTCGCGCAGCGGTGGGACCTGAACGGGGAGCACCGCGATGCGATGATAGAGGTCCTCGCGAAATCTTGCCTTCGTCACTTCGGCGGCGAGATCGCGATTCGTCGCGCAGACGAGGCGCACCTGCGCTCGCAGAGGGCGATTACCGCCGACGCGTTGAAAGGTCTTCTCCTGGAGAAAGCGGAGTAGCTTCGGTTGCATCGCCATCGAGAGCTCGCCGATTTCGTCGAGGAAGAGAGTGCCGCCGTTGGCCTGTTCGATGAGGCCGCGTTGCTGGCGCACCGCGCCGGTGAACGAGCCTTTCTCGTGGCCGAAGAGTTCGCTCTCAAACAACGTCTCGGGAATCGCGGCACAGTTCACCGCAACGAATGGCCCGTCCGCGGCGCCTTCTTTGGAGAGGCGATGGACCTCGCGCGCGAGCAGTTCCTTTCCTGTCCCGGTCTCGCCGGTAAGCAACACGGTGGATGGCGTCGGCGCGAGGCGCTGAATGAACTCCATCATACGGCGGAACGCGGGACTGTTGCCCACGAGAGGAGAGTCGAGCTTCACAAAGTTGAGGCGGAGCAACTGCGCTTCCATGCGCTGGCGCGCCTCGATGAAGACGCCGAGCAGCGAGCCGACGGCCTGGAGGATGCGGAGGTCCTTGAGGCTGTACGCATCGAGTTCGAATCGTTCGATCGAGAGCACGCCTAGGGCCTCGCCTTCGGACATCACCGGTGCCGCAGCGAGCGAGCGCATCGACGGTGCACCCGGGGCGCCCGGCGCGGGATGCGACGCAAGGTTGGGGCGATCGGAAAGCAGGAGCGCGCGCCGTTCGTTGTGCACCCGTCGCAAGACGACGGAATCCGCGAGGACGTCCCCCTCGGCGATCACTGCCGCAGGACGCAGCGTCCCCGCTGCGGTATCCCAGAGCATCAGCATCGCAACGTCGGAGCGAAACAACCGCGCGAGCCGTTCGATCGCGTTGTGGAGCGCTTCCCCGAACGGGACGGATTCGCTCTCCAGGATGCGACCGAGATCGACGATCAGGTCGAGGCTGTCGACGGGCACTTCGCCGCGGGGTTCTCCGGGTTGGGTCACCCCGCGCGCGGCGTTGACATCGAGTGTCTCATCACCGGCTCCGGCAAAATACACGGAACGATCGGTGAACTCCGCGTTCTGCAAATCGAACTCCGAATCAAAGAGGAAGAGCGAGCCGCCGACTTCGATCTCGTCATTCGGTCCGAGACTGCGCGGCGCGTCGAGGACACGCGAGTTGAGCTTCGTGCCGTGGCGACTCTTCAGGTCCTCGATCGTCCAGCCGAGCCGCACGCGCGAAATCGCAGCATGGGCGCGCGAGGTCATCGCGTCCTCCAATACGAGGTCACATTCGGTGCCGCGTCCGATGACGAATCGATCCGAGGAAATGTCGAGGCGCATCCCCGTGAGCGGGCCTCGAATCGCGAGGAGGGACGCGCTTCGAACCGCCGGTTCCTCGGGGGTCACGAGTGTCACGCTTGCTCCCCTGCCAAGTCAGGAAGCGTGAACGGATCGTCGACACGCAGGGTCGTCTCGCAGAGGAATGCCTCGGCGTAGCGGACGCCGATGAGCGAGCCATAGTACGCGGCGCGCGCTTCGACGGCCTGCCAGAACGCTTCGCTGGAAACGAACGTCTTGGGGGCTTCGTAGGCTGGGTTGTGGAACTGGGATTGGTGCGCGCGCAAGGATGCGATCTTCGTTTCGTAATGCGCGGAGATGTCGGCGACGAACGCGGGTTGGTCTGGCACGCGATGGCGATGCCCCCAAAAATGCAGAAGGCGCTGCGGGGCAAATCGCTCCTGGCTCGTGACATAGTTCAGCACGTTCGACATGAAGAACGCCTGCTTCACCGCCGTCGAGATCGCGTTGTGATCGGGGTGATGATCTCCCGGTGCGTGCGTCACGACAAGGCGCGGGCGATGCTCGCGAATGGCGGTGACAACGGCCCGCACGGCGGCAGGGATATCCGCGCCGACAGACCCATCACGCAGTTGAAGGCAGATTCGTCGCACACCCAGAATGCGTGCGGCTTCTGCGCCTTCGGCGGCGCGCTCCTCAACGGTGCCACGGGTGCCGAATTCGCCCGCTGTTGCGTCAGCAAGCACGACCGAGTGCCCTCGCGCCGCGAGCGACGCCATCAATCCACCGGCGAATAGTTCCGTATCGTCCGGATGGGCACCGATGAAGAGTGCGTCAGCCATTGAAATCCTCGCGACGGCAGTTCTGTGGATCATCCAACATGACGAGTTCGTGAATTGTAGGCGAAGTACCGCACAACGCACAAGCTTGGTCGCGGCGCACGCGAATCTCGCGGAATTTCATCGAGAGCGCATCGATCAGCAGGAGTCTCCCGGAGAGCACCTCCCCAATGTCGAGGATGAGCTTGAGCGCCTCGGTTGCCTGGATGGTGCCGACGATGCCGGCGATCGCGCCGAAGACTCCAGCCTCCTGGCAACTCGGAACCGCGCCGGGAGGAGGAGGTTCAGAGAAGAGGCAGCGATAGCAGGGCGAATCGGCGCCACCGTCATGTCGGAAAACGGCGACCTGCCCTTCGAACTGAAAGATCGCCCCTGAGATCAGCGGCTTGCGCTCCACGTGGCACGCGTCGTTGAGCAGATAGCGCGTAGGAAAATTGTCCGTCCCGTCGAGCACGACATCGGCCTCAGCGATCAAGGCGCGGACGTTCGAGGCGTCGAGCCGAGTCCTGTGTGCGATCAAGTGCACATCGGGATTGAGATCGGCGACGGTGCGCGCGGCGCTGGCAGTCTTCGCCTCACCGATCCGCGTCGTCGTGTGCAGGACCTGACGTTGCAGGTTCGACAGCGAGACTTCGTCGTCGTCTGCGACGATGATCGTGCCGACCCCCGCAGCTGCAAGGTAGAGAATGACGGGAGAGCCCAATCCCCCGGCTCCCGCGACAAACACCTTCGCATCAAGGAGGCGGCGTTGGCCACGCCCCCCGACTTGCGGGAGGATGATGTGCCGTGCGTATCTCTCGATCTGGTCGTTTCGAAACTTCATGGATTCAATCCATGCCGCGAAGAATCAGAACGCGCCAGATCGGTCCCTCGACGTGGCGAAGTTCAAGGACCTCATGTCCTTCCGATCGGCAGGACCGAGTCACATTTTCGAGCGATTCTCCCTCGCGAATCGTGACCTCCAGGACTTCACCCGGAGCCAATTCCTCCAGTTCGAGCTTCGTCTTCACGAACGTGATCGGACACACGTCGCGCGTGATATCGATGCTGGCGGAAATCGCGGGGTCGTTCACGCCTTCACTTCGACGGTGATCTCGACTTCGACCGGCGCATTGAGAGGTAGGCTCGCGCAACCGACGGCTGCGCGTACGTGCCTGCCGGCTTCGCCAAAGAGCTGCTGAAGAAACTCGCTCGCACCATTGGCAACAGCGCTGTGCGCATGGAACTCGGGGGGTGCTGACACGAAAACACCGACGCGCACGATGCTCGCGATGTTGTCCAAGCCGCCCGCCGCGTCCGCGGCAGCCGCGACCGCGTTGAGTGCCGCAAGCGCGGCGGCTTCCTTGGCAGCCTCGGGGGTTACCTCGATGCTGACGCGACCCTTGGCGGTCAATTCACCGTTCCGCATGGGCAACTGGCCGCTGGTGATGACTAGGTTCCCGATTCGCTTGGCAGGGATGTAAGCAGCGATCGGCTTCGCCACGGGAGGAAGTGTCATGCCGAGTTCTGTGAGTTTTGCGGTCGTGCTCATTGGAGAGTTCCTGTTTGGGAGAATCGTGCCTCAGCGGACGATGCGATAGCGAAGCCGCGCCTGAGCGACGAGCGCGCGAATCGCGGGGCTCTCGTGCCCTGTGTACTCTTCGATCAGGGCCTTGTACGCCATCTGTGCCTTCGTCTGGTTCTCGTAGCTCTTGCGGCTGCTCGAATCCGGAACGCGCGCGAGTTGGTCATACGTCCGGCCAAGCCCCCACAAGGATGCGACGCGAATGTCGTCTTGGTTCGAGTACTTGTCCGCAGCCGTGCGGAAGCCATCGATCGCATCAACATAGTGCTTCGCGTTGTCGGAGCCAAACTGGTAGTGGAGTTCTGCGCGCTGAAGCCATGCGGCGGGCGTGTACTCCAGATCCGACGGGAATCGCGAGATCACCGCACCATAGGCGGCGATGGCCTTGTTGTACTCTTCGCGGCGCACGGACTTGTCGAAACTCCCCTTCGCGCGCTGCTCAGTGTCGCGAGCCACCGCGAATTGCTCTCGGGGGGTGTTCTCTTCCGGGATGATGAAACTCTGCTTCTTGAAAAGGCTGCATGACTGAAGCAGGAGCATCGCCAGAATTAGGATGGTGCCTGCGATGTTTGTACTTCGTGTGGATATCAGATTCATCACTTGTGTTCTCGTGGCGGTGACTTGACCGCGTTCAGGTTGCGCGCGGCGTGTCGTCGGCGTTGGCGACATGCCTCGCAAGAAAATCGCGAAGGATGACTGCGGCGGCAAGGCGATCAAGCGCGCCGCGCACTCCCCGTGCGTCCGGGCGAATCTCTGCCGCTTCGACAGTGGAATACCGTTCATCCTGAAAGTGCCAGAGCAATCCGGGGATTCGACGTTTCAGGGAACGAGCAAATGCCTCGGTCTTTGCGACGCGATCCCCCGATGTTCCGTCCTCGCGCGTGGGCAGGCCGATCACCATTTCCGTGACCTTTTCGCGGCGCACGATTTCCTCGATCTCGTCGAGGGTCTGTTTCCGCGAGGTTCGTTCGAGCGTGCAGAGCGGTTCGGCGATGATCGCGGAACGAGAGATGGCGACTCCGATGCGGGCATCCCCGACATCGAGGGAGAGCAGCACACGATTGCTCATGCAACGCCTTCGGCTGCGCGCCAGAGGGCGCATTCAAGCGCCGCCTGCGCGTTCGGCAGGTAGGGTGCCTTGGCTGATTCCATCGCGAGGAGAAGCGATTCCCACTCCTCGTCGAGCAGGGCGTCCTCTGCACGTCCGCTCTCGAGCATGTCGCGTACATCCGCATTCACGAGGAGTTCCGGTTTCCCGGGGGCGTGTCGCGCGACGAGTCGATCTCGGAGCAGACTCAGCAACAGGAGCACGGATTCCTCATAGGAGCCGCCCGCCGCGAGAATACGTGAGCACGCGCCGGGAAGACCTGAGAGGCCAAGCCGTTCCAAGGACAACCTGGCATCGAAGAGGTCGCGGCGTTTGCCGAGGACAGGGCCGTGTGCCACCTTCAACGCGAGTCCGGGGCGCCCTTGAGAGAATCCCGCAGCGACTCCAGCGAGGTCGCGCCCGAGTCCCTCAGACTCGATCAATCGCGTTTCGATCTCATCTCGCCTGAGCGGAAAGAAAGGAATGCGCGACGCGCGCGAACGTATGGTCGCCATGACGCGGCCGGGGTGATCCGTCACCAAGATGAAGCGGAGATACGACGGGGGTTCTTCGAGCAACTTCAACATCGAGTTCGCCGCGAATGAAGTGATCGTATCCACACCGAAGACAAGCACGAGGCGGCAGGAACCCTGAATCGGCGGGAGGTTGGCGATCCCGTGGAGCGCATCGATCTGACCGGCAAGGATCGACTTCGAATTCCCGGACGGCTCCAGAATCGCAAGGTCAGGATGCCCGATCGTCGTGGGTGTGCCATCCGAGTTGAATTCGACAGGATAGGATGCTTCAACGCGACGGCAGACGTCCTCGGAAAGTCCCAGGAATGGCGTCGGCGCGGACACCCGGTCGTCGGATGCGGGAACTTCAGCAAGCGGCGCGCCTTGTGGTGCGGGAGCGGGGGGCTCTGCGAGCGGCGCAGGCGGGGAAGCCTTCGGAAAGTCGGGCTCTTCCTGGGAGGCGAATAGGTCGAGCTCAACGTCTTCGACCGGTGCCGGGAAGAGATCCGGCTCGTCACTCTCGCCAAATAATAGGTCCTGTTCCTCGGCATCGTCGCCGGGAGGATCCGGATTGGACTTTCGAGCGGCGGGCAGGGACGGGGCGCGCATTCCTCCCCCGGGGAGACGGCGGGTGGCGCTGAGGATGACCTTGGCCGCTGCAAGGGCGAACGACCGCTTGCCGAGGGATTCGGCGCCTTCCAGCAGGACGACAGGCGGGAGCCGGCCGCTGGCCAGCAGGCGGATCACATAGGCTTTGGCAGCCTCGTGACCCCAGATCGTATCGAACGTGTGCTTGGAGGGTTCGAGCATGGATGTCCAGTCCCGAAACCGGGTTCCTCAGTGGAGAGTTTGCGCCTGCATTGAGAAACGATGATGCAACGGGCTTAGCCGACGCGACGAATCTTTGCAGAGGATCGCGATGTCGCGGCCTTGGATGAGCGGCGCGCTGCCGGGCGCGGAACGCTGACGACCTTGGGTCCCGGCAAAGCCAGCGGCGATGCGATCCCGCGATCGATCAGCTCGTGTGCTTTGACGTAGCGCTCCTGATTGATCCAACGACGAAGCGTCGTCATCGGAATCGGGAGAAGTTCCGACATCCATTCCTCAGAGGCGGTGCACACACGCGTGAATTCCTCGGACCAGCTCTTCGCCCCGTTCACCCGCGAGCGATCATCACTCGACCACTGCATCGGGTGGAAGAGGAAGGAAGCATGCGGCGCAATCTCGCGCGTCTCGCACGCGGCAAAGACCAGGAGAGCGGAGCTGCTGCAGTCAGCGAGCACGATCGCGTGGCAGTGGAGACGCTTGTGGCGAATCACCGTGCCGATCCCAAGTCCTGCGTAAACGGATCCGCCGCCGGAGTTGATGACGATCGTCGCATGGCCACCATCCGGAACGGCCAGAAGCCCCGCGATGATGTCGCGCTCACACTTCTCAACGTCTTCGAGAAGGAGGAGATGTTCCTTGGACTTGGTCGCCATTGTTGTCGCCATCCGGACGGTAAAGGGATGCGAGCGCGGTGTGCGCTCAGGTGGTTTATTCAAGCCGGAATCCCCCTGAAGCGCAAACCCAAATCATGCTAGAAATAGCTTTAATAAATGGCACTTAAAACCATTTGTATCAATACTCTAAAACACTGCGACAATTTGTCCAGCCCCTAGGATGCCCTGCCAGCGATGGGAAGCGGCTTTCCCACCATACTCAAATAGAAAGCTCCCCATCGGGAATCGAGATTCTCGAAACCCGATAGGGAGCTCATGTTGCGAAGATGTTGATCTAGCGAGTCGCGACGTCGTGCTTCGCGCCGATTCTCGATGCGAAGATCAGCCCTTGAAGTCGATGCCTGTGCCGGCCGTCGTGTCCCAATAGCCGCCGATGATGAAGCCGAAGAAGAAGCCTGTCTGCGGACGAACGTTGATCATCGCGTTCGCACCCTTGGCCTTCGTGCGCTCTGCGGCGTCCTGAAGGAGTGCCTCGTTCGTCATGGCCGGATAAAGCTCCATCAACTTGAAGCTGAAGATGCCGAGACCGATGCCGAGTTCCGACGCACGCTCATAGCTGACCGCACGGTAGTTCTCGAACGTGCCGTCACCTGTCGTGACATTGACGAAGCCAACGTTGCTGGCGACTTCACCAAGGTTCACCCTGGACTGAAAGACGCATCCTGTGGTGCTGAGCAGCGCGGCTGCGGCCACGGCGGCAAGAAACATACGCATGTTGGATTACCCCTTCGATGAGGTAGATTGGGTGCTGCGTGAATTCAGATTCTGTGAAACGTCAGCGCTCACAATCGTACGGTGTCAACCGTAGGATGACTGAGGCAATGGTCCTCGTCGAAAATCAGAGTTATGGACGGCGCGTCTCAGTTGATCGCGAGTGCCTTGCTCTCCTCCGCTCGTGCCGCATCGGCAAGCGGTGTGGAGAGATAGCGCTCATTCGCAGAGCACCCGATCGTGATGATGGTCTTACCCTTGTTCTCAGGGCGCGCTGCGACTTGAAGCGCAGCAAACACATTCGCGCCGGTGGAGATTCCGCCGGGGAGCCCTTCTTCCTTGGCGAGGCGACGCGCCATCTCGAAGGCATCGTCGTCTGCGACTTGCACGACCTCGTCGACGATATCGCGATTGAGATTCTTCGGGACGAATCCCGCGCCAATGCCTTGGATCTTGTGCCGTCCTGGGGCGCCACCGCTGATGACCGGAGAGGCCGAGGGCTCCACCGCGATCGCGCGGAATGTGGGCTTGCGCGACTTGATGACTTCGCTTACGCCGGTGATGGTGCCGCCGGTGCCGACGCCAGAGACGATCAGGTCGGCTTCACCTTCTGTGTCGCGCCAGATTTCCTCCGCAGTGGTCTTGCGATGGACTTCTGGGTTCGCCGGGTTTTCGAACTGTTGGGGCATGTATGCTCCCGCGGTTGTCGCGACGATCTCGGCTGCCTTGGCGATGGCGCCCTTCATTCCGTCTGCCGCCGGAGTTAGAACCAACTCCGCTCCGAGTAGGCGAAGGAGGTAGCGACGCTCGAGACTCATGCTCTCGGGCATCGTCAGAATCAGTCGGTACCCGCGCGTGGCTGCCACGAATGCGAGGGCGATTCCCGTGTTGCCGCTCGTTGGCTCCACGATCAGGCCACCCGGTTTGAGACGCCCGTCGCGCTCCCCCGCCTCGATCATGGCCTTGCCGATCCGATCTTTGACGCTGGAGAGCGGGTTAAAGAACTCGCACTTTACGAGGACCGTCGCATCGATGCCATCGGTGACTCGGTTGAGGCGAACGAGTGGAGTGTTCCCAATCGTCTCGAGCATATGGTTGGCGTATCTTGGCATGTTGCGCCTCGCAATCTATAGGGGACTTTGTCCTGCCCGCCCATCTTTTGCAAGAAGCGGGCTCAAGGCAGCAGGTAATTTTGCCCGCTCAAACAGTTTACGGGGTAGTTCCAGCGAATCAGTGGGAAAGCTCGGCAAGTTTCTCCTGCAACTCGGCCTCGCGCAGAGCTTCGAGCACCGGCCCAAGTTCCCCTTCGATCACTCGATCGAGGGAATAGATGGTGAGGTTGATGCGATGATCGGTGAGACGATTTTGCGGGAAGTTGTACGTCCGGATGCGCCCACTACGATCCCCGGAACCGACCATGTCTTTGCGCAGCGCGCTTCGGGCGGCGTGCTCCTCTGCCATTTTGCGTTCCAAGAGACGAGCGCGCAGGACGGTCATCGCCTTTTCGCGGTTCTTGATCTGGCTGCGTTCGTCCTGACACTGGACGATCAGGCCACTCGGAACATGGACGATGCGAACAGCACTGTAGGTGGTGTTGACTCCCTGTCCCCCCGGGCCAGAAGCGCACATGGTGTCGATGCGCAGGTCTTTCTCGTCGATCTTGATGTCGGTCTCCTCCGCTTCCGGGAGGACCGCCACGGTGGCAGCGCTCGTGTGAATGCGCCCCTGAGTTTCCGTTTCCGGCACTCGTTGGACGCGGTGGGTGCCCCCCTCGAACTTGAGGAGGGACCACGCGCCATCGCCGGAGACGGAGACGATTACTTCGCGAAGCCCACCGAGTTCACTCGGCGTCAGCGACATCGCCTCGAATCGCCACCCGCGTTTCTCAGCGTATCTGGAGTACATGCGCAGGAGATCCGACGCGAACAAGGCCGCCTCGTCCCCACCCGTGCCCGCGCGAATCTCGAGGATGAGGTCTCTCGCATCGAGTGGATCCGGGGGCAGCAGACGGAGTTGCAGTTTCCTCGTCAGGCTCGCGACGGTCGTCTCTGCCTCTTCGGCCTCGGCGGCGGCCAGTTCGCGCATTTCGGCATCGCTTTCCGAGAGGATCATCGCGCGCGCTTGTTCGAGGTTTCCCTCCGCTCGGACGAGTGCTTGGGCGACCTCGATCGTCTCGAGAAGCTCGGCGTGCTCGCGGCCAAGCTCTGCCAAACGGCGGGGGTTCCCACCCGCACTGGGTGAGGCAAGTTGGTTCTCGATTTCGCCGAGGTGCATCTCGAGTTGAGAGAGGCGGTCGCGTGAGGAAGAGCTCAGGGGGTTCTGCCGATCGTGCGAAGAGGTGAAAGCTTGCTCTGGGTGCGTTTACTCTTTGGGAAGCGAGGCGATGTATGCCTTGGCCCGCTTCTTGACTTCCTGGAACTCCGAACTGTCGACGCGTTCGCGTCCGGTGAACTGGAAAGTCGCGGTCTGGGCTCGGATCGTGTCGATGCGATCCTGAGTCGCCGGATGGGAAGACAGGAGTTGGCTGACGACTCCATCGTCTCCTCCCCCGCTCGCGGCTTTCAGTTTCTCGAAGAAGGAGATGGCCATGCGGGAATCGTATCCCGCGCCGTGCATTGCCTCGACCCCGTGGTAGTCAGCTTCGCGCTCATCCTCACGTCCGAATCGGCGAACAGTCAGGACACCACCTGTGTCGTTGATGAGTTGGACAACAGGCGCAGCCGCACCAGCGGAGGAGGTCAGCCCATCGGAGATCATCTGAACCCCGTATTGGCGGACCAGTCCGCGCATCCCATGGCGCCGCGTGACGTGGTTGATTTCGTGCCCGATCACCGCGGCGACTTCGGCCTCGTTGTCTGCGGCAGCGATCAGCCCGACATTGATGTAGCAGAATCCCCCAGGGATGGCGAAGGCGTTCATCGAGGGATCGGCCGTCACTTTGAACGTGAAGGTTTGATCGCAGGGAGGGGAGTACTTCACCAGTTCATCTCCGACCCGCTGGGCCCAGGCGTCACAGAGGGGATCGTTCAGGAGGGGTACCTCCTTTTCGATCTCGACGGCGTATTGTGCGCCAAGTGTAGCCTCCTGCGCGGGAGGGACCATGACGCTGGCTGCAGCCATTTCGACGCCGGAGACGGTCTGGCAGCCGATCAGCGTGCATGCCATAAGGGAGAATGAAAGCGAGCGTAGGATGGAGCTGATTGAAGGCATGGGAAATCCGGAAGTGATCTGATGGGCAAGGCTCCGCCCGTGCTGAGCAACGTGCCTCACCGGGCGTTACGACCGCAACTGTTCTGCGAATGTGAACTTACGCGACAAAGGTCCCGGGTAAAGCAGGTACATAGTACCCCCTTTTGCTTTCTCTGGAAGTGGCGCGTTCTGCGCGGGCTTTTGAGAGTGCGTCGAGGTCGAGAGCGGGGAGGAGCCAGACGTTTGGGTTCCGTTTGGCGT
>Ga0268299_1001439_pt1 | contig 41867 bp, 31 predicted proteins | sample NOBtaG_FD_193484 | JGI IMG/M metagenome (GOLD analysis project Ga0268299, IMG submission 193484) | Activated sludge microbial communities from bioreactor in Nijmegen, Gelderland, Netherland - NOB reactor | ecosystem: Engineered > Bioreactor > Aerobic > Activated sludge | place: Netherlands... | reverse complement strand
ACTCCGGCTCGCGCGCTGCGCGGCGTTCGCTGCGGTCGCAAGGCGCGCCGCGCTCCGCGTGTGACTCCGGCTCGCGCGCTGCGCGGCGTTCGCTGCGGTCGCAAGGCGCGCCGCGCTCCGCGTGTGACTCCGGCTCGCGCGCTGCGCGGCGTTCGCTGCGGTCGCAAGGCGCGCCGCGCTCCGCGTGTGACTCCGGCTCGCGCGCTGCGCGGCGTTCGCTGCGGTCGCAAGGCGCGCCGCGCTCCGCGTGTGAGGCTGGTCCGACGCCGGCTTCTCGTGCGTGCGGACGCGCCCTCGGCGTGGGTCAGGGGAGTGGGCAGGTGGCGGGCGCCGGGGCGAGGCGGGCGCGGAAGAGGCCGACCGGGCCGGGGCTCGTCGGCGCGTCCTTCGCGACGATGCCGCCGAACTCGAGGCACGTGCGGCGGCCGGAGCCCGGAGTGAAGGAGAGCGCGAGCGCGCCCTGCGCGGGCTCGTCCAGCGTGAAGCCGAGCAGCGCGCCGGTGCAGGTCGCCGTCAAGCCACGCGCCTTCAGCACGACGCGCGTGCACGGCCCGCTCTCGCGCCGGCCGTCGACGTAGCGGTAGCCGCGCGCTCCCGCCGGATTGCCGAGCCCGGTCCAGCGCGCCGCGGGCAGCGGCAGGACGACGGTCTCGGCGCCGCCGCGGCCGAGGACGAGCGTCGCGCCCGCGCTGCGCGGGTCGTCGGCGCTGCCGGGCGCGGGCGGCGCGATCTCGGCATCCGACGACGCGACCACGAGCTTGCGCTGCGCGGGCTTGGTCGCGTGGTCGCGCACCACCAGCGACTTGCCGGCGGCGAGCAGGTCTCCCTGCGGCCCCCCGTAGGTCGGGACGTCGGTCGAGTAGCGCGGGCCCGCGGTGCCGCCGCCGCCGTGGCTGCACGCGCCGTTGCTCGGACCGCCGGCCGCACCCGAGGCGTCGAGCACGCTGCCGGTGCACGGCCCCGCCGGGCCCTCGTCGAGGTGATAGAGCGCGACCGTCGCGGCGTCGGTCGTGAACGGCGCGGTCGGCGGCGCGAAGCTCGTCGCGTAGCGCACCACGCTCGACAGCCGCACCTCGTCGATCCAGCCGCTGAACGACGGATAGGCGGCGCCGGCGTCGTGCTTCTCGGCGCCGATCACCAGGTAGGGATCGTCCGGCGCGCCGGTGCGGCCGTTCGCGTAGGCGATGCTTCCCGTCGGGCCGCTCGCGCTGCCGTCGAGCATGCCGTCGACGAAGAGGCGCATCTGCCCGCTCGTCGCATGGCGCGTCACCGCGACGTGGTGCCAGGCACCGTCGCCGACCGGCGTCGCGCCGCAGAGCCCCGCGCCGCTCGAGCCCACCGCGACGCCGAACGCGAGCCCTCCGGTGAACAGGGAGATGCCGTAGTCGCCGAGATCGCCCGGGCCGTACACGTCGCGGTCGAAGATCGTGTTGCCGGTGATCCAGCCGTCGTTGGCGGGCGCGCATCCGGACGCGTCGTTCTCGCCGGGCAGCGCCTTCATCCAGAACTCGAGCGTGAAGTCGCCGGCGACGTCGGCGGGCCGCGCCGGCGCGTCGATCGGGATCTTGACGCGGTCGATGTCGCCGCTGCCGTGGCCGAAGAAGCGCAGCGACAGGTCCTGCGCCGAGGCGGGGACGCTCGCAAAGAGCAGGCTCGCGACGAGCACGAGGGCGGATCGGGGCGAGCGGCGGCGCATGGCGACGAGGCTAGCCGCCCGGTCCGGCGCAGGCGAGCGCTTCTCGGAGCTCTGCTTCTCGGAGCTACGCGCGCCCTGCCGGCTCTGCCGGGTGCGAGCGCCGCAGCACCCAGAGCCGGGTGCGGCCGATGCCCTGCAGGCTCACCGCCCGCAGATGCTTGAGCGCGAAGCGTGCGTCGCCCTGCAGCGCGTGACCGAGCTCGTCGGCGACCAGCACCGTGTTCGGCCGCGCGAGGTTCACCAGCCGGCTCGCGAGGTTCACCGTCGGTCCGAAGAGGTCGCCTTCCCAGGCGAGGGTCGGGCCGTGCGCGAGGCCGACGCGGACGCCGGGCAGGCTGGCGTCGCGGTGGTACGCGTCGGCGAGCGCGAGCGCGATCTCGGCGGCGTCGGCCGGCGACTCGGCCGCGAACATCACCTCGTCGCCGATGGTCTTGACGACGCGCCCGCCGTGCTCGGGGATGTGCTCGTAGGCGATCGCCTCGAAGCGGTCGACGGCCTCGGCCAGCTCGCGCGGCTCGAGCGCCTGGCTGAGCGCGGTGAAGCCGACCAGGTCGGCGAAGCCGACGGCGAGGCTCGCGTCGCGCGCCGACGGCTGCGCCGAGCGCCGGCGCAGCGCCGCGAGCAGGTGGCGTCGCCAGACGTAGGCGAGGAAGTGCTCGAGGCTCGGCGCGAGGCTCGCGATTCGCGCGGTCACGTCCTCGGGGATGACCTCGGTCGCCGAGCCGTCCTCGCGGCCGCGCTCGAGACGCTCCGCGGTGGCGCTCACCTGCGCGTCGGCGACGCGGGCGAGCGCCTGCCCGATGACGCGCGTGAGCTGCACCAGGTCGTCGCGGTGCGCGATCTGCACCTCGACCACGGCGCGCACGGCGCGCAGGATCTCGACGTCCGAGCGCGTGAACACCCGCTCGTCGTCCGGCACCGGCGGGAAGCCGAGCGCGCGCCACAGGCGGCGCGCCTCGTCGAGATCGAGCCCGGCCTCACGCGCGACGTCGAGCGGCGTCAGCGTCGCCGGCCCGAGGAGGGAGTCGGCGAGCGCGCGCCAGGGGTCCGGGGCGTCCATCGCGTCGCGTTCTACACCGCCCGGCACGGCCCCGGTAGGGCGGCGCCGGGCGGTGCGCGCGGGACGCACGCTCGCCCCTGCCACGTCAGGCGACGCGCAGGACGTAGAGCATGCTGCCGCTGTCCTTCGCGGCGAGGTAGCCGTCGGGGCTCCAGACCTCACCGGGGCCGGCCGCAGCGCAGGTCGCCACCACGCGCCGCGCGCGGAACGGCGCGTAGTGCACGCGCACGCCGTTCAGCAGCTCGCACGCGGCGCCGGTCCACTGGTTGGTCGCCTCGACGATCACGTAGGCGAAGCCGAGCTCGCGGTAGTGCGCGGCGGTCGCGGCGACCAGCTCGAAGGCGTCGCGCGTCGGCAGCGCGTCGGCGCGTGCGACCATGAAGTGGTGCCCGACGCGCCCGTGCTCGAGCGCTCGCGCGAACTCCGGGTAGGCCGCGCACAGCGCGGCGAGCGCGTCCGCGTCCTGGCCCGAGAGCAGCTCCAGCACCGGGGCGATCGACTGCAGCACGGCGTCGAGGAACGGGTCGTCGGTGCGCAGCGCCGGCGGTGCGTCGTGCGCGACCAGCGTCTCGTTGAGCGCCGCGCCGAGGATCGTGCCGCGTGTCGGGTCGGCGATCGCCAGCGATTGCGCGAGCGCCGCGTCGCTCGTCCGGATCGCGTCGCGCGGGCTCGTCGGGTCGGTGAGGATCAGCGTGCGGACGAACCAGAAGAGGATCGTCTCCATGTCCCAGATACCGAAGGCGGAGGTGCCGAGAGCGTCGCGGTGGAGCGCGCCGTCGAGCGTGGCGGGCCTCTCGCGCGCCGGGCGCAGGTGGCGGCACTGTGGCTCGCGGCGTGCGAAGGCGCTCGCGGTGACGCGCGCCACGGCGAGGACGCTCTCCGCCGGCAGGTGGGTGAGCGCGACCGTCCGGTGGACGCTGCTCCGGTACGCCGCGACGCGCGCGAAGTCGACGTACGGCAGGCGCGCCGGCAGGACCTGGACGCCGTGCCGGTGCGTGTCGGCCGCGCCGGGATAGCGACAGAGGGGGAGCGCCCGCGGCTCGTCGATCTCGTCGGCGCGGGTCGATGCGTGGCTTGTCGTGGCGATCATCTGGCGACTCCTGGCCTCGAGGGCGGCCTGGTCGGAGGCCCCGCGCCCGGCCTCCGGGTGCCGCGTGGGTCTGGTTCGTCTCCTGGGCGGGAGTCGCCGCCTCACGGTGTGAGGGCCCGCAGCGCCGCGCCGGGCACCGAGCCGGACGGTCGCCGCGCCTCCTGTCGGCGTCTCTTCACGCACCCGCAGCGCAAACGTCAGCGGCGCGACGCGGCCGCGTCACCTCGGTCGGCGATCATGCCGGCATGAAGGCGGCGAGGGGCGCAACGGCGTCCTCTCGTGACGAAGGCGACCCGGATCCCAGACCGGGCCGCGCGAACGGCGGGCCGCGACCACCCTCTCGCGGTCGTGCCCGCCGTTCGCACCCTTTCGCAGGGGCGCGCCGGGTACTTCGCGGCCTCGCACGGCGCGAGGCCGTGGTCGGGCGAGCGTGGTGGGCGGCGGTGACGAGCTCAGCGCATCTCGGCCGGGACGGACTCCCACTCGGCCGCGTCGTGGCCGAACACCATGCGCGCGCCGGCGTCGCGCAGCGCGCGCAGGCGGCGCAGCGACGCGAGCATCGCGTCGCGGTCGTGCGGGCTCGGCGGCAGGTGGTCGGTCTCGAGCGTGCGGCGCAGGTAGCAGGCGTCGGCCGTGAGCACGACGTCGCCGGAGTCGAGGCGCACGCGCAGCGACTGGTGGCCCGGCGTGTGGCCGTGCGTCGGCAGGCAGACCACGCGGCCGTCGCCGAAGAGGTCGTGCTCGCCGTCCACCAGCGCGACGTCGTGGCCGTGATCGAAGTCCTTGCGGTCGAAGCTCAGCGCGCTCGCGCGCTCCGCGTCGTGGCCCGCTTCCCAGTCGCGACGCTGCACGACGACGCGCGCGTTCGGCAGGCTCGCGAGGCCGCCGGCGTGGTCGAAGTGCAGGTGCGACAGGACGACGTGCCGCAGACGGTCGGGCGCCACGTCGTGCGCGGCGAGGCGCGCCGCGACGTCCTCACCGTCCGGCATCTCGGTGCCGAACACGTCTGCGATGAAGCCGAGGCGTCCGTGCGGGTCGTGGCGCACGTCGGGGTGCATGCCGGTGTCGAACAGCACGACGCCCTGCGGGTGCTCGATGAGGAACGCCGGCACCGGCATGCGGATCGTGCCGTGCTCGCCGTCGAGGAAGAGGCCGGTCGGGCCGGTGAGCCAGCCGCAGGTGAACGCGAAGAGTCGCATGCTCGTCGTCCTCCCGCCGCGCGTCCGCGCGGCGTCGTCGCGCGCGCGGCGCGGATCAGATCATGCGGCGCAGCAGCGCCTCGGCCTCGGGCACGGTCATGATCTTCGGCACCGGGTAGTCGCGGTGCGCCTCGACCATCGCGGCGGTCGCGATCTCGGGCACGTCCGTCGCGACCAGTGCGCCGATCTTCTCCGGGATGCCGACCGTGCGGTTCAGCTCGCGCACGCGCTCGACGAAGCGCCGCGCGAGCGTCGTCGTGAGCTCCTTCGGATCGCCCGCACCGATCGCCACCGCGAGGTCCGCGAGCCGCGTTGCGACGCGCGGCTCGTCGACCAGGAAGTCGAGCACGTAGGGCAGGGTGATCGCGTTGCCGAGGCCGTGCGGCACGCCGTACATGCCGCCGATCTTGTGCGAGAAGGCGTGCACGTAGCCGACGTACGCCTTGGTGAACGCGAGCCCGGCGTAGAACGCGGCGAGCGCCATCGCCTCGCGCGCCTCGAGGTCGTCGCCGTTCGCGTACGCGCGCGGCAGGTTCGCGAAGATCATGCGCGTCGCGGCGAGGCAGTGCGCCGCGGTCTCGCCGTGCGGCCAGCGATTGACGTACGCCTCGACCGCGTGGGTGAGCGCGTCCATGCCGGTCGCGGCGGTGATCGCCGGCGGCATGCCGCGCATCAGCAGCGGGTCGAGCGCGGTCGCCGACGGCACCAGCTTCGGGTCGATCACCGCCGCCTTCGCGTGCTTGACCGGATCGGTCACCACCGCGGCGACCGTCACCTCGGAGCCCGTGCCGGCGGTGGTCGGGATCGCGTACAGCGGCAGCATCGGCTTGCCGACCTTCATCACGCCGACCAGCTGCTCGGGCGTCTTGCCGCTCACCGCCATCGCGTCGATCACCTTGGCCGCGTCGATCACCGAGCCGCCGCCGACGGCGAGGATCGCGTCGCTGCCGTGCACCTGCACGGCGGCGTGTCCCGCGTTCAGCACCGGGTAGGTCGGATCGGGCGTGATCGCGTCGTGCACCGCGACGTCGATGCCGTGGCCCGAGAGCGCGTCGCGGATCGGATCGATCAGCCCGAGCTTCACCAGCACCGCGTCGGTGATGATCATCACGCGCCGCGCGCCCGACTGGCCGATCAGCGCGCACAGGCGCTTCGTCGAGTCGGGGCCGACGAACGCCGTGGGCCGCGGGATCGGCACGATGCGCGACACGGGCCACTGCAGGGGCTTCAGCAGGCGATAGCCGAGGAGGCGGAGCTCGAGCGACATGACTTCTCCGATCTGCGGCGCGGACGCTTCCGCGCTGGCGCATGATGCTGGTCCGGCGCACGAACCGCCAGCAGCGCGCCCGCGAGCCGCAGGCGCCGCGGCCAGTGCCCAGGGAGCGTGGCGTAAGATCGTCCACTTCGTGGTTGATTATCCACCGCAGGCCCGTTAAGCCGACAGCGTGTTCGAGCGCCACCTGGAGCAGGTGCTCCGCGCCGCGCTGAGCGACAGTCCGGCCGTGTTCCTCGGCGGCGCGCGCCAGTGCGGGAAGAGCACGCTGGTACAGCGGATCGCGGCCTCGCAGCGCACGAGACGCTACGTGACGCTCGACGATGCCGGAATGCTTTCTGCCGCGCGTTCAGATCCGCGGGGTTTTCTCGCCGCACTGCGCACCCCCGTCGTGATCGACGAGGTGCAGGCCTGCCCCGAGCTCTTTCCCGCCATCAAGATGGAAATCGATCGCGACCGTGCGGCGGGTCGCTTCTTGCTCACGGGTTCTGCCAACGCGCTGGTCGTGCCCGAGATGTCGCGTTCGCTGGTCGGTCGGGTCGAGCTGCTGGCACTTCGCACGCTTTCTGGAGGAGAGATCGAAGGCGTACGGGAAGGATTCGTCGACTGGCTCTTCTCCAGCGCGCCGCCGGCACGCTCGTATCCGAGCTGCGCAGACATCCCGACGCGCGTCACCGTCGGGGGGTATCCCGAGGTGGTCGCCCGGCGTACTCCGGAGCGACGAGCCGCGTGGTTCGACGCCTACGTCACGACGATCCTGCAGCGCGACGTGCGAGATCTGGCAAACGTCGACGGGCTGCATCACCTGCCGCAACTCCTGCGGTTGATCGCGGCGCGCGTGGCGTCGCTCGCCAACCTGGCCGAGATCTCGCGCGCGCTCGCCGTCCCCCAGACGACGCTCAAGCGCTATGTCGCGCTGCTCGAGGCCGTGTACCTCGTGCATCGCCTGCCCGCCTGGAGCGCCAACCTCGGCAAGCGCTTCGCCCGCAGCCCCAAGCTCTTCCTGCTCGACAGCGGCCTGGCCGCGCACCTCCAGGGCATCGACGTTTCGGGGTGGCGCGAGCCTGCGACGCGCCGGGGCTCGCTGCTCGAGAACTTCGTCTTCGGCGAGATCGACAAGCTCCTCGGCTGGAGCCGTGTCCGCGCGCGACTCTTCCACTTCCGTACGCACGGCGGCGAGGAGATCGACTTCCTGCTCGAGGATGCGAGTGGCCGCGTCGTGGGCATCGAGGTCAAGGCGTCGGCAACCCTGTCGGCTGCCGATGCCTCTCCGCTGCGCAGGCTCGCTCGCGAGCTGGGCGACAGGTTCGTACGCGGCGTGGTGCTGTACCTGGGGTCCGAAGAGATTCCGTTCGACCGACATGTCCATGCGCTGCCCGTCTCCGCACTTTGGTGCGCTGGCGCACGCAAGTGAGCCTCAGCGAGGTTCACCCTCTCGTTCACCCCAGCTCGTCGAGCAGCACGCGTGCGACCACCAGGTCGCGGGTTTCGAAGCCCTCACTGAACCACGCGTGCAGCGGCGCCAGCAGCGCGCGCGCCTGCGCGTCCTCGCCCCGTCGGTGCCAGAGGCGCGCGAGGCAGATCGCGCCGCGCAGCTCGAAGGACTTCGCCTCCTGCGCGCGCGCCACCGCGAGCGCGCGACGGAACGCCTCGATCGCGTCCTCGGCCGGGGCGCCCGCGGCGAGCGCGATCTCGCCGCGCAGCCGGTGCAGCTCGGCGTCGAAGAACGGCTGCCCCATCTGCGCCGAGAGCGCGAGCCCGCCCTCGACCGCGGCGCGCGCCTCGGCGAGCTGTCCCGCCGCGAGGTACGCCTCGCCGAGAAGCACGATCATCGCCGGCGCGCCGCCGCGGCTGCCGGTGCCGGCGGTGAGCGCGAAGCCGGCGCGCAGGTCCGCGACCGCGCCCCGCTCGCCCGACGCGACGCGCGCCGCGGCGTGGAACATCGTTCCGACGCCGAGCCAGAACGGGAAGCCCTGCGCCTCGCTGAGCGCGATCGCTTCCGCCGCGCGGTCGCGCTGGGCGGCGACGTCGCGGCGCAGCGCGTGCGCCACGGTCTCGAAGAAGAGCGCGTGCGCGACGCTGAACGGGTGCGCGAGCTCGCGCGCACGAACCACCGCCTCCTTCGCGCGCGCCAGCGCGCGGTCGGGGAAGCCGAGCACGAAGAGGTCCCACGCGCTCGCCGACAGCGCGCGCACGCCGGGGTTGCCGGTGGCCGAGAGACGCGCGTGCTCCACGCCGGGCTGGTGGAGATGGAGCGCCGCCTCGAGGTGGCCGAGCGACGACGCGAAGCGGCCGCGGTAGACCTCGGCGAGGCCGAGGTCGCAGTGCGCCTTCAGCAGCAGCTCGGGGTCCGCGACCTGCTCGCCGATCGCCAGCGCCCGGGTCGCGAGCTCGCACGCGCGTTCGGCCTGTCCGCAGTTGTGTGCGAACACCGCGAGGCGGCTGAGCGCGAAGCCGAGCCCGCGCGTGTCGCCGGTCGCCTCGCACAGCACGCGCGTGCGCTCGTGTGCCGCCTCGACCTCCGGGCTCGTGTAGCCGAGCGCCACCGCGCGCGACTCGGCGAGCGCGATCTGCAGCGCCGCCTCGCAGCCGTCGCGGCCGGGCAGCGCCGGACGGGTCACCAGCAGCGCGATCGCGTGCTCGAAGTGGCGCATCGACTCCTGGTGCGCCGAGTGGAGCTGCGCCGCCTCGCCGGCACGGTGATAGGCGACGATCGCGTCGCCGATCCTTCCCGCGGCCTCCGCGTGCCGTGCCACCAGCTCGGGCTCGTCCGCCGCGCGCTCGGGGAAGTCCGCCTGCAGGGCGTCGACCACGCGACCGTGCAGCCGCTGCCGGCGTCGCTTGAGCAGCGAGGCGTACGCGGCCTCCTGCACCAGCGCGTGCTTGAACGTGTAGATCGCCGCCGGCGGCTCGCCGCGGACGAAGAGGATCTCGGCCTCGACGAGACGCGCGAGGCTCCGGCGGAGCGCCTCCTCGTCGAGGTCGCTCACCGCGGCGAGCAGCGCGTACGGGAACTCGCGGCCGAGCACGGCCGCGTGCTGCGCCACGTCCTTGGCGGTCGCGAGACGGTCGAGGCGCGCCATCAGCGAGTCGGCGAGGGTCGCCGGGATCGCGTGCGCCTGGTGCGCGGCGCCGGGCTCGGCGACCGCGCGCGCGAGCTCCTCGACGAACAGCGGCACGCCGTCGGCGCGCGCGATCAGGGCGTCGAGCGTCGCCGCGGGCAGATCGGCGCCACCGAGCGCGGCGATCATCTCGCGCGCCTGGCGGCGCGTGAGGCGCGCCAGCGACAGCGTGCTCGAGCTCTCGCGCGACGCCCACGGCGGGGCCAGCTCCGGGCGCGCGGTCATCACCACCAGCACGCGCGCGGTCGCGCTCTGCTCGACGAGACGCCCCAGCACCTCGAGCGACGACGCGTCGCACCAGTGCAGGTCCTCGACCGCGACCACCAGCGGGCGCGACGCGCCCTGCGCGAGGATCCAGCGTGCCAGGAGGTCGATCGTCATCCGGCGCTGCAGATCGGGGCTCATGGCGAGCGGCGTCGCCGGCGGGAAGCCGAGCACGGTCGCCAGCAGCGCCACCGCCTCGGCCGACGCGAGCTCGCGCAGCCCGTGCTCGAGGCGCGCGCGGCGCGTCTCGGCGGTGTCGCCGGGCGCGATGTTCAGCGCCTGCGAGGCGAGCGCGAGCAGCGGACGGAACGGCGTCGCCTGCGTGTAGGGCGTCGCGTGGCACTCGAGCCACACGTGCGGCTCGCCGGCGAGGCGCTCGCGCAGCTCGTGCACCAGGCGCGACTTGCCGACGCCGGGCTCGCCGCTCACCAGCACGCTCTGCCCCTGTCCTTCGCCGGCGCGCTCCCAGCGCTCGAGCAGGGTCGCGATCTCGACCTCGCGTCCGACGAAGCGGGTGAGGCGTCCGCCGTGCGCGCCGATCCGTCCGGTGGCGCGACTCGGGCGCAGGACGCGGTAGAGCGCCAGCGGCGCTCGCACGGTACGCAGGCTCGACGCGGCGCGCTGCTCGACCTCGAAGCGTCCGGCGACCAGGCGCTGCGTCGCGCCGGTCACCAGAACGGTGCCGGGCTCGGCCGCGCCCTGCACGCGCGCCGCGACGTTCGGCACGTCGCCGAGCGCGAGCATCTCGGTGCGTCCCTCGGCGCCGAGCGCGCTCACCACCACCGGCCCGGTGTCGATGCCGACACGCACCGCGAGCGCTGGACCCGACGGGTCGCGCGCCGTGGCCGCGTCGACCAGCGCGAGCGCCGCGTGCACGGCGCGCTCGGCGGCGTCGTCGTACGCCGTGGGCCATCCGAAGTAGGCGAGCAGCCCGTCGCCGAGGTACTGCGCGACGTGCCCGCCGTGTCGCGCCACCACCTCTCCGGCGCGCCGGTGGTGTGCGCGCAGGACCGCCTGCCAGTCCTCCGGATCGAGCCGCATGGCGAGATCGGTCGAGCCGACCAGGTCGCAGAACAGCACGGTGAGCTGCCGCCGCTCGCCCGCCTCGCTCTCCGCGGCGCTCGTGCGTGCGAGGGCCGCGCCGCAGCTCGCGCAGAAGCGGGCCTCGGGTGGGGCCGTCGCCAGGCAGCGCGCGCAGCGCTCCTCGCCGCGGCAAGTCGAGCACGGACGGTCGTGCTCGATCTGCTGCGGCGTGCTCGCGGCGCTCATGCCCTGCGCTCCTCGCCCGGCGGCCGGCGCGTGGACGCCTCGTGGTGGGTCGCGGACCTCGTCGCCATTCTGCCTCCGCGGCAGACGACGAGCGGAACGTGGCCCGCGATTGCGCCTCGGTGCACGAGAGCGCGCGTCGGAGGACCGGGCGTTGCGCCCGGTCCTCTCGCTGGGATACGCGAGGCCCGTGCTGCCGACCGAGGAGCAGATCGAGGCGTTCTGGGCCGACGGCGTCGTGTGCCTGCGCGGCGTGCTGCCGGCGACGTGGACCGAGCGCCTGGCGGCGGCCGTCGAGGAGCTGCTCGCGGCCGGCGACGGCACCGATCTGTCGGCGATGGCGTCGAGCATCGACGCCGGCGGCGGTCCGGTGCTGCGCGACGCGGCGAGCGCCGGCGCGCCGCGCGGCCGCTTCTTCGCCGGCACCGACCACTGGCGGCGGCACCCGACCTTCCGCGACTTCGCGCTCGCCTCACCGCTGCCCGGCGTGGTCGCCGCGCTGCTGCGCTCGCGGCAGGTGGCGCTCTACGAGGACAGCGTGCTGGTGAAGGAGCCCGGCACGGTGGAGCGCACGGCATTCCACCAGGACATGGCGTACTTCCACGTCAGCGGCCGCCAGGTGTGCACGACGTGGTGCCCGCTCGATCGCGTCAGCGCGGAGACCGGTGCCGTGCGCTACGTGCGCGGCTCGCACCGGCTGGCGCAGGAGTTCCAGCCGAACCTCTTCGTCAGCACCATGGCGATCCCCGGGACCGCGGGCGAGGCGGTGCCCGACGTCGAGGCGGATCCCGAGCGCTACCCGCAGGTGTGGTTCGAGACCGCGCCGGGGGACGTCGTCGTGCACCACGCGCGCACCATCCACGGCGCGCCGGGCAACGCGTCGGCGACGCGCCGGCGGCGCGCGGTGTCGGTGCGCTACGTCGGCGACGACGCGCGCTTCCGCCGTCGTGCGGGGGCGCCGCTCAAGCCGTGGCAGGAAGGCGTAGCCGACGGCGCGGGGCTCGACCCGGAGCACAGCCCGATCGCCCACCGCGGCGACTGACGTATCGATCGGCTTCGCCGACCGCGAGTGGATGAAGGACCGCTCGCTGTCTTCCTCTGACGCGGGTCAGGTCGCCGGGCCGGGCAGGGCGCACGCCGCGGGCGGTCGCCGCGCGAGGATCGCCGCGATGTGCTGCTCGAGCTCCGCGTGTGCGCCGTCGCCCGCGAGATCGACGAAGCGCGCGAAGAGCTCGCGCTCCTCGCGGCGCACGTGCCGCTCGAGGAGGTCGGCCAGCGCCTGCAGCGCCGCCGCGAGCTGCGCGTCGTCCTCGCCCGGCGCGCGCGCCTCGAGCGCGCGCGCGATCTCGTCGCGCAGCGCCTCCATGCGGCGGTGGTCGTCGATCAGCGCGCCGAGCAGCGCGTGCTCCGCGGCGGCCGGCGCGAGCCGCGCCGCGACTGCCGGAAACAGCGCCTCCTCCTCCGCGGCGAAGTGACCCGCGAGGTGGGCGCGGAAGAAGTCGAGCACCGCGGCGGCGCGGCCGCGTGGCGTGCTCGGCGGCGTCACCGCGGTCGCCGGGCCCGGCGGCGACGGGTGGTGCAGGCGGAAGGCGAGCGCCAGCGCGTCGTGGTGGTCGCGCGACAGCGCGACCAGGCTCGGGTGTCTGCGCGCCATCGGGCCAGAGTGACGCATCCGCGCGCGCCACGCCATCGTGGCCGGCACGCCAGATGGCGATCCGCCATCGCGTCTGGACGGCCGCGGCCACGTCGCCTATGAAAGTACGTGCGCACGGTGCGGACGAAGGGCACGGCCGCGGCGCGCGGCATCGCGGTGCTCGCGGGGCTCCTCGCGCTGGTCGCGGTCGCGGCGGTGGTCGGCTCGCGCGCCAGCGCGCGACGTCCACCACCCGACGTGGTCGTGGTGCTGATCGACGCGCTCCGCCGCGATCACGTCGGACGGTACGGCTACCACCTCCCGACGACGCCCTTCCTCGACGCGCTCGCGCGGCGCGGCGTCACCTTCGACGACGCGTGGTCGCACGCGCCGCAGACGTTCAACGCGACCGCGTCGCTGCTCGTCGGGGGGCTGTTTCCGCCGCTGCTCACGCGACCGGTGGCGTCGCCGGACGCCTCGGGTGCGACGTCGTCCGGGCGCGCGCTCGCGCCACAGAACGAGACCCTCGCCGAGGTGCTGTCCGCGAGCGGCTACGACACGCTCGCCGTGTTCACCAACCCGCACCACGACGACGGCTCCGGGTTCGCGCAGGGATTCCGCCTGTGGCGCTACCTCGAGCCGGCCACTCCGGGGCGCGCGTACGCGACCGCCGCCGAGGTGGCGCGCACCTTCGACGCGCTCGCCGCCGAGCTCGACCCCGAGCGTCCCTTCTTCGCCTACGTCCACTACATGGACGTGCACAACCCGTACACGCCGCCGCCGGAGCTGGCGGCGGAGTTCGTCCGCACCAGCGGCGTCGATCGCTACATGAACGGCCGGCCCGAAGGCGACGAGGTGCCGAGCGACGACGATCTGCGCTTCATGATCGAGAGCTACGACGCGTGCATCCGCCACGCGGACGACAGCGTGCGCGCGCTGCTGGCGGCGATCGAGAGCCTGGCGCGCGGGCGCGACACCATTCTCGTCGTGACCGCCGACCACGGCGACGAGTTCATGGACCACGGTGGGCTCGGCCACGGCCACTCGATGTACCAGGAGCTGCTGCGCGTGCCGCTGATCGTGGCGGGCGGCGAGCTGCCCGCGGACGTGCGGGTGCCGGGGCTGGCGCGCGGCATCGACGTCCCGGCGACCATCGTCGCCCTCGCCGGGGTGGCGACGCCCGCCTCGTTCGAGGGGCGGAGCCTGCTGCCGCGCATCGCGGCCGCGGCAGCGGGCGACTTGCCGGACGCGACCGGCCCGGAGATCGAGCGCGTGCGCGTCCGGCTCGACGCCCCGGAGAACGAGCTCTCGTTCGCCTGGAACGCGCACCTGCGCGGCCTGACGAGCGAGCGCCTGCACCTCGCCGCCGACGTCAATCTGCGCGCGTTCGAGCTGTACGACGTGCAGAACGACCCGCGCGGCCAGGAGGATCTGTCCCGCACGCTGGCTCGGTCGACGCGCCGGATGCGGCGCCTGCTCGAGGACTACGAGCGCCGCCTGGTCGACTCGGAGATCCACGCGCGCGCGCTCGAGCGCGCGGGCAGCGTCGCTCCCGCGGTCGACGCGCGCACCGCGGACCAGCTCCGCGCGCTCGGCTACGCGGAGTGAGCGCGCGGCGCGCCGCTCAGGCGATCCACAGCGCGACCGCGCCTCCGACCAGCAATGCGGCGGTGACCGCGACGATCCGGGCGCGGAACGCGCGATCGGCGAGCCCGACGACGAGCCCGCACTTGACGATGGTGTTGCTGAACACGGCGACCGTGATCGCCTGCGTCGCGGTCGCGACCGAGCCGCCGTCGCGCGCGAAGCCGGCCATCGAGAGCGTGATCGCGTCGACGTCCGACAGGCCGGCGATCGCCGCGACCAGCAGCTCGCCCTTGCCCGGCGCATAGTTCTGCACCAGCGCGACCGCGAGCAGGACGAGGCTGAACACGGCCGCGAACTTGATCGCCGAGGTGAGGCTGAACGGGTTGCGCAGGGCGACCTCCGACGTGCGCTCGGGCGTCGCCCGGCCGCGGCGGTAGAACACCCCCGCCGCGAGCGCGGCGATCGCGAGCATCGCCAGCATCGGCACGGTCACGTGGACGAGCAGCGGCGGATGCACGATCGCCACCTCGATGAGCACGCGCGCGAACATCACCGCCCACGCGAGCAGGATGCCGGCGGCGAGCGCGTCGATCTGCCGCGCGCCGCCGCCTTCGCGGCTCTGACGGGAGAAGGCGAGGGTCACGGCCGTGGAGGACGTGAGGCCGCCGAACAGCCCGGTGAGAGCGCTGCCGCGCTCGTGGCCGAGCCAGCGCACGGCGACGTAGCCGATCAGCGACAGCGCCGAGATCAGCACGACGAGCAGCCAGAGCTGGTAGGGGTTCAGCGCGCTCCACGGGTCGAGCGGGCGGTTCGGCAGCAGCGGCAGGACGATGAAGCTCGCGACCAGCAGCTTCAGCCCGGCGTAGAGATCCTCGACGCCGATCCGTCCGACGAAGCCGTGGATCGGCTGCTTGAAGGCGAGCAGCGCGGCGGTGAGGATGCCGAGCGCCCCGGCGAGCTCGGGAAGCCCGAGGAGCGCCGTCGCGCCGAGGAGCGTCGTCACCACCGCCGCCGCCTCGGTGGTGAGGCCCGCGTCCGCCTCGCCGTCGTCGCCGCGGTGCAGGGCGGCGTACGACGCGCTGATCATGACGCTCACGCCGAGCAGCGCCATGGCGAGCGGCCAGGGGCTCGCGAGCTGACGCGACAGCCACGCCGACAGCGCGCCGACCTGGCTGAACAGCACGAACGTGCGGATCCCGCCGACCTCGTGCACGCCGCGCTCGGCCTTGCGCTTCTCGCGCTCGAGGCCGATCAGCGCCCCGATCAGCAGCGCGATCGCGAAGTCGCGCGCGAGGATCGGGTCGAGGGCGAGCTGTGCGTCCATGGCTGAACAGAGTCCAGGGTGAGGACACGGTCAAGCGGGGCGGGGTTGAATCGGTCCGGCCGACCCCCTAGTCAGGCTCGGCGAGTCGCGACATGACGGGTCCACGCGCGTACCCCTTCGTCCTCGGCGGCGACCGCTGGGTCGCCTCCCTGGTGGTCGCCCTGGCTTACCTGCTCGGCGCCTTCGCCGGGCACGCGCTTTCGTGGCCGAACGCGTTCGCCACCCTGTGGCCGCCGAACGGCATCCTCGTGGCGGCGCTCTTCGTATCGCCGCGCTGGCTCTGGCCGTACCTGGTGCTCGCGTCGTGTCCGGCGAACCTGATCTTCAACCACGTGCTCGGGCAGCCGCTGCTCGTGAGCCTCGCCTACTGGATGGTGAACGTCGGCGAGGCGACGCTGATCGCCCACCTGCTGCTGCGCTTCGCCGATCCCCGCCACGAGCCGCAGCGCTCGCGCACGTTCGGGGCCTTCGTCCTGGTGACTGCGTCCACGACGCTCGCGGGCGGAGTCCTGGGCGCGCTCGCGACCCGGATCGCGCTGCCGGAAGCCGCCTTCGTGCAGCTCTGGCTCGCATGGTGGATGGCCGATCTCCTGAGCGTGGTGGTGACCGCGCCGGTGCTGATCGCTATCGCCGACGGGTGGCTGACGGGACGCGCGGTCACGCGCGAGTGCCGCGCGTTCGCCGTCGTGCTGGGGGCCGTGAGCGCGCTCGAGCTCGGGATGATCCTCTCCGGCAGCGGCCGCGGGGACCTCGTGCAGCCGCTCCTGATCCCGCTGCTCGGCTGGGCGGCGCTGCGTCTGGGCGTTCCGGGCACGAGCTGGGCCGTGCTGGTCACCACCGTGCTCACGCTGCTCAACGTCGCGCACGGCGGCGACGGACTCTTGCCCGGGGACCTCACGCCCACCCGCGCGCTCGCGCTGCAGGCCGTTCTGTGCGGCCTGTCGATCACCTTCCTCGGCGTCGCGGCGGCGATCGCCGACGCGCGCGACGTCGAGCACGACACGCGACGCCGCGACGCCGTGCGCAGCGACTTCGTCGCCACCGTGATGGCCGAGATCCGCGCGCCGCTCGACGCGATCCTCGCGTCGGTGCGCGCGATCGAGCGCGACGCCGGCAGCGACGCGGCGCGAACGCGCCCGCTGCACGCGATCGAGCGCGCGGCGCGCCAGATCCTCGACGTCGCCGAGGACCTGCGCGCCGCCGAGCGCACCGCGCACCTGGCCGGCGAGGTGCTCGCCGAGACCCTGTGGCTACCGAAGCTCTGGAAGGACCTGGGCGACGACTGCGCGCGCTTGCCACGTCCGGCGGCGGTCGCGCTGCGCTGGACGGCACCCGCGCCGGACGTCACGCTGTCGACCGATCGCTGGCGCCTCGAGGTGGTGGTGCAGAACCTGGTGATGAGCGCGCTCGAGGCGACGACGAGCGGCGAGGTCGCCGTCTCGTGTCGCGCGGGCGACGGCAGGCTCACGATCGCGGTGCGCGACACCGGTCCGGGGATCCCGGTCGCGGACCAGGAGCGGATCCTCACCGCCTACCGGCACGATCTCGCGGAGCGCGGCGTCCGCCAGGGGCCCGGCGTCGGTCTGTTCACCGTGCTGCGCTTCGTGGGCGAGCTCGGTGGGGAGGTGGCCGTCGACAGCGAGGTCGGGTGCGGCAGCGAGTTCCGGGTCACGCTGCCGCTCGCGTCGCCGCCGGCGCGCGCGCGCCGCACCGTCGCCTGAAGACGGCACGACGTTCCCGCGCCCTCCGAGCTGCGTCGGCGCGCGCAGCGGCCGTGCGGTGCCATCGCGGTCGCGCTCGCCGCAGCGCCCCCGGTTCGACATGGTCCGGTGCATGGCGGCGACCTCGACGTGCGACAGCGGCTGCCGGTTCGGCGGCATCGTCTCGTTCCCGTCTGCAGGCCCCGCGCTCGATTTCACCATCTTTTGCTGGACAGCCGGCTGTCCGTTCCTGCAGAGGTTGATCGCAAGGAGGGGCGCAACATGGAGCTCGAGCGGGCGGTGGGTGGGTCGTTGGTCCTCGTGGCGTCGATGGTGCTGGCGGCGGTGTTGCTTTGCAGTCCCGCGTCGAGCGCCGCGGCGTCGTGCGGCGGTGATCCCACCGACACCGCAGCCGTCGCCGCGATCGTGGCGGATGCCCGCGCCGCCTGCCCGTGCGACGGGTTCTCCGGGCGGATGGCGTACCGGCGCTGCGTTCGCGAGCGCGTCAAGGGCGCGCTGCTCGCCGGCACGCTACCGTCGCGCTGCCGTGCGACGGTGATCCGCTACGCGAACCGCTCGACGTGCGGCGCCGTTCCGAGCGCGGTGACGTGCTGCGTGAACGTCGCCGCCAACCGCGAGGCATGCACGATCGCTCGCTCCGACGTCGCGTGTCGTGCGTGGCGCGGGGGGAGAGGCCAGGTCGGTACGAGCGACTGGTGCCACGACGCCTGCCCGCCCGAGCCGACGCCGGCTCCCGCGACGCCGACTCCCACCGCGAGCGGCACGCCGTCGGGGCCGCCGACGCCGACCGCTCTCGGGCCGCGCTGTGTTTGCCGCTGCGGACCCGTGCCGTCGCCGTGGCCGGTCAACCCCTACGCTCCCCACGGCTGTCCGAGCTTTCACTGGTGCGTCGTGATGTCGTCCGTGCCGGCCGGCAGCGCCGACTGCGCGGCGCTCGGCGACGGCGAGAACCGAGGGTGCATCTACGACCCCGACGCGCCGATCCCCGGCGACCCGAACGGACCGGTCGTCGACGCGTGCAACTTCTGACGGTCGCCGCGTGCGAGCCGCGGGCTCACCGCACGGCGCGCATGCGCGCGAGGAAGCTGTCCGCGAGAGCCTCGTACAGCGCGACCGGGCACACCAGCCGCGACGCCTGGTAGGCGATGATCGCGACCGAGACCAGCGGCAGCGTGAAGAAGCGCGCGGCCGTCATCTCGACCAGGATGACCGTCGTGGTGAGCGGGCTCTGGACGACGCCGCAGAAGAAGCTGCCCATGAACAGCAGCACCGTGTGCTGGCGGTCGAGCGAGGTGAACCACGGTGCGAGGAGCTGTCCGAGCGCGGCACCGCTGGTGAGCGCCGGATCGAACAGCCCGCCCGGGATGCCGCTCATCAGCGTCAAGAAGCTCGCCGCCGCGTGCGTCGGCAGGAACCACCACGGCGCCGGCGCGTCGTGCATCAGGATCTGCTTCGCCTCGTCGTAGCCGCTGCCGTACGACATGCCCGCCGACGCGAGCCCGAGGACGCCGAGCCCGACGCCGATGCCGAGCGACGCGAGCAGCGGACGCGCCTTGTACAGCCGAGCGTAGCGCGGCCCGATCCAGATGAGCGCCTGCGAGAAGGCGCCGCCGAGCAGCCCGCCGACCACGCCGATCACCGGCACCGCGACCCAGGCCTCGGCCGTGCGGAGGGCCGCGTCGATCCTGCCGTAGAACAGGTAGTCGCCGAGCGCGACGATCGAGATCAGGCAGGCGACGATGGCGGTGCGCACGATCGTACCGACGTTGCTCTTCTCGAACGAGCGGCCGATCTCCTCGAACGCGAACACCATGCCGGCGATCGGCGCGTTGAACGCCGCCGCGATGCCGGCGGCGCCGCCGGCGAGGATCAGGCCGCGGTCGACGAGGTGGCGCGGGAACGCCGCGAAGCGGTGCGCGAGGTACATGAAGCACGCGCCGACGTGCACCGACGGACCCTCACGGCCGATCGTCGGCCCGAGGCAGAGCGCCAGCACCAGCAGCAGCATCTTGCCGAAGGCGACCCGCATCGAGAGGACGTACGCGCGCGCCGGGCTCGGACCGATCTTCAGCGCGGCGATCGCCTGCGGAATGCCGGTGCCCTCGGTGCCGGGGAAGAGGCGGTCGCGCAGCCAGCAGAGGAGCGGCATGCCGAGCGAGACCATCGCGAACGGGATCCACGGCGAGAGCGCGTGCGCCGCGTTCACCAGCCCGCCGCCGTAGGTGTCGGCGTAGTTGAAGAGCAGCGCGCCGGCGCCGGAGAAGAGCGCCGCGACGAACCACACCGCGTGCCGGCGCCACGCGGCGCGCGTGAGCACGTTGTCGCGCAGCGCGCCGAGGCCCGCGGGGTCCTCGTCCTCCGCCGCCGCGGGAGCCCGCGGACGGTCGTCGTCGGCCATCCGCCTCAGCCGCGCCTGAGCTTTCGGTAGCGCTGGATCAGCGTGTTGGTCGAGCTGTCGTGGTCGAGCTTCGGCTCGGAGTCCGATTCGAGCTGCGGGACGATCTTCTGCGCGAGCACCTTGCCCAGCTCGACGCCCCACTGGTCGAACGAGTTGATCTGCCAGATCCAGCCCTGCGTGAACACCTTGTGCTCGTAGAGCGCGATCAGCTGGCCGAGCACGTGCGGCGTCAATTCACGCTTGACGAGGATGGTGTTGGTCGGGTGGTTGCCGCGGAACGTCCTGTGAGGCACCTGGAAGTCCGGCACGCCTTCCCTGGCGACCTCCTCCGACGTCTTGCCGAAGGCGAGCGCCTCGGTCTGCGCGAAGAAGTTCGCCATCAAGAGGTCGTGGTGGCGGCCGAGGTCGTTGTTCGGCTTCGCGAAGCCGATGAAGTCGGCCGGGATGAGCTTCGTGCCCTGGTGGATGAGCTGGTAGTACGCGTGCTGTCCGTTGGTGCCCGGCGTGCCCCACACGATCGGGCCGGTCTGGTAGTCGGTGATCGGGCGCCCGTGGCGATCGGTCGACTTGCCGTCGCTCTCCATGTCGAGCTGCTCGATGTAGGCCGACAGGCGATCGAGGTACTGCGAGTAAGGCAGGATCGCGACCGTCTCGGCGCCGAAGAAGTCGTTGTACCAGAGGCCGATCAGCCCGAGCGTCATCGGCAGGTTCTTCTCCGGCGGTGCCGAGCGGAAGTGCTCGTCCATCTGACGGAAGCCGGCGAGCATGTCGCGGAAAGCGTCGCCGCCGATCGCGAGCATGAGCGACAGCCCGATCGCCGAGTCGTAGGAGTAGCGGCCGCCGACCCAGTCCCAGAACTCGAACATGTTGGCGGTGTCGATGCCGAACTTCGCGACCTCCTTCGCGTTCGTCGACACGGCGACGAAGTGCTTCGCGACCGCGGCGTCGTCCTTCAGCTTGGCGAGCGCCCAGTCGCGCGCCGAGTGCGCGTTGGTGAGCGTCTCGAGCGTGGTGAAGGTCTTCGACGAGATGATGAACAGCGTCTCTTCCGGGTCGAAGTCGTGCACCGCTTCCACGAAGTCGGTGCCGTCGACGTTGGAGACGAAGCGGAACTGCATGTCGCGCTGGCTGAACTGGCGGAGCGCGTCGTAGGCCATCGCCGGACCGAGGTCGGAGCCGCCGATGCCGATGTTGACGACGTTGCGGATGCGCTTGCCGGTGTGGCCCTTCCACGCGCCGCTGCGCACGCGCTTCGCGAACGCGTCCATCTTGTCGAGCACCGCGTGCACCGCGGGCACGACGTTCTCGCCGTCGACGACGATCTTCGCGTTGCGCGGCGCGCGCAGCGCCACGTGCAGCACCGCCCGGTCCTCGGTGATGTTGATCTTCTCGCCGGCGAACATGGCGCGGATGCCGTCACGGACCCTGGCGCGCTCGGCGAGCGCGTAGAGCAGCTTCAGGGTCTCGTCGGTGAGGCGGTTCTTCGAGAAGTCGAAGTAGAGGTCGCCCGCCTCGAGGACCATCCGCTTGCCGCGCTTCGGGTCGTCGGCGAAGAGCTTCCGCAGGTGGAGCTTCGCGATCTTCGCCTGGTGTCGCGCGAGCGCCTGCCACTCGCGCAGCTCGGTGGGCCGGGGCGGTGCGGCCGGAGCCTTCTGCTTGACGGAGGACGCGGTGGCTCGGGACTTCGCCTTCGCAGCTCCACCGGTCGCGCGTTTCGCCCCCTTCGTCGCCGGCCGCGCCACGGCCTTCCTCGCGACCGTCGTGCCGGCGGTCTTCTTCGCCCGCACCTTCCCCGTGCTCCGCTTCGCCATCGCGTGTCCCCTTCCCCAGCCACCACGTGGGCTCGCGCCGGGATACCACCATCGTCCGGACGGGCCAAGGCGGGCGGCGAAGATGTCATCCCGCTCATTGGCAACGTCGTACGTTCGATGCACATGAGTGCAGATGCGGACGACGCTCGACATCGATCGCGAGCTTCTGGAGAGGGCGAGGCGACTGTCGGGCATCACCGAGAAGACCGCCCTGCTGCATGCCGGCCTCGAGGCGCTGATCGCGCGCGAGAGCGCGCGCCGTCTCGCCGCGCTGGGCGGCACCGAGCCCGCGCTGCGCCGGACGCGTCGTCGTCGCCCGGACTAGCCGTGGTCCTCGTGGACACGTCGGTCTGGTTCGACCATCTGCGGCGCGACAACGCGCGGCTCGCGGCCCTGCTCTCGGCGGGGAGGGTCCTGTCCCATCCGTTCGTCATCGGAGAGGTCGCGTGCGGGAACCTGCACCGGCGCAGAGACATCCTGGCACTGCTCGGGGCGCTGCCCCATGCCGGCGTGGTCGAGCACCACGAGGCACTGCATTTCGTCGACGCCCATCGTCTCGGGGGATCGGGGGTGGGCTGGATCGACGTCCACCTCATGGCTTCGGCAGCTCTGACCCGCTGCGCGTTGTGGACGCTCGACCGTAGCCTGCGGGAGCGTTCACACCGGCTCGACATTCCGGATCACGACGCTGCCGCGCCCGCCGCCGGACCCGCGCACAAGCGCCCGCCCGCTCGCGGCCGCTGACGGCTCGCGCAACTTCTCGGCTCCGCGCGCGCCGCTGGACCGCGTGGTCGCGCTGCAGATCGACGCGGTGCGGTCGCGAGCGGCGCGCCTTCGGCGCGCGTGGCGTGCGCTGCGGTCGCGGCTGCGGTCGCGTCCCGTCCGCGATCCGGTTCGCGGGTGCCCGCCCCGAGCGGCACACGGACGCCACGCCCGGCGCCGTGCCGTGTCGAGCTCCGGGGCGTCACGTCCAGAATGGTCCAACCAGATTTCGGTTGACAGGCACCACGTCCGCCGCACACGTTGCTGGGACGGGCGGTCTCCCGCGGGAGCGGCGATGCCCGATCAGCCGCATGGGAAGCAATTGCGCCGGTTCGAGATGGGGGAACGATGAAGCCTTCGAAGTGTCTTCGCTTGCCACACGTGCTCGTCTGCTTCGCGCTCGCGACGCTCGCCGGACCGGCGCCGGCCGACGCCCAGTTCACCGGCTGTCCGATAACCGGATCCTGGAGCGGCACGTTCGGGGGCGTCCTCTACGTCGGCCACTACGCGGAGGAACCGGACGGCACGATCACCGGCGTCTCCTATCCGGTGGACGACCCCGCCAACGCGACGCCGGCTGCGGGGACGCGCACCGGCACGAACGTTCTCTTGCCGGGCGATCCCTTCGACAACGTCGGAACGATGGTCAGCTGTGACCAGATCGACTACGTCATCGTCCCGATCGGCCTCACGTATACCGCGCATCGTCAGCGCAACACGTACTGCGGCGACGGTGTCACGCAGGCACCCGACGAGTCGTGCGACGACGGCAACTTCGAGAACGGAGACGCCTGCACGGTGAGCTGCCAGCCGCCCCCGCCCGCCGTGTGCGGCAACGGCGTCGTCGAGCACCCCGAGCAATGCGATGACGGCAACCTCGTGCAGGGCGACGGCTGCTCGAACGACTGCGCGAGCAACGTCTGCGGCAACACCGTCGTCGAGTCCGGGGAGCAGTGCGACGACGGCAACCTGGTCGACGGCGACGGCTGCTCGGCGCTCTGTCAGAGCAACGTCTGCGGCAACGCCGTTCTCGAGCCGGGAGAGCAGTGCGATCCCGGCGACGCCGACGACGGTGACGGCGACGGCTGCACCGCCCTGTGCCAGTACGAGGGCTGTCCGGTGTCGGGCTCCTGGACCACCACGATCGGCTCGACGACCTGGCTGCTGAGCCTCGAAGAAGGGCTGAACGGCGCCTTCACCGGAGTCTCGTTCGTGGCCGGGGCGCCGGGATCCGCCGCGCAGGGCAGCGGCACGCGCACCGGCGGCAGCCTCACCTCCACCTTCGCGGGCCAGCCGTTCACGCACGTCGGCACCATGGTCGATTGCGACACGATCGAGGGTGAGATCCAGCCCGTGTCGATCCAGTACGTCGCGCATCGCGTTCGCGCGACGTACTGCGGGGACGGCGTGACGCAGGACGAGCACGGCGAGGGCTGCGACGACGACAACTTCTCCAACGGTGACGATTGCCTCGTGAGCTGCGTTCCGGCTGGTTGTGGTGACGGCATCGTGTCGGGCACGGAGCAGTGCGACGACGGCAACGTCGTCGGCGGCGACGGCTGCAGCGCGGGTTGCGTCCTGCAGGTGTGCGGCAACCTGGTGGAGGACCCGGGCGAGGACTGCGACGACGGCAATCTCGTCGACGGCGACGGCTGCTCGGCAACCTGCCGGCCGAACGTCTGCGGCAACGCGGTGATCGAGCCCGGCGAGGAGTGCGATCCAGGCGACGCGGACGACGGCGACGCAGACCGGTGCTCGGCGCTCTGCCAGTTCGAAGGCTGTCCGTTCACGGGCACGTGGACCGCGCGGCTCGGCGGAACGACGTACGTCGGCTACGCCGTGGAGGATGCGTCGGGGCTGATCACCGGCAACTCGATGGTCGAGGGCTCACCCATGACCGTCCTTCCGTCGAGCGGAGCGCGCAACGGCAGCGCGCTCACGCTGACGTACGGTCCGCCGTACACGCACGTCGGCGAGATGAAGAGCTGCGACGAGGTGCGCTTCACGATCGAGCCGCTCGGCGTCGGCTACACGTCGACGCGGGTGCGCGACACGTACTGCGGCGACGGCGCGCAGCAGCCCGCGTACGAGGCGTGCGACGACGGCAACTTCGGCAACGCCGACGCCTGCTCGGCGGGCTGCACGACGTCGGCCGGGTGCGGTGACGCGATCGTCGGCCCGGGCGAAGCGTGCGACGATGGCAACGGCCTCGGTACCGACGCGTGCAAGCCGGACTGCACGGCGAACGTCTGCGGCGACGGGTTCGTCCACATCGGCGTCGAGCGCTGCGATCACGGCGGCGCCGGTGCCGGCAGCGGCTGCGCCGCAGACTGCAGCGCCCTCGAGCCGGAGGTCGCCGACGACGGCAACGGAGGTGGCGTGCCGGTCGGCGGGTTCACGCTGAGCGTGACGACGGATGGCGAGAACGACGGCGCGACGCTGTCCGATCCCGTCGAGACCACCGTTCACGTGCCGCCCGGGACCACCGCGGGCACCGTGAAGATCGTCGAGACGCCGGCGCCGCCCGCGTCTCCGCCGGGCTTCGCGTTCATGGGCACGCTGATCGACATCACGGTCGAGAATCTGGTGCCCGCACCGAGCGCCAGCACGCCTCTGCGGCTCGAGCTCACGCTCGACTCATCACAGCTGCTGCCCGGTCAGACCGCCGCGACCATCGAGATCCGCAAGGACGGTGCGCCGGTCGCACCGTGCACGGGGCCAGTGGGTGTCGCCGTTCCCGACCCGTGCGTCTCCGAGCGCGCCACGCTCCAGGACGGCGACGTGCGCATCTCGGTACTGACCTCGAGCGCCAGCGACTGGTCCTCGATCGGCAACGTGTGTGGTGACGCCCCGGCGATCGGCTGCCGGCCGGCCGCGGCGGGCAAGTCGTCGCTCGCGCTCACCGAGAAGGGTGCCAAGGACACGCTGCGCTGGACCTGGAAGGGCGCGACCTCGGTCGTGCTCGGTGCGTTCGGTCAGCCCGTCTCGTCCAGCGACCAGACGCTCTGCCTGTACGACGCGACCGGGCTGCGGGCGTTCGTGACCGCGCCGGCGGCCGGCGACTGCGCCGGCAAGCCCTGCTGGAAGGCGCTGCCCAAGGGCAAGGGCTTCTCGTACTCCGACAAGGAGAAGTCTCCCGATGGCGTCGCTCGGCTGGTGTTGAAGCCCGGCGCCGCCGGCAAGAGCTCGGTGACGTTGTCCGCATCGGGGCCGGCCTTGACCGTGCCGCCGACGGCGCTGAGCCTGCCGATCGTCGCGCAGCTGCGCAGTGCGGACGGCGCGTGCTTCGAGGCCTACTACTCGACGACCAAGAGGAACGAGACGGGGAAGGTGGTAGCCAAGAGCGACTGAGCTCGAGCGGTCCGACGACGGCGCGGTGTTGCGCGACGCAACGGGTGCGGCTGCTGGTTCCGAGTCTCGCCTGTGGCGCGCCGGTCCGTGTGCCGCCGGCAGCCGGGCGGCGGTCCCTTCACCGCCGTCGCTGCTTGTAGAGCGCGCGCAGGTCCTTGTGGAGCTGCTTCCCGCGCGCCTTCTCCGCGCGCGCCGCGCGCGGATCGTCGCGCGTCGCCTGGAAGGAGAGCTCGCGCTGCAGCTTGACGTAGCTCTCCCAGCGCTCCGCGCCGAGCATCCCGCTCGCGAGCGCGGCCGCGACCGCGCAGCCGGGGTCGTCCTCGTGCCGGCAGTCGGAGAAGCGGCACGCGGCGATCAGATCGGCGACCTCGCCGAAGGCGCGCTCGAGACCCTCGCCGTCGCCGACCAGCCCGACCTCGCGCATGCCCGGGGTGTCGATGATCATGCCGCCGCCGGGCAGCACGTGCAGCTGGCGTGCGGTCGTGGTGTGGACGCCGCGGTCGTCGGCGAGCGTGGTGCGCACTTCCTGCACCTCGCGGCCGCCGAGGACGTTCACCAGGGTCGACTTGCCGACGCCCGAAGAGCCCAGGAGCACGACCGTGCGCCCGCGCGCGAGGTAGGCGCGCAGCGGCTCGAGGCCGGTGTCGGTGCGCGCGCTGACCAGGTGCACCGGAACGCCGATCGCCACCGTGGCGACGCTCGCCAGCACGTCGTCGGGCTCCGGGCAGAGGTCGGCCTTGGTCAGCACGACGGCGGGCGCGGCGCCGCTGTTCCAGGCGAGCGTCAAGTAACGCTCGAGGCGCCGCGGGTTCAGGTCGCGGTTCGCCGAGGTGGCGATCAGCACGACGTCGACGTTCGCCGCGACCACCTGCGGCGCGTCCTGGCCGGCGGCCTTGCGCGTGAAGGCCGAGCGCCGCGGCAGCACGCGCTCGATCGCGGCGCGCTCCGGGTCGGGCAGCGGGCGCGCCGCGACCCAGTCACCGACCGCCGGAAAGCCGTTGCCGGTACGCGCCTCGCGCCGCGCGCGCCCGGCGATCACGCCCCACTGCTCGCCGCCTGCGCCGGCGATGCGGAACGCGCCGCGGTGCTCGGCGACGACGCGCGCGTGGAACAGCTCCGGTGCGTCCGCGGCCGCGAGCTCCGCGAAGTGCGGGTCCCAGCCCAGGTCCTCGAGCGTCGGCGCCAACGCGCAGCGCATAGCACAACGGCGCGCGCCGGTCGGTGGCCCGCGCGCCGCGTCTGCCGCCGATGCGGTCGGGACCGCGGCCGGGAGCGCAGTTGCTTGCCGCTCCGGGGGCGTCCGACTACCGTCGACGAGATGCCCGCCGCGCCGAATGCGTCGGATCCGTCGCCGGCGGATCCGCGGAGACGATGCCGTCCACGATGAACGAGGCCGCGGCCCAGTCGGTGCTGCTCGCGCGCGCATTCGAGGAGGCGGACGCGGACGGGCTGCTGCTGTCGATCGACGACCGGCAGGCGGCGACCGAGGCCGCGCGCGCGTCCGGCGGCGCGCCCGAGGCGCAGGCCGAGCGGCGCGCCGTGCACCTGCTCGGACGTCTCGAGGCCGAGGTACCGGCGCTCGGCGCCGTGCGCCGCGCGACGCGGCTGCCCCGTGCGGTGGTGCTGCCGGTCGCCGCGGTCGCGCTGGTCGTCGGCGTCGCGAGCAACGCGCTCGGACCGGAGCGCCACGTGAACGTCCTGTCGTTCCCGCTGCTCGGCCTGCTGCTGTGGAACCTCGGCGTGTACGCCGGGCTGACGGCCCTCGCGCTCGGTCGGCTCGCCGCACGGCGCGGCCGGGACGCCGTCGAGACGGCCGATGCCGCGCTCGGCGACGGAGCGGGATGGCGCGGTGCGCTCGGTAGGACGGCGCACGCGCTCGCCGAGCGCTCGCTGCGCCGCGTACGCCTGCCCGACGCGCCGCGGACGTCGCTCGCGTCGCGCGCGCTGCGCGACTACTGGCGCGCGTGGTCGCGTCTCGAGGCGCCCATCGTCGCGTCGCGCGTGCGCCTCGCGTTGCACGTCGGGGCGGCGCTGCTCGTCGTCGGCGCGGTGCTCGGCATGTACGTGCGCGGGCTCACCTTCGAATATCGCGCCACCTGGGAGAGCACCTTCGTCGGCCCGGCGACGGCGGCGCTCCTGCTGCGCGTCGTGCTCGGACCGGCCGCGGCGCTGCTCGGCGTGGCGCTGCCCGACGCCGCGGCGCTCGCCGCGATGCGCGCGCCCGGCGACGCGCCCGCCGCGAGCTGGATCCACCTCTGGGCCGTCACCGCCACCCTCGTCGTGCTCGTGCCGCGCGGCGCCGCAGCGCTGCTCGCCTGGCTGCGTGACCGGCGCTTGTCGCGCGCGCTCGCGGTCGACCCGCTCGGCGGCTCGTTCCGCGTGCTGCTCGCGCCCGACCGCGGCGCGGGTACGACGGTGCTCGTCGTGCCGTACAGCTACGGCGTGACCGGACGGCAGGCGGACACGCTGCGCGAGCTCCTGCACGACGTCTTCGGGCTGCGCGCCGACGTCCGGATCGCGCCGTCGCACGCGTACGGCGACGACCCCGGGCCGCGCGACGCCGCGGCGCACGCGGTGGTGGTGTACGGCCTCGTGCAATCGCCCGAGCGCGAGGTGCACGGGCGCTTCGCGCGCGAGCTCGCCGACGCCGCCGCGAACGGCGCGCGCGTGCTGGCGCTGGTCGACAGCTCCGCGTGGCACGCGCGCTTCGCGGCCGACGACGGGCGGCGCGAGAACGAGCGCCGGCGCGCCTGGGAGCGCGTGCTGAACGAGGTCGGCGTCGTTCCGCTGCACGTGAACCTCGCCGCTCCGCTCGACACGCGCGTGGTCGAGCAGGCCGAGGAGATGCTCGGCGCGGCGCGCGGGGGACGCTGAGCGATGCCCACCGTGACGCTGAGCCTGATCTCGCACACCAACGTCGGCAAGACGACGCTCGCGCGCACGCTGCTGCGGCGCGACGTCGGCGAGGTGCTCGACCAGGCGCACGTCACCGAGGTGAGCGAGGCGCACGAGCTGGTGGCGCTCGGCGACGACCGCCTGCTGCTCTGGGACACGCCCGGCCTCGGCGACTCGGCGCGCCTCGTCGCGCGCCTCAAGAAGGAGGGCAACCCGCTCGGCTGGCTGCTCCACCAGGTGTGGGACCGCGCGCGCGACCGCCCCCTCTACTCGAGCCAGGAGGCGGTGCGGAACATCCAGAACGACGCCGACGTCGTGCTCTACCTGGTGAACGCGTCGGAGGATCCGGGTGACGCGGGCTACGTCGTGCACGAGCTCGAGCTGCTCGGCTGGATCGGCAAGCCGGTGATCGTGCTGCTGAACCAGACCGGTGAGGCGTCGGCGGCGCCCGGCGCGAGCGAGACGAGCGCGCGCGCTGCCGCCGGCGACGCGCTGGTGCGCTGGCGCGACGCGATGTCCGCGTGGCCGATCGTCCGTCACGTGCTGCCGCTCGACGCCTTCACGCGCTGCTGGGTGCAGGAGGTGGTGCTGCTCGAGCGCGTGGAGGACGTCCTGCCCGAAGGTCTGCGGCCGACGATGCACGCGCTCGCCGCCGAGTGGCAGCGACGCAGCGTCGAGGTGTTCGAGGAGTCGGTGGCGCGCCTCGGCGGCTACCTGGTCGCCGCGGCGGGGGACCACGAGCGGCTCGACCCCGAGAGCGGCACGCGCGCGGAGAAGCGTCGCGCGATGCGCGCGCTGGCGACGCGCCTCGACGAGGCGACCACCGCGCTCATGGCGGCGCTGCTCGACCTGCACGGTCTGCAGGGACGCTTCCAGGAGGAGGCGCGCTCCCGCCTCGAGGAGGACTTCCGCATGCCGGGCGAGGCGGTGTCGTCGGGCACGGCGGCGGTCTTCGGCGCCGCGATGGGCGGCGCTGCGGGAGGCCTCGTCACCGACGTCATGACCGGCGGCCTGTCGTTCGGCGCCGGCGCGCTCGCCGGTGCGGTGCTCGGCGCGATGGGAGCTGCCGGCCTCCTGAAGGGCTTCCAGATGGCGGTCGGCAGCGACGTGCCGGTGGTGCGCTGGTCGCAGGAGTTCCTGCGCGACCTCGTGCAGCAGTCGGCGCTGCGCTACCTCGCGGTCGCGCACTTCGGCCGCGGTCGCGGCGAGTGGCGCGAGGTCGGCAACGCCGCACGCTGGACGTCGCTGGTCGATCGCGCGCTCGCGGCACGCGCCGACGCGCTCGCCGGGTGCGTGTTCGCCGCGCGTGACGACTCGGGCTTCGTCACCGACGCCGCGGCGCGCTCGGCGGCGCTGGTGCGCGACGTCCTGCGCGAGGTGCTCGCCGCGGTCTATCCGGAGGCGGGCGGCATGCTGTCGCGTCGCGGACGCTGACGGCCGTCGCGCGCCGACGGCGAGACTCGTATGGCCGCGGTGTGGTTTCCTCGGCTGCGCCGGTGTGACGAGATGGTGCTTCGTTCACGACCAGGGAGGGATCACATGGCGACGGAACCTCGCAAGAGCGGCTGCGCGTGCGGCGCCGTCCGGCTCGAGATCGACGGCGAGCCCGCGGTCCAGGCGTACTGCCACTGCGGCTCGTGTCGCGGCTGGCTCGGTGCGCCGATCCACGCGTCGAGCCTGTGGCCGAAGGACGCCGTGCGCATCGTGCAGGGCGCCGACAAGCTCGGGCTGTACAAGCGCACCGAGGCGAGCCACCGCAAGTTCTGCACCGCGTGCGGCGCGCCGGTGCTGGTCGAGCACCCGGCGATCGGCTTGACGGACGTCCCCGCGGGCTCGATCGCCGGGCTCGACTACGCGCCGACGCTGCACGTCTACTACGGCGCGAAGGTGCTCGCGGTGCGCGACGGGCTGCCGAAGTTCAAGGACTTCCCGAAGGAGTTCGGCGGCTCGGGCGACACGCTGCCCGAGTAGCGGCGGACGCGAGCGCGGATCGCGATCCGCGCGGCGATCCGCGCGGCAAGCAGGGACAGGAGTCGAACATGGAACGGCGTCGTCTGGGAAGTCAGGGTCTGGTGGTCTCCGCGCTCGGGCTCGGGTGCATGGGCATGAGCTGGGCGTACGGCACGCCCGACGACGCGGAGTCGATCGCGACCATCCACGAGGCGCTCGAGCGCGGCTGCACGTTTCTCGACACGGCCGAGGTCTACGGCCCGTGGAAGAACGAGGAGCTGCTGGCGCGCGCGCTCGCCGGACGGCGCGACCAGGTGGTGCTCGCGACCAAGTTCGGCTTCGCGCTCGGTGACAAGGGCCAGGTGACCGGTCTCGACAGCCGCCCCGAGCACGTGCGCGAGGCGTGCGACGCGTCGCTGCGCCGGCTCGGCGTCGACGTGATCGACCTCTACTACCAGCACCGCGTCGACCCGAACGTGCCGATCGAGGACACGGTCGGCGCGATGGCGGACCTGGTGAAGGCGGGCAAGGTCCGCTTCCTCGGCCTGTCGGAGGCGAGTGCGAAGACCGTGCGCCGGGCGCACGCGGTGCACCCGATCAGCGCGCTGCAGAGCGAGTACTCGCTGTGGCAGCGCGAGGTCGAGGCCGAGATCCTGCCGGCCTGCCGCGAGCTCGGCATCGGCTTCGTCGCCTACAGCCCGCTCGGCCGCGGCTTCCTCACCGGCAGCGTCAAGCGCGCCGAGGAGTACGAGGCCGGCGACAACCGCAGCTCGCACCCGCGCTTCCAGGGCGAGAACTTCGACGCGAACATGCGGCTGGTCGGCGCCGTCAAGGAGATGGCGGCGCAGAAGGGCCGCACGCCTGGACAGGTCGCGATCGCCTGGGTGCTCCGCCAGGGCGACGACGTCGTGCCGATCCCCGGCACCAAGCGTCGGACCTACCTGCGCGAGAACCTCGCCGCGGCCGACGTCGCGCTGTCGGCCGCCGACCTCGCCTGGCTCGACGAGCGCCTGCCGGTCGGCGCGACCGCGGGCGAGCGCTACAACCCGGTGCTGATGTCGATCCTCGACCGCTGACCACCGGCGGCGAGGAGCAGCGCGGCCTGGCGGCGCGCCCGGCAAGGCCAGACTTCGCGGGGTCGCTTGGCGCGTCGCTTCCGACCGGACGCCGGAACCCGTTCGCATCGCGCCGCCCTCTCGCCGTAGAGGTGCGCCATGACCACGAGACCCACGAGGCCGGAGGGAAGGGCGGCGACGCCGCTCCTGGTGGCGCTGCTCGCTTCGCTGGCGGCGCTGTCCTGCAGCGACGGCGGGAGCGGCACCGCCGCACCGGACCAGGTGCGCCTCGAGACGACGCGCCTCTGCCCGCTGGTCGCGGCGCGCGACCGCGCCGACGCGGCGTTCCCGCCGTCGCCGCCGGTCGTGCCCTTCGGCACCGACCTCGGCTGGACCTACGAGGCCGCCGGCGGCCGCGTGCCGATCCTGTTCGGCGACACCTGGCAGCGCATCGACGTCTGCCCGCTGCAGCCGAACGACGACTCGATCGGCGAGCTCGTCCTGCCGGAGCCCGGCTGGCCGGGCTTCACCGCGACGTCGTCGATCCCCGACGAGCAGTGCCTCGACGTACGCTTCGAGGTCGACGCCGCCGGCACGGCGTTCGCGCCGATCACGCTGCGGCGCTGGGACGGCGTTGCGGTGCCGCTCGGACCGCTGCACACGCCGCTCGGCGGCTTCTTCGACGGCGCACGCGAGTGGGCGGTGTTCATCGTCGACGGCGGGCAGACGTGCAGCCCGGACGACGCCGCCGCCGGTGCGGTGTGCCCGTCCGATCTCTCGCCGCAGGCGGCCGACCTGCGCTGCGCCGCCCACGACGGCGTCACGCGCTGTGTCGATCCGACCAGCGCTCGGCGCATCCCGAGCAACCTCGCCTACTACCTGCACGTCGCCGAGCGCGTCGGGCCGTCGGACTACGTCTCGCGCGCGATGTTCCTCACCAACAAGTACGCGAACCTGGGCCTGCGCACGGTGCGCGCGTTCGACCCCGACGATCCCGCGCGCAACGACTACGCGCCCGGTCCGGGCACGCTGCTCCTCTGGGGGCGTCCGGGCTTCGACGACCTGCGCGGCGACGGCGACCTGCTGCCGTACTTCGCCTACCACCCGCTGCCGTTCGCGGTCGAGGGCGAGCGCATCGTGTTCGCGCCACGCTTCCTCACCGGCTTCGACGGTGGACGCCCGGTCTACGGCGACCACCAGGACGACGCCGTGCCGATCTACACCAGCGAGATCGAGCCGGTGAACCAGGTGTCGGCGAGCTGGATCGCGCCGCTGTCGCGCTGGCTGATGATCTACAGCGGCAGCAGCACCGACTTCTCGGATCCGGAGTTCAAGACCGGTCGCGGACAGCCGGCGCGCGGCGCGATGCACGCGCGCGTCGCGCGCGATCCGTGGGGGCCGTGGAGCGATCCGCAGCCCATCCTGACCATCGAGCAGGCGGCGGGGGACCAGGTGTGCGGACATCGGCGGCCCGCGGGCTGCCTCGCGCCGCCCGATCCGCTGATCCGACCGCGCTGCATCGAGCTCGTCGACCCGCTGGGCGGCGGCTACCTCTACGGCGCCAACATCATCGACCAGCTGACGCGCGCGAGTGCCACGCCCGGTGGGGTCGCGGCCGACGTGTTCTGGCTGCACTCGGCGTGGCACCCGTACTCGGTCGTGCTGCAGCGGACCCGCGTCGCGCTCGAGTGAGCGCCGTCGCACGCGAGAAATCTCGCGACGCACGCCGTGCGTCTGGACATTCGCGTCGACGACCGCGATGATCGCGCGATGCAAACCGTGCTGAGTCAGTTCTGCGAGGAATTCGAAGGACGTGTCAGGCCGGTGCTCGAGCCGCTCGATCGGCTCGCATCGACCCTCGGACAGACGCAGGACGGTACGCCGGCACGCAGCGTCCTCCCGGCACTGCTCGACGTGCGCCACCAGCTCCGCGCGCTGACCGAGAAGGTCGAGCGCCAGCAGGCGTACGTGATCATCTTCGGGCCGCTGAAGAGCGGCAAGTCGACCCTGATGAACGCGATGAGCGGCGCCTATGTGAGCGAGGTCACGACGCTGCCCGCGTACCCGTGCATGGTCTACGTCTCGCACGGCGAGCAGCGCGAGCTGGTGCTGAGCCGCTACGACGGCAGCGTCGAGCGTCTGGCCGACGTCGCCGGGATGCGCGCCCACATGCGCGCCGCGCACGGCGAGCTCGCCGAGGCGATCCGCGCCTGCGAGGGGCAGGGCGAGGAGTTCGATCCGGCGATCCACCTGCCGCGCGCCGTGCGCCGCGTCGACGTGCGCATGCCGGCCGAGCAGCTCGCCGGCTCCGGTGCGGTGCTGGTCGACACCCCGGGCCTCTACAGCCGCATGAAGTTCGGCTACGACCTCATGACCCGCGAGTGCCGCGACTCCGCGGCGAGCGCGGTCTTCGTCGTCAAGACCGACAACCTCTTCCTCGAGCAGGTGTTCGCCGAGTTCTCGGAGCTGCTGCGGCTGTTCAGCCGCATCTTCCTGGTGGTCAACCTCGACTCGACCAAGCAGGACCTGCAGCCCGACGGCTCGCTCGGCTCGAGCCTCGAGCGCAGCGACCCGCAGCAGATCGTCGAGGCGTTCGAGCGCCTGGCGATGAACGCGGCGCTGAAGGAGGCGCGCGACGACGGCCGCCTGCGCATCTATCCGATCGACCTGCTGCGCGCTGCGAGCGCGCGCCTGCGCGCAGCGCAGCCCGACGCGACGCAGGTGCTCGCCACGAGCGAGCCGGACGGCGCGCAGCCGGTCGCTCCGTCCGAGCCGGCCGACGACTTCTCGGCCTTCCTCTCGGACCTGACGCAGTACCTGAACAGCACCGACTACCTGGTCGCGTTCCTCGGCGACAGCCTGCGCCAGGGACGGGGCGTGGTCGGCGAGCTCGAGCGCCTCGCGGAGAGCGAGCCGATGGCCGAGCTCGCGCGGCAGGTGGACGCGCTCGAGGCCGAGCGGACGCAGCGCGTGACGCGCGCGGCGGCGCTCGCGCGCCTGGCGGCGTTCGGCTGGGACGGCGCGCTGGGCACGGTGCGGGAGGACGTCGAGCGCATCACGCTCGAGCGCAGCGCGAGCGTGCGCAGCGAGGCGGCGGAGCAGGCGGACGCGGCGCTCGCGCGCTGGTTCGACGGCGACCAGAGCTTCGCGTCGCTGCTGCGCGACGGGCTCGGCGGCGTGCTCGGCGGGTATCGCGAGAAGGTCGCGGCGATCGCGCACGAGGTGACGCAGACCGTGCTCGGCAGCGAGGTTTCGGTCGCGGCGGCGCTGCGCGATCAGCGCGACGAGCTGGCCCGCGCCCAGGTCGATCTCGCGGCCGCGGCGCGCACGACGCTCGCCGGGCTGTCGCCGGTCGTGCCGAGCGGCGAGACGCCGAAGCTCGACGTGCCGGTCGCCGTGGTGCAGGTGAAGAAGACGATCTGGGACCGCCTGCTGCTGCGCAGCCAGGCCGCCGTTCGCCGTCGCCTGCTCGGACCGGACGCGGCCCCCGAGAAGCCGTTGCCGCGCAAGATCAAGCAGAAGCGCCTCGGCGCGACGCGCGTGGTTCTCGGCGAGGTGCTGCGGGCGCGCTTTGCGCGCTTCGCGACCGAGGTCGCGAAGGAGACGGTCAGCGAGGCGTTTGCCGGTGCGACGACGGCGGTGGTCGGCGGCATCCGGCGCGAGGTCGAGGCGCGGCGCAGCGAGAACACGACGGCGCTCGAGCGCGGCGAGGAGCGTCTCCAGGGGATCACGCGGATCCGTGACGAGGTGCAGGTGCTGCGGACCGCGGTCGCGCAGGCCTCGGCAGGGATCGAGCAGCTCGCGGGACGCTACGGCACGACCACGCCCGCGGAGCTCCTGCAGGAGGCTCCGGCGGACGCGGAGCCCGCGCAGCCGGACGCGTCGGCCTGACCGGCGAGCGCGCGGGCCACGCTCGCTCCGGGGCACGATCCGTGTCCGGGCTCTTGCGGATGCCCGCCACGATCGTGCGACGGTGGTGATCGTGCAGCGGTGGGCAGCCAAGGCGCGGACACGGTGCTAGGGTGGGCGCGATGACGGTCCAGGAATACCTGCACCTCGCCGACGCCTGCCTCGCGCGGGTCGCTGCCTGGCTCGAGGACTTCGATCCCGACGAGGTCGACTTCTCGACCACCGACGGCATGGTCTCGATCGAGTTCGCCGACCGGGCGCGCTTCGTTCTGAACCGGCAGTCGGGCAATCACCAGATGTGGTTCGCCGCCGGCGTCCGCGCCTGGCACTACGACTGGAGCCCGCAGCGCGGCACCTGGGTCGACGACCGCGACGGCCACGACATCTACCAGCGCATCGCCGAGGTGGTCTCCGAGAAGCTCGGGCGACCGGTCGCCTTCGAGGCGTAGGCGCGTCGCCGCGGACGCGCGATCCTCGCCTCGACCCGACGATCCATGTCCGGACTCGCGACCTACCGCCCCGCGCCGCGCATCCTCGAGCTCGGCGACGGCTTCTACGACGCCGTCGAGCCGGCGCGCTTCCCGCTGCACCGCCTGCGCTTCCGGAACCAGCGCTGGGCCGATCGCGTCGGCCTCGGTGATCTCGACGCGACGGCATGGGAGCAGCACTTCGCCGCCTTCGCGCCGCTGCCGGAGAACCTCGAGCAGCCGCTCGCGCTGCGCTACCACGGCCACCAGTTCCGCGTCTTCAACCCGCAGATCGGCGACGGGCGCGGCTTCCTGCACGCGCAGCTGCTCGACGACGACGGTCGCCTGCTCGATCTCGCGACCAAGGGCAGCGGGCGCACGCCGTGGTCACGCGACGGCGACGGACGCTTGACGCTCAAGGGCGGCGTTCGCGAGGTGCTCGCGACCGAGATGCTGGAGGCCCTCGGCGTGCCGACCTCGAAGACCTTCAGCCTGTTCGAGACCGGCGAGCAGCTGTGGCGCGGCGACGAGCCGTCGCCGACGCGCTCGTCGGTGCTGGTGCGCCTCGGCCACTCGCACGTCCGCTTCGGCAGCTTCCAGCGCCAGCTCGCGCTCGGCGACACGCCGCGCATCCGGAAGCTGCTCGACTACGCGATCCGCCACTACGCATCCGACCTGAAGGTCGAAGAGGGCGAGGACACGCCGTCGGCGTTCCTGCGCGTCGTCACCGGGCGCAGCGCGCGGCTCTGCGCGGCGTGGATGACGGCGGGCTTCGTGCACGGTGTCCTCAACACCGACAACATGAACGTCACCGGCGAGAGCTTCGACTACGGCCCGTACCGCTTCCTGCCGCACTACGATCCCGCGTTCACCGCGGCGTACTTCGACCACGCCGGGCTGTACGCGTACGAGCGCCAGCCGACGAGCGTACACTGGAACCTGCAGCGTCTCGCCGACACGCTGGTCGATCTGTCGTCGGCCGACGCGCTGTCGCGCGCGCTCGACGGCTTCCTGCCGGAGTTCCTGCTCGCCTGGCGCGAGGGCGTGCTGCGGCGCCTGGGCTTGACGCCGCTCGGTGACGAGCGCGACGCGGACCTGCTGTCGCTGGTGCGCGCGTTCCTGATCGAGAGCAAGGTCGGCTACGACCGCTTCCTCTTCGACTGGTACGGCGGCGTGGCGAGCGTCGCGCGGGCGGCCGCGAGCCCCGAGGCCGACAAGTACCGCGGCCCGACCTTCCTGCCGCTGCGCGCGGCGCTCGACGCGTACGCGCCGACGCCGGCGTCGCCCGGGCGGCTCGCGGGGCCGTACTTCCAGCGCGACGCGCCCTGCGCGCTGCTGATCGACGAGATCGAGGCGCTGTGGTCCGCGATCGCCGAGCGCGACGACTGGGCGCCGTTCGAGGCCAAGGTCGCCGACATCCGCCGCATGGGCGAGGCGACCGGCCTCGCCGCACGCGCGTGACGCTCGAGCGGCGGGCCTCAGCGGCGCGACGGCCGTCGCTCAGCACCCCGCGTGCCCGGCCCGCACCTTGACGCAGCGGCGCGGGAACGCAACGAGGAGGACCGTGAAGCTCTACTGGCACCCGTTCTCCGTCTTCCCGCGCCGCGTGCGCATCGCGCTGCGCGAGAAGCGGATCGCCTGCGACGAGGTCGTGGTCGACCTGCCCGCCGGCGCGCTGCGCACGCCCGAGCTCGCGCACCTGAACCCCTTCGGTCAAGTACCCGTCCTCGAGGACGGCGTGCTGATCGTGTCGGAGTCCCTGGCGATCCTCGAGTACCTGGAGGAGAGCTACCCCACGCCGGCGCTGCTGCCTGCGTCGCCCATCGCACGTGCGCGCGTGCGCGAGCTGATGGCCTGGAGCGGCAACTACCTTGCGCCGGCGTGGAAGGGGATCGCTGCACCCCTGTTCTCGGACGTGAAGCCCGACGATCCGTCGGTCGCGACGGCGCGAGCCGCGTTCGCGCATCACCTCGACGTGCTCGAGAAGCGCCTCGGCGCGCACGACTGGCTCGCCGGCGCGTACTCGCTGGCCGACGTCTGCTACGCGCCGTTCGTCACGGTGGTCTCGCTGCTCGGCGCCGGCGACCTGCTCGGTGGGCGACCGCGGGTCACGGCCTGGGTCGAGCGGCTCGCGGCACGGCCCGCGGTGCGCGACACCGCGCCGTAGCCGTTCGCACGATCGCGCGCGTCAGGGGCAGTCGCCGATCGCGTACAGGACGGGTGCCAGCCGGTCGCCGCTGCCGACGTAGATCCGGCCCGACGCGCCGAGGATCGGGCTCGACTGGTAGACGCTGGTCGCCTCGTCGAAGCGCCACAGGACGACGCCGTTGCCGCTGCCGTCGCCGCTCCCGGTGAAGGCGTAGACCGTGTCCTTGACCGCGACGTAGACGTTGCCGTTCGCGTCGACCACCGCCTGGTTGTTGCGGAAGCGCCCCGGGCCGCGCGGGATCGGGTACGACCAGCGCAAGGTTCCGTCGGGGCGGACTGCGTAGAACGTCGACGACGCGCCGCCGCGCGAGGCGCCGAAGTAGAGCGTTCCGTCGGGCCCGAGCGCCGGCGGCGACTCGATGCGCTCGCGCCCTGGGACGAAGAGCAGGCGCGACGTGCCGTCGGGCAGCACCTCGAAGAGGCCGTCGTCGAAGCCGACGTAGATCTTGCCGCTCGCCGGATCGACAACCGGCGTGTAGTTCGGCCAGCGCGCGGCATTGCGGCGGCGCTCCAGCACGTTCGTCCAGCGGGTCGCGCCGGTCGCCGCGTCGAGCGCGTGCAAGGTCGTGCCGCGCGAGGTGACGTAGAGCGTTGCGCCGTCGGGGCTCAGCGCCGGCGAAACGTTCTTGACGCCGCCGCCGAGCTTGGCGCACCACTTCACCTGCTGCGCGGCACCCGGGCACATGGCGAACATCCAGCCGGCGCCGAGGGAGTCGGAGCCCATGTAGACGACGCCGTCGGGACCGATCGCGGGCGACGTGGTGACGTCGCCGTCGGTGCAGATCTTCTGCCGCCACACGACCGGCGGCGGCGGCGCGAAGAGGGCTGCGATCGCCCACAGGTCGTTGTCGCGCGTGCCGACGTAGACCGTGCCGTCGGCGGCGACCGCCGGCGACGAGCGGTCGGCGAGGCGGCCGTCCTGATCCGTCTCGCACCAGCGCGTCGTGCCGCTCGCCGGATCGATCGCGCACACCGGCGCGCGCGCGGTGCCGACGTAGATGGTCCCGTCGATGCCCACGGTCGGCGCGCTCAGGAGCTCGTCGGTGGCGCTCCAGCGCCAGATGACGCGGTTGCAGGTCGGGCCGGCGAGTGGGCTCCGGCCGGTGTGCTGCGCGTCGTGCTGGAAGAGCGGCCACGCCGAGGCGGCGGGGCCGTCGCCCGGCGGGCAGACGGGATTCGCGCTCGGGCAGAGCAGCTTGCGATCCTCGATCGAGCAGCGGTCGTCGGCGTGCGTCGCCGGGGCGGGCAGCGCCAGCAGCGCGAGCGCCGCGCCGACGGCGCGCGCGGATCGCGCGACGACGCGAAATCCATGCTGACGGGTGGCTCGGCTCGAGATCACGCGGGCTCCTGCTCGATCGTGGAGCTTAGCGGGACGGGCCGGCGTCCACGAGCGTATTTTCGCTCTGCCGCACGCTCGCTGTCCGAGGCCGGGCCGTGGTGCTAGCTCCACGGGGTCATGAGCCAGCAGCCGCAGACCTGGGACCCCGAACGCTATGCGCGCAACGCGCGCTTCGTCTCCGATCTCGGTGCACCGGTGGTCGAGCTGCTCGCGCCGCGGGCGGGCGAGCGGATCCTCGACCTCGGCTGCGGCGACGGCGCGCTCACCGAGAAGCTCGAGCGTCTCGGCTGTCGCGTGGTGGGCGTCGACGCGAGTGCCGCGCAGGTCGCGGCGGCACGCGCGCGCGGCCTCGAGGCGCACGTCGCGAGCGGCGAGCAGCTCGACTTCGACGACGAGTTCGATGCGGTGTTCAGCAACGCGGCGCTGCACTGGATGCGGCAGGCCGACCGCGTGATCGACGGCGTTTGGCGCGCGCTCGCGCCGGGCGGACGCTTCGTCGGCGAGCTCGGTGGCGACGGCTGCGTCGCGACGATCGTCGCCGCGCTCGCGGCGGCTCTCGAGCGTCGCGGCCACGACCCGCGCGCCGCCAACCCCTGGTACTTCCCGACCGTCGAGGACTATCGCGCGCGCCTCGAGGCGCGCGGCTTCGCCGTCGAATCGATCAAGCTGATCCCGCGTCCGACGCCGCTGCCGGGCGACGTCACCGGCTGGCTCGAGACCTTCGCCGAGAGCTTCTCGGGCGTGCTGCCCGCGGGCGAGCGCGCCGCCTTTCTCGCCGAGGTGCAGGACGACCTGCGCGCGTCGCTGTGCGACGCGGACGGCCGCTGGACCGCCGACTACGTCCGGCTCCGCTTCCGCGCGACGAGGCCTCTGGGCTAGCTAGCCAGGAGGACGACCCGCACCTGGACCGCGCGCGGCCGACCGAAGGGAGCGCGGGGAGTGAGGTTCGGGGAAGCGTCGGTCGACGCTTCCCCTTGACGTCTCGCTGGCGCTCGACGTTCGGGGAGGGGCGGTCGACGCTTCCCCTTGACGTCTCGCTGGCGCTCGACGTTCCAACCGGCTTTGCCGGTTGGAGCGAGGGGGCGCGTGCCCCTCAGACTGGACCGCGCGCACCGCGCGCGGCCGACCGAAGGGAGCGCGGGGAGTGAGGCTCCAACCGGCTTTGCCGGTTGGAGCGAGGGGGCGCGTGCCCCCTCGTTCAACGGATCGGCACGCCCTCCGCGTGCTGCGGCAGCGCGTCGGTGATCTCGAACCACGGCGCCTTCGAGCCGACGAAGATGTGCATCTCGGGGCGGATGCCCGGGTCGTCGTCGAAGCAGGCGAGCGGCGCGACGGCGATGCCGCGCGACGCGTCGTGGCGCGGCGTCTTCCCGCCGCAGGTGCGGCAGAAGGTCTGCGTGAAGAACTGCGCGTCGGGGATCTTGTAGGATGCGATCTGCTCCGCCCCGCGCGTCACGCGCAGCGCATCGAAGGGCGCCATCAGGTTCGACGCGTGCGCCGCCGAGCGCGCCAGGCGACAGCGCGAGCAGTGGCAGTTGCGCGCGAGCGTCGGCGGGCCCTCGAGCACCCACGCGACCTCGCCGCACATGCAGCTGCCGCGCGCGCCGCCGTCGTACGCCTCGCGTGGCAGATCCTCGAGCACGGCAGCGGGGATGCCGGGTGGGTAGGCGTCGTGTTGCGGCAGGTCGTCGGTGATCTCGTGCCATGGCAGCTTGGAGGCGACGAAGATGTGCGCCTCCGGCCGGAGGCCCGGGTCGGTGGTCGACGAGCCGGCCGGCAGCATCATCCACGTCTCCCACGGGCCGGCGGGCACGACCGAGCCGCACACGCCGCAGAACGATCGTGCGAAGGTGGGCGACGACTCGTAGCGCACGACGTGCTCGGCACCGCTCGCGGCATATCCGTCGACCGGGACCATGAAGTAGGTCGCGAACGGCGCGCCGTGCGTCTTCCGGCAGCGCGAGCAGTGGCAGTGGCTCATCAGCTGCGCGTCGCCGGTCGCCGTCCAGGCGACGCTTCCGCAGAGACAGCGTCCGTGGTGCATGCGGTCCTCCTCGTGGTGCGCCGGCGCCGTGCCGTGTCGCCCGCAACGAGGCTCATCCCTCGCGGGCCGAGCCGTGTCCAGCGGCGTTCCACGCGTGGCGAGGCGGAACTGGGTGCGCTAAGCAACCGGGTTCCCCGGAGCGGCACCGCATGAACGACACCGACATCGCGCGCGAGGTCGCGCGCCGGCGCACCTTCGCGATCATCTCGCACCCCGACGCCGGCAAGACGACGCTCACCGAGAAGCTGCTGCTCTTCGGCGGCGCCCTGCGCGAGGCGGGCGCCGTGCGCGCGCGGCGCGCGCAGCGGCACGCGACCAGCGACTGGCTCGAGATCGAGAAGCAGCGCGGCATCTCGGTGTCGAGCTCGGCGATGCACTTCGTCTACGAGGACTTCCGGGTGAACATCCTCGACACGCCGGGTCACAAGGACTTCAGCGAGGAC
>Ga0268299_1001438_pt1 | contig 41891 bp, 32 predicted proteins | sample NOBtaG_FD_193484 | JGI IMG/M metagenome (GOLD analysis project Ga0268299, IMG submission 193484) | Activated sludge microbial communities from bioreactor in Nijmegen, Gelderland, Netherland - NOB reactor | ecosystem: Engineered > Bioreactor > Aerobic > Activated sludge | place: Netherlands... | reverse complement strand
CTCACCCCCGACCCCTCTCCCCCCGCAAAGCCGGGGGGCGAGGGGAGTAAGACATCCCTCGCCCCACCTTCGGAGAGTCACTCATGGGCCGCTGGTTGTTCACCTGCCTCGTGCTGTGCGCCGGGACGGTCGGCCTGGTCGGCTGGCTGTCCGGGGCGTGGTCGCCCGACCCGGTCTTCCCGGTCGACGGACCCGCGTCATCTGGGGGGACGCCGTCCCCGTCGCAGGCGGCTCCGGTGCCGACGGTCGTCCACGAGCGCCCGGCCGGGACGGACCGATTCGTCACCATCCCGGACGGCCGGCTCCTCGTCGTCGATAAGCAGGAGGTCGCCGCCGACGCGGAGGGCATCCTCCAGTTCGTCGGCACCGAGGTCAAGCCGGGCGAGAAGGTCGCCCCGGACCGCCAGATCGAATACTTCCTGCCGTTCCTCGCCGTCGAGTGCGACGCGAACAGCCCGGACGCGGTCCAGTTCAGCCTCGGCGTCCAGGACAAGCGCATCGGCTGGAAGCGCTGGGAGCCGGGCACGCCCATCCCGCCGGGCAAGGCCCAGGTCCTGTTCGAGAAGCGCGCCTACCGCAAGCTCGAGATCGGCGACAAGGTCAAGCGCGGCGACACGATCGCCCTGGTCAACCCGGAGCTGATCGGCCACGAGCTGGCGATCGGCGTCTTCAACCTGAGCATCAGCGAGAGCGAGCGCAGCGCGGCGAAGAGCTACCTCGACGAGTACGCCTACCGCTACGACCACTACCGGCGCGTCAACCAGGGGGAGAAGCTCGGCCCGATCTCCCACGAGGAGATCGCGTCGATCCGCCTCGGCCGCGACAAGTCGCAGTCCGACCTGAACGCCAAGACGACCGGCGTCGCCAAGAGCGAGCGCGAGATCGTCGCCGCGGCGGCGAAGCTGCGCATGCACCAGGTCCAGGCGCGCATGGGCGGCACGGTCAAGATGATCTACAAGCAGGCCGGCGACGCGGTCCGCAAGCTCGACCCGGTCGTCCAGCTCCTGAATACGGATCGCGTCCGCGTCGAGGGCCTGGTCGGCATCGAGCAGGTGCCGCACCTGACCCGCGGCATGAAGGTCGTCGTCGAGGCGAGCCGGCCGGACTCGCCGGTCAACGTCCTGCCGGCCCACGACCTGGGGGTGACCTGCCTGGCGGTGAGCGGCACCGCGACGCCGGTCGTCGTCTCCGGGAGCGAGGACCGCACGGTGCGCGGCTGGGAAGGGACCGCCGGCGGGAGCCCGCTCTGGACGATCGGCCCGTTCGCCAGCCCGGTCCGGGCGCTCGCCTGCGCCCCGGCGTCGGCCCGGTCGCCGCTCGTGCTGATCGGCCTGGCCGACGGCTCCGCCTGGCTGTTCGACCTCAGCCAGCCGAACCAGCCGCCGCTGGAGCTGCCCGAACGCCACAAGGGGGGCGTCAACGCCGTCTGCTTCAGCCCGGACGGCAAGCTGTGTGCCACCGCCGGCGACGACCGCAACATCGTCCTCTGGGACGTCGCTGCCCGCAAGAAGGTCCAGACCTGCGCCGGGGCCCACCGGGCGGCGATCACGTCGCTGGCCTTCGCCGCCGCCGACGTCCTCGTCTCCAGCGGCCGCGACCACGCCCTCAACGCCTGGGCCGTCAACGGCGACCAGCCCCTGAAGCGCGTCCAGGACTTCGCCGGCCGGTCCGGCGAGGTGCTCGTCACGAATACCGACGGCCGGCACGTCCTCTACGAGCAGGGCAAGGAACTCCGCGTCCAAGCCCTCAAGGACAAGGCCTTCGAGGGCGTCCTCCACTCGACCTCGGGCGCGTCGACGTTCAGCAAGTTCGCCCTGTTCGCCCCGGACGGCAAGACGATCCTGACCGCCGGCACGGAGAACAAGCTCCAGCTCTGGCGGACGCCGACCGGCGGCGGCCGCGGCGCGGAGGTGCGCCAGTTCCTCGGGTCGGGCGGCTGCACCTGCGGCGTCTTCGCCCCGGACGGGTCGTTCGCCGTGACCGGCACCCCGGACGGCAAGCTCCTCGTCTGGGCCATGCCCGGCAAGGACGAGATCGAGAAGCGCATCCCGGCGACGCTCACCCTGGTCGAGCAGACGATCGACGGCGGCGCGATGCAGGTCCGCGTCTTCGCCGAGCTGGACGAGGTGCCGTCCTGGCTGGTGCCCGGCAGCACGGCGACGATCGTCGTCCCGGTCGGGAAGCCGAAGGCCCTCAGCGCCCAGCGCTAACCCCAGGCGAGCCGGGGGCTGCCTTCCAGAAAAGCCCCCGGAGGATACGCCTCTGTCACTGATACGGACCTCCGGGGGCTGACGCCCCCGGCTCGCCCTAGGACTTTCGCCGAACGGGAATGCCGATGGCCAGCGCCGCCGCCGACCTGGAACGCCGCAAACAGCTCCGTCTGCGCCTGCGCCCCGACGTCGTGATCGAGGCGCAGAAGTACGAGGGCAAGACGTTCTACGTCTTGAAGGACCCGGTCAGCCTCCGCTACTACCGCATCAAGGAGTACGAGCGCTTCCTGCTCGACCTCTTCGACGGCCACCACACGCTCGAGGAAGCCCAGAAGGCCTACGAGATCGAGTACCGCCCGGACCGGCTCCGGCTGGAGGACCTCGAGGCGTTCGCCCAGCAGCTGCTCCAGGCCGGCCTCGTCCTGAACGAGTCGCCGAAGTCCGGCACCCAGCTCTTCGACCGCCGCAAGAAGCGCAAGCGCCGCGAGCTGCTCCAGACGTTCACGAACATCCTCTACATCAAGGTGCCGCTCTTCGACCCGGACCGCATCCTGTCGTGGATGCTGCCGTGGACGCGGTGGATCTTCACGCACTGGTTCTTCGTCGTCAGCGTCCTGTTCATGCTCTCGGCGGCGACGCTCGTCGCGACCCACTTCCAGACGTTCCTGAGCAAGCTGCCCGACTACCACGAGTTCTTCAACCTCCGGACGGTGGTCTACCTCTGGGCGGCGATGGCCGTCGTCAAGGTCATCCACGAGTTCGGCCACGGCCTCAGCTGCAAGGCGTTCGGCGGCGAGGTCCACGAGATGGGCCTGCTGTTCTTGTGCCTGTCGCCGGCGATGTACTGCAACGTGTCGGACGCCTGGAAGCTGCCGAGCAAGTGGCACCGCATCATCATCAGCTTCGCCGGCATCTACGTCGAGCTGGTCATCGCCTCGATCGCGACGTTCGTCTGGTGGAACTCGGCGAACTACCCGTTCATCAACCACCTGTCGCTCAGCCTGATGGTCGTCTGCTCGATCAGCACGTTCGTCTTCAACGCGAACCCGCTGATGCGCTTCGACGGCTACTACGTCCTGGCCGACTGGATCGAGATCCCGAACCTGCGCGAGCGGTCGAACCGCTACCTGAGCCAGACCGTCCAGAAGCAGTGCCTGGGGATCGAGGTGCCGCCGGAGCCGTACATGGCCCTGTGGCGCAAGTCGCTGTTCATCTTCTACGCGATCGTCAGCTGGCTGTACCGCTGGATCGTGACGTTCGGCATCCTGTTGTTCCTGTACCACTTCCTGCGGCCGTACAAGCTCGAGATCCTGAGCAACCTCCTGACGCTGATGGCGGTTGGCTCGATGGTCGGCTGGCCGATCTATCGGCTGGGCAAGGGCCTGTACCAGCGGGGGAGAATGCCCGACATGAAGCGCGTCCGCGTGACGATCACCACGGCCGTCGTCGTCGCCGTGGCGGTCGTGTTCTTCTTCGTGCCGCTGCCGATCAACCGCATCTTCTCGACCGGGCTGGTCATGGCTAGCGCCGACGGCCAGGACACGGTCCGGCTCCACCACGAGGGCATCCTCGACCGGCTCCTCGTCGCCGAGGGCGAGACGGTCGTCGAGGGCCAGGAGCTGGCCCGGTTCAGCAACACCCAGGTCGGCCTTGACCTGACCCGGTACCGCGCCGAGCGCGACCAGGCGCGCAAGTACGTCGAGTTCCTCCGGCGGCAGAAGGACCTCACGTCGGACGTCTCCCGCCGCGGCGACCTCGAGGTCGAGATCCAGTCCGCCCTCGGCGAGGTGCTCAAGGCCGAGGCGGAGATCGGCGGCCTGGAGCGGATCGAGCGCGAGCTGCTCGTCCTCCGCGCGTCGCGCCCCGGCGTCGTAACGAACCTGATCCGGCCGACCGAACTGGGCCGCACTTACCCAAACGACACCGTCCTGTGCCAGGTCGTCCAGCCGTCGCGGCTGATGGTCGCCGTCCCGGTCGATCCGTCCGAGTGGAACCAGCTGAAGGAGAATGTCCAGCCGCTGACGCCGGCCGCGGCGAGGACCGGCCGGCAGCTGCAACGCCGGATCGACGTCGAGTACAAGAAGCTGCCGCTGGCCGACGCTTTGGACGACGTCGCCAAGCAGGTCAAGGCGTCGATCGCGATCGACCCGGACGCGCGCGGCGTCGAGGCCCTGCTGCGCGAGCCGGTCCTGTTCGAGGGGAAGAACCTCCCGCTGAGCGCGGTCCTCGACCGGCTGTTGACGCCGGCCGGGCTGGGGTACATCGTCCGGTCGCAGGCCGGCCACGCCGAGGACGGCTGGATCGTGATCCGGCCGGGCCAGGAGCGCGGGGCGGCGTTCAACCCGAAGCTGGCCGACCTGCCGGTGGCGCTGCGGGTGCAGGGGCGCGACTCGCAGACGTTCCGCGGCCGGCTCCTGCCGCTGCCGGAGTCGGAGAACCAGAAGATCCCGCACGGCCTGACGAGCCGGGCCGGCGGGCCGATCGCCCTGAAGTCCGGCTCGACGCCGGACAACCCGGTGCCGCAGACGCAGCAGTACCTCGTCTACCTGGAGATGCTCGATGAGGACGCGGCCGTCGTGCCGGGAAACCACGTCGTCGTCAAGATCTACTGCAAGCCGATGACGTGCGCGATGTGGACGTGGCGGGCCTTGAACAACCTCGTCAACCTGAGCCTGTGGTGAGATCCGTCGGAGCCGCGCACGCAGCGAGTCTTCGAGCGAAGTAAGCGGTTATGGGCGAGTGGTTCAGGGCGGCGACCGCTTACTCCGCTCGAAGACTCGCTGCGTGCGCGGCTCTGATTTCCGCGGCGGAAACATCACCCCTCGACGACCGCCTGCCCGCCCTGGAACAGGGCGATCCGCTCCTGCAACCGTTCGCGCAGATACTCCGGGGCGGTCTCCATCGCCTTGCGGAGGGCCTGCACCGCCTCGTCGAACCGGCCGGCCGCCGCGAGGGCGACGGCGAGCGTGTCGAGCGTGCCGGGATCCTTGCCGGCCGTCAGGTCGCAGGCCCGCTTCGCCAGCTCGACCGCCTCGGCCGGATTGCTCACGGCCAGGTTCGTCGCCAGCAACCAGGCGAGGTTGTTGTGCGGCGTCGGTGCCTCCGGCGCGAGCCGCAGCGCCGCCCGGTGGTCGTCGAGGCAGCCGGCGAGGTCGCCGGCCTGCCGCCGCGCCCGGGCGCGGTGGTAGTACGCGGCGACGAGGCCCGGGTCTCGCTCGAGCGCTGCGGTGAAGTCGGCGACCGCCAGGCCGAGGTTGCCGCTCATCTGGCGGAGCAGGCCGCGGTGGTAGTAGCCGGCCGCCGCGCCAGGGTCGAGGCCGATCACCGCCGCCACGTCGGCGAACGCGCCGTCGAGGTCGTCGAGCCGGGCGAGAACCTCGGCCCGGAAGAGGAGCACCTCGTCGTCCTCCGCGTCTTCGGCGAGGTAGTAGTCGAGGTCGGCCTTCGCCTGCTCCAGCTCGCCGAGCGAGCGCAGGACGCGCGCCCGGTTCAGGCGGGCGTCGAGCCATTCCGGGTCGCCCTTGACCAGCTCGTCGCAGTCGTCGAACGCCTCCTGGAACCGGCCGAGGTCGAGGTTGAGGGCCGCCCGGTGCTGCCGCAGGGCGTAGCGCTCGGGGGCGAGGCCAATCGCCCGATCGAGGTCGGCCAGGGCCCGGTCGCTCTCGCCGAGGTCCTCCAGCAGGTGGGCCCGGCCTTCCAGGGCGCGCAGGCTCTCCGGGTTACGCGTCAGGGCCTCGTCGTAGTCGGCCAGGGCGGCCTCCGTCTCGCCGAGCTGGATCTGCAGGTCGGCCCGGACGCACCGGGCCTGGTCGTCGCCCGGGACGATCTCCAGGGCGGCGTTGAAGTCGTTCAGGGCCTGCTCCAGTTGGCCGGACTCGCGCAGGCAGACGCCGCGCTGCATGAGGCAGTAGCTGTCCCGGTCGTCCTGGTTCAGGGCGTAGGTGTAGTCGGCGATCGCCTCGTCGTGCCGGCCGGCCCGGCGGTGGACGTCGGCCCGGCCGACGCGGGCCGAGCGGTAGTTCTGGTCGGCGGCGAGCGCCTCGGTGTAATCGACCAGGGCCTGCTCCGCCTGGTCGAGCCGGACCAGGACGTCGCCGCGCCGGGACAGCGCCGCGACCATGTTCGGCTTGAGGCGGATCGCCTCGTCGAACGCCTCGCGGGCCGGCTCGTATTCCTGGCGGTGGTAGTGGGCGTTCCCTTTCAGGTAGTGTCCGCTCGGGTTGTTCGCGTCCCGGGCGACCCCCTCGTTGAAGTCGTCGAGGGCCTTGTCGAGGTTGCCCTTGCGGGCGTAGGCGCAGCCGCGGTCGAGGAACAGGCCGGCGCTGGCGTCGTGCTTGAGGGCCTCGGTGTAGTCGGCGATCGCCTTGTCGTACTGGCCGAGGTCGAGGTACGCCTGGGCCCGGTCCCACAATGCGCGGACGTTGGTCGGCTCGAGCGTCAGGACGCGGGTGAAGTCGTTGACGGCCTTGTTGTGCTCGCCCTTGTGGGCGTAGCACTTGCCGCGGTTGCCGAACGCCCACAGGTTGCGGCCGTCGAGCTTGATCGCCTCGCTGTAGTCGTGGATCGCCTTGTCGTAGTCGCCCTTGAAGTAGTGGGCGTTGCCGCGGTTGTAGACCGTCGACTCGTCGCGCGGCGCGATGCCGAGCGCCTCGGTGTAGTCGTCGATCGCGTCGTCGTAGTCGCCCTTCTGGGCGTGGACCAGGCCGCGGCCGGAGTAGTTCTCGGCGTTGCGCGGGTCGAGGCGGATCGCCTCGCCGTAGTCGGCGAGGGCGGCGTCGTGGTCGTCGCGGCGGACGTGGACCTGGGCCCGGCGGCGCAGCAGGCTGGCGTCCTCCGGCTGGAGTTCGATCGCCCGGGTGTAGTCGACGACGGCCTCGTCGAACTTGCCCTGGCGGGCGTAGGCAGCAGCCCGGCTGACGATCGCCGTCGCGTCGTCCGGGTTCTCCGTCAGCGCCTCGGTGTGCGTCGCGATGCTGGCGGCGTGGAGGAGCTTCTCCAGCCGGTCGCCCCGCCCCTCGGCGGCGAGCTGGCCGAGGCGGTCCATGACCAGGCCGAAGTGGGACAGGCGCTTCGCCATCGTCCAGGCGGTGCAGTCGTCGAGGAAGCGCTTCCATTCCGGGCTGAGGGGCTCGCGGTCGGTCTCGTCCGGCGACGGCCGGCCGGTCAGGAGGAAGAACGCGACCCGGCCGAAGTTGTACACGTCGGAGTGCGGCCCGACCCAGACCTGGCCCTTCGGCCGGCCGATCACCTCGGGGGGGAGGTACGCCACGGTGCGCGTGACGCTCCGGCCGAGGTTCGTGTGCAGCTGGGCCTCCGGGTTGCTCGCCGCCGCATGGATGTGGGCCCGCTTCAGCGACAGGCTCGCGTCGGTCACCTTGACGCGGTAGGCCGGCTCGCCGTCGAGCGTGTCGCGCCGCACCAGGACGCACGACGGCCGGAGGCTACGGTGGAGCATGCCCCGGTTGTGCAGCGCCTGCAACGCCCGGCCGAGCGGCCAGAGCATCTCCAGGGCCACCTCGGGGGCGAGCGGGCCGCTCTGGGCGATCAGATCGACGAGGGTCTGCCCCTCGAAGTGCTCCGTCGCGACGTACGCCAGCCCGCCGTGCGACTCCGCCTGGGCGAAGTCCTTGATGCGCAGCACGGCCGGGTGGTCGAGTTCCTGCTGCCAGTGGTACTCGCGGAAGACGACGCCGACGTCGCGGTCGAGGCAGTCCGTCCGCAGCGCCTTGACGACGACCTTGTCGCCGCTGTCGCGGTGCTTGCACAGGAACGTGACGCCGAAGCCGCCCGCGCCGAGGATGCGCTGCGGGTCGTAGCGCTCCAGCGGGAACGGCTCGAACGCATCGGCGTCCAGGGCGAGGCACTGCCGCAGGGCGGCCATCGCCTCGGGCCAGTCTCGCCGTTCGAGGGCGACGCGGTAGACGTTGTGGTGCGCCTCGCCGCGGGCGATCGGGTCGAGGACGAGGCGGGCCACCTCCTGGAAGTCCTGCTGCCCGGCGTCGAGGTCGCCGACGACGACCTCGAGCTGGGCGAGGCTGTTCAAGAGCGCCGGCAGGCGGCGCTGCTGTTCGGGGGGCAGGGTGCGGAAGCGCTTGACGACGTCGAGGACGCGCTCCTTCTCGACGTCGCGGCGGAGCGAGACGCCGTCGCGCGGCCGGACCGCATGGGCGTGCAGGTTGTGGCGCCGCTTCAGGTCGTGTACGGCGTCGTACAGCTCCTGGTAGCTCTGGCCGACTTCCTGCTGCTCGGCGGTCAGGTCGAGTACCGACATCGGCGACTCCAGTCGTGCCATCGTGCTCGTCCCGGCATTCTCGCACACGCCGAGAGCGGCGGCTAGGCAAGCCGCCCCGTCCGGACTATGATCGAAGGACGACCCGGCTCGGGCAAGGGACCGATTCCTCACCGGCGGAGATCCACATGCTGCGCTATTGTATCCTCTTCGTCGCCCTGCTGCTCGCCACCCCGGCGGCGTCGGCCGACCCGTTCAAGATCCGCTGGCACGGCCAGTCCATGTTCGAGATCGTCACCGCCAAGGGGACGAAGATCGTCATCGACCCGCACACGATCGAGTCGTACGGCAAGCGCAAGCTCCAGGCCGACCTCATCCTGATGACCCACCCGCACACCGACCACACCATGGTCAGCGTCGTCGAGAACGAGAAGAAGGCCAAGAAACTCGAGGCCGTCGTTGTCGATCGCAACGGGCCGCGCGTCCAGCAGGAGTGGAAGGTCATCGACGAGGCTTTCAAGGACGTCCACGTCCAGAGCCTCGGCACTTACCACGACGCGATGGGCGGCCTCGAACGCGGTAAGAACGGCGTCTTCATCCTCGACATCGACGGCGTCCGGGTGGTTCACCTCGGCGACCTCGGCCACACGCTTAGCGACGCCCAGGTGAAGAAACTCGGCAAGGTGGACGTCCTCATGGTCCCGATCGGCGGCGTCTACACCCTCAACGGCGTCTCTGCGTACAAGGTCGTCGAGCAGATCAAGCCGAAGCGCTACGTCCTGCCGATGCACTACGGGACGGACGTCTACGTCGACCTGCTCGACGAGAAGTACTTCGTCGAGGAGTACAAGGACAACGGCAAGGAGAAGCTCGTCAAGAAGACGCCGCTGACGAACGAAGTAGCGATCGACCCGACGGGGCCGCTGCCGGAGGAGGCGATCGCGCTGTTCCTGAGCCACCGGCTGAAGGCGGAGAAGTGACCGGCCCGTATCGTCAAGGGTTGCTCGAGGGCCTATCCTGAAAGGAGAGGGACGCGCCGTCCCTCTCCTGATCAGGAGACGGTCCGATGGCGGGCGACAGCCCCACACTCGACGAGACGGAAGTGAAGCGGCCGACGAAGAAGTACAAGGTGACGTTCCAACCTCAAAACGTCACCATCGAGGTCGACCCGGCCGACCTGCCGTACGGCCGGCACGGCCTGGCCGGCAGCATTCTGGACATCGCCGAGCAGGCCGGCGTCAAGCTCGACCACGCCTGCGGCGGCGTCTGCGCCTGTTCGACCTGTCACGTCATCGTGCGGCAGGGCCTCGAGACGTGCAACGAGGCGTCCGAGGACGAAGAAGACCAACTCGACGACGCGCGCGGCCTGACGGTCCTGTCGCGCCTCGGCTGCCAGTGCGTGCCGGACGGGACAACCGATGTCGTGATCGAGGTTCCGTCATGGAATCGGAACCTCGCCAGCGAGCACGATCACTGACCGCCGCGCAGCTGGTTCTGGATCACCTGGATCGAGTACTGCGCGCTGCGGCGGACTTCCGGGTCCGGGTCGTTCGCCGACGCGGATCGGAGGGCGTTGAGCCCGCCCGGCTTGCCGAGGACGCCAAGGGCCCTGGCGGCCGCGTCGCGCACCGCCGGGATCGGGTCGCGCGTCAGGGCGGCGTTGAGGGCGTCGATCGCCTGCGGCGACGCCGACCGGCTCAGCTGGGTCACCGCGTCGAGGCGGACCTGCTCTTCCGGGTGCTTGACATTCGCCACCGGGTCGCCCTCGCCGACGGCGCTGGACTGGTGGCTCGCCCGGGCGATCGGCTGCGGCTGCTGCGGTTGCGGCTCCAGGCGGGCCTGCCGTACCGGGGCCACGGTCGGCGGCGCGACGGGCGGCTCCTGCGCGACGACGACCCGGGCCGGCTCGTAGTACGGATCGACCGGCACCGGGGCGACGTAGTACGGGTAGGGCCGGTAGTACGGGTAGTAGACGTACGGGGCCGGGTGGTAGAGCGGCGGCGGCGGATAGTACGGCAGCGGCGGGCCGTACGGCCGGCCGATCGGGAAGCCGAACCCGACCGACACGCCGATTCCCGCCTCGGCGAACGACCCCAGCACCAACAAGCCCAGCACCGCCAGCCATCCCATTCGTGACCGCATGGCATCCCTCCCGAGTACAGACCGAGCGGCGTTCGTACCGGAACCCCGACGGTCGGTCAACCCGGCTTCTTGCCACCACGCGCCGGCCGGTGGTACGATGCTCCTCGGAGGACCGATTCAGCCCGGGGGCGAGCATGGCACGATCCGACGGCGACGGCGAGGCGAAGAAAAGCAACGCGGACCCGGCGGCCGTCGCCAGCCGGCTGCTCGCCAACATCGAAAAGGTCATCATCGGCAAGCGCCTGCCGATCACCCTCTGCCTGACGGCCTACTTCTGCGAGGGGCACATCCTCCTCGAAGACGTCCCCGGCGTCGCCAAGACGATGCTCGCCCGGGCCCTGGCCCGCAGCGTCGGCGCGTCGTTCAAGCGACTACAGTGCACGCCGGACCTGCTGCCGACCGACGTGACCGGCGTGTCGGTCTTCAACCCGAAGACGGTCGAGTTCGAGTTCCGCCCCGGGCCGATCTTCGCCCAGACCCTCCTCGCCGACGAGATCAACCGCACGACGCCGCGAACGCAGTCCGCCCTGCTCGAAGCGATGGCCGAGCGCCGCGTCAGCGTCGATGGCCAGACGTACCCGCTCAAGCCGCCGTTCCTCGTCCTGGCGACGCAGAACCCGATCGACCACGAGGGGACGTTCCCGCTGCCGGAGGCCCAACTCGACCGCTTCCTCGTCCGCCTCACCCTCGGCTACCCGGGCCTGGAGGAGGAGGGCAAGATGCTGATGCGCCTGCAACACGGCCACCCGATCGACGACCTGAACCCGGTCGTCTCGGCGGCGGACGTCGTCGCGGCGCAGGAGAAGGTCCGCGACGTCCACGTCGAGGATAACGTGCGGCGGTACATCCTGGAGATCATCCAGGCGACGCGGCAGCACGACGACATCCTGCTCGGCGGCAGCCCGCGGGCGTCGATCGCGCTGTTCCGGACGGCCCAGGCCCTGGCGGCGATCCAGGGGCGCGACTTCGTCCTGCCCGACGACGTCAAGCGCATGGTGCAGCCGGTGCTGGCCCATCGCGTCATCCTCCGGCCGGAGGCCCGGCTACGCAAGGTGACGACGCCGGCGTTGTTGCAAGAGCTAGTTAGCGAGATCCGGGTCCCGGTGCCGGCCAGCCGGCAGGACGAGCGGGACGACTTCAAGGACTAACATCGTGAGCGCCGCCCGTCGCTGTTTCGTCATCAGCCCGATCGGCACCGACGGCTCGCCGGTCCGCCGCCACGCCGACGACGTCTTCGACTACATCATCCGCCCGGCGGTCGATGAATTCGGCCTCGCCGCCCAGCGCTCCGACCACCTGCTCGAACCCGGCAAGATCTCCGAGCAGATGTTCCGCGAGATCGTCACCAGCGACTGCTGCATCGCCGTCCTGACCGGCCACAACCCGAACGTCTTCTACGAGCTGGCCGTCGCCCAGACGGTCGGCACGCCGGTCGTCGCCCTGATCGAGAAGGGCGAGGCGATCCCGTTCGACATCCACGACCTGCGCTGCGTCCGCTACGACCTGAGCCCCCGGCCGCTCTTCGAGCGCGTCTACGTCAAGGAGCTGACCGCCCACCTCGCCCGGCTGGCGACGTCCGGCTGGCCGATGCTCACCGCGTTCGGCGACCTGGCCGGCCACCGGCTCGGGCGGGCCGGCCTGTCGCAGGAGTTGGTGGGCGAGTTGACCGCCCCGTGGGCGGAGAAGCGCAACGCGATCGGGCCGAACAACCGCCGCCTGCTCGAGGCGGTCGAGAAGGCCGACGCCGGCTCCGGCGGGTCGATCGGCCAGGTCGAGCTGGCGAAGGTCAGCGCGAAGCCGCACGACGACGAGGGGACGTACTACCGCCTGGAGTTCCTCCGCCTGCTCGGCTTCGTCGATAAGGTCCGCGACCTGACGAGCCGGACCTTCCGCTACACGCTCACGGCGGGATACCGGGCGGTTCGGTATCCGCCGAACGGGTAGCCCGCCGGACCGCGTCGAGGAGATCCTTCATGCGGAACGGCTTACGCACGAGGCCGGCAGCCCCGGCGGCGAGCAGGGTCGGGGCCGGCTCCGCCTCCGGCATCCCGGTACAGAGCACGACCGGCACCCCCGGCGCGAGGCGACGCAGCTCCAGGAACGTCATCCCGGCGTCCTCGCTCGGGATCATCAGGTCGAGGACGATCAGGTCGAACGACCGCGTCGCCAGCAGGGCGAGGCCGGCCCGGCCGGTGGCGGCGACCTCGGCCCGGTGGCCGGCGATCTCCAGGAAGCGGCGCACCACGTCGAGTACGGCGTCCTCGTCGTCCAGGACCAGGATCGACAACGGCCGGGTCGGACGGCCTGGGTCGGACGGCGTCTCCGCCACGGCCTGCGGCGGCGGCTCTACCTCCCCGACGGCGACGCGCGGCAGGTAGATCGACATGGTCGAGCCGACCCCCGCCGCGGAATCGATCTGTAAGTAGCCCTGGTGCGCCTGGACGATGCCGAACACGACCGATAGGCCGAGGCCGGTCCCCTGGCCGACGTCCTTCGTCGTGAAGAACGGATCGACCGCCTGCGTCAGCACGTCCGGCGACATGCCGCAGCCGGCGTCGATGACCTGGAGCAGGACGTAGTCGCCCGGTGGCACGTTCTGCGGGAAGCCGACCGCCTCGGCGGAAAGGCGACGGCCGCCCAGCCGGACCGCGATCGGCGACGCCTCCGCCTCGCAGGCCGACGCGACCCGGACCGCGTCGCGCGCGTTGACCGCCAGGTTGATCAGGGCGTGCTGGAGCTGGTTGCCGTCCGCCTCGACCAGGAGCGGGGCGGACGGCTCGGTCACGGCGACCTCCAGCTCGACGTTGCGGTGCAGCGTCCGGCGGATCATCTCGACGGTCGAGGCGACCAGGTCGGGCAGGTAGGTGCGCTGCCGGCTCAGGGCCGGCTTGCGGGCGAAGGCGAGCAGCTGGCGCGTCAGCAGGGCGGCCCGCTCCGACAGGGCGACGACGTTCTCCAGGAACTCGCGCGCCTCGGCCGCCCCGCCGTCCAGCTCGCGCAGCGCCAGGGCGGCGTAGCCGTTGATGCCGGCGAGGAGGTTGTTGAACTCGTGGGCGACGCCGCCGGCCAGGGTGCCGATGCTCTGCATCTTCTGGGCCTGGAGCAGCTGGCGTTCGAGCTTGCGCGTCTCGGTCACGTCGCGCAGGATGCCGACCGAGTGGGTCGGGTTGCCGTGCCGGTCGTCGATGCGCGAGACGGACAGCGACACCGGGACGCGGGTGCCGTCCTTGCGGCGGACGACGTCCTCGCCCTGCCAGCCGCCCGACGCCGGCCACGGGTCGCTCGCCTCGTCCCGGCCGAGGAAGAGGCCTGGCCGCCGGCCGACGAGTTCGTCCCGGCCGTAGCCGGTCAGGGCGAGCAGGGCCCGGTTCGCGTCGCGGATCACCCCGGCCCGATCGACGAGGACGAACCCGTCGCTGGCCGACTCGAGCGACTGGACGAGGAGGCGGTTCTGCCGTTCGAGCCGGTGCCGCGTCACCGATTCGTGGACGCGCTTCGGCAACTCGGCGAGGAAGGCGAGGCCGTCGTCCTTGACGAGGTAGTCGAGGACGCCGGCCCGCAGGACGCGCGCCGCGAGGGCCTCGTCGCCGTGGCCGGTGATCATCAGGACGGGAACCTCCTGCCCGTCCCGTTCCAGCTCGCCGAGTAGTTCCAGGCCGGAGCGGTCCGGCAGCATCTGGTCGAGGATGACCAGGTCGAACGGGCGCTGGCGCAGGACGATGAGCGCGTCGGCGGCGGTCCGGCAGCGGAGGACTTGGTGGCGGGCGCGTTCGAGCCCCTTGCGAATAAGCAGGGCGACGTCGTCGTCGTCCTCGACGAGGAACAGGCTCAGCGACTCGGCCATGGCGCGGGCTCCCCGTCGGCGAGCGGCGGCAAGTAAAGCCGGACCAGCGTCCCGTCAGCGAGCCGGCGGGGGGTCAATTCGCCGCCCAGGCCGCGGGCGAGCAACCCGGCGGTGAACAGGCCCAGGCCCCGCCCGGCCGTCCCGGGAGGGAAGGGGCCGAGGAGGGCCTCGACGGGCACGTCCGGAAGGCCGCGGCCGTTATCGATCAAGATTAGCTCATCTTTTCCCGGATGCCACTCGACGGCAACGCGGAGCGGGGCGTCCGCCCGGGCCGCCTGGTAGGCGTTGCGCAAGACTTCGAGCAGGATGCGCCGCAGCCGGTCGAAGTCGCTCCGGACGGTCGGCAGCCCGACCAGCGTCGGCTCGACGGTCGGCATCCCCGGCAGCGAACGCACCTCGGCGGCCACTTCGTGGACGAGGTCGGCGACATCGATCGGGCGGGGTTCGAGCGGTTGCCGCAACAGCCGGCCCAGGCTCGCCAGCCGGCGGACGAGGCCGTCCGTGTTGCGCAGGCTCTGCGCCAGCCGTTCGAGGAGGCCACGCGTCTCCGGGTCGGGGCCGGCTTCCAGGAGCAATAGCCGGGCGAGCCCCTGGCCGGCGACGAGCAGGTTGGGCAGCTCGTGGCCGAGGGCCTTCTGGTAGCAGTCCAGCAGCGCCAGGGCGGTTTCGTTCGGGGTGGTCACCGCCGGAAGTGTGGCACGCGAACCGGGCCGGGGCAAGCTGCACTTTCCTCGGCAAGCCGGGTAAAGTATGCTTCCCCGGAGCGCGGGCGTCCCGCCCGCTCTACGTCTTCACGCAGGAAGAGGCGGGCGGGACGCCCGCGCTCCCAGGGGGGCCGGTAATGGAATGGCTCTGGACGGTGCTGGAGTTTATCCGCAACCTCGGCGAGACGCTCAACCAACTCGCCGGCGACCTCGGCCCCTGGTTCTATGCGCTCATGTTCGCGGTCATCTTTGCCGAGACCGGCCTGATCGTCACGCCGTTCCTGCCGGGCGACTCGCTCCTGTTCGCGCTCGGAGCGCTGACCGCCCTGCCGGAGTCGAACCTGAGCCTGCCGCTGCTGCTCGTCCTGCTCACCGTCGCGGCCGTCCTCGGCGACGCGGTCAACTACGCGATCGGCTACCGGGTCGGGCCGGCCGTCTTCCGGTCGGAGAAGTCCTGGCTGTTCAACGTCAACCACCTCAAGCGCGCCCAGGACTTCTACGAGCGCTACGGCGCGAAGACGATCATCCTGGCGCGGTTCATCCCGATCGTGCGGACGTTCGCCCCGTTCGTCGCCGGCATCGGCAAGATGAGCTACCCGAAGTTCGCCCTGTACAACGTCGTCGGCGGCGTGCTCTGGGTGCTGTCCTGCACCCTGGCCGGCTACTTCTTCGGCGGTATCGATTGGGTCAAGCGCCACTTCGAGATCGTCGTCCTGGCGATCATCTTCCTGTCCGTCCTGCCGATGCTCCTGGAGGTCTACCTCACCTGGCGGCGCAAGGGCGACAAGCCGAACGAAAACGCCCCCGTCGAGGCGGGGGCGTCGGAGGCGGTCGGGCCGTAAGGCTTACGCTCCGAATTCCGGCCGGCGCTGCGCCAGCTGGGCCTGGAGTCGCGCGACGATGCTGGAGTGCATCTGGCTGACGCGCGACTCGCTCAGGTCGAGCGTCGCGCCGATCTCCTTCATCGTCATCTCTTCGTAGTAGTAGAGGATGATGATGAGCCGCTCGTTGCGATTGAGGCCGCGCGTGACGAGCCGCATCAGGTCGCGGTTCTGAAGGCGGTGGGTCGGATCCTCGGCCTTCTTGTCTTCGAGGATGTCGATCTCACGGACGTCCTTGTAGCTGTCCGTCTCGTACCACTTCTTGTTCAGGCTGACCTGGCTGACGGCGGTCGCCTCGGACTGGGCCTTCTGGAAATCCTGCAGCGTGACGCCGAGCTTCTCGGCCATCTCGTCCGGCCGCGGCGGCCGGCCGAGCTGCGTCTCCAGGGCCTTGCGGACCTCCTCCATCTTGCTCGCCTTGCTGCGGACCAGGCGCGGCACCCAGTCCATCGTGCGCAGCTCGTCGAGCATCGCGCCGCGGATGCGCGGCACGCAGTACGTCTCGAACTTCACCCCGCGTTCGAGGTCGTACGCCTCGATCGCGTCCATCAACCCGAACACCCCGGCGCTGATCAGGTCGTCCAGCTCGACGCCGTCCGGCAGCCGCTTCCAGATCCGCTCCGCGTTGTAGCGCACGAGTGGCAGGTAACGTTCCAGCAGCTGGTTGCGGAGTTCCACGGCCTGTGTGGCCCGGTACTCCAGCCAGACTTGCTGGACATCCACGTCCATCTGCGTCACCATGGACTCCTCCCTGCAGGAAGGCGCTCGCGCCGGCGGCGAGGAGAACCCCGCGACGACCGTCGGGGGGACCGCGGACCGAGTGGCTCGATCCGCGTCGCCCCGGGCCCCGGACGGCTTCCCCCAGCCGATCCGTGGCCCCGACGGCGTCTGCTTCGCCCGCGCTTTGTGGCAGCCCAACCCCTTACGAACCCCCTGGACGGTGGCTCACCCACCCTCCATCGGCCACCTTCCCGCAGCGGCTGCACGAAATGCGACTTGAGTCGTTCTTGGATTCGTCATCGACCCGGCCCCCTTCCCCCTGAGCGCACCCCCCGCGCCAATCGGCGTGGACCGACCTACCCCGGGTCGGCCGCCGGCCTCCGTCGCGTGTGGGATGTCCGAGAGTGGGGCGGGATATAAGGTGAGAGGCGTCCGCTGTCAAGACGGCGTGTTCACGAACGGAATCGGGAGGGCGAGGCTCCCGCCGAGCCAGTCGACAGCTCGGCGGGAGCCTCGCCCTCCCGTGACGGGTGGGGGATTAAGCCCCGAGGTTCTGGAGCATCTCGCGCCGCGAGACGAGCCGCTGGCCGCGGCAGTCTTCGATGCCGAGTTCCTTCAGCAGCCGGCGGCGGACCGTCGCCTGGAGTTCCTCGACCGCGGAGAGCGACTTGCTCGCCAGGGGGATCGCCCCGCCGGCCCTGCGGTCGTGGCCGCCGGCACGGCCGAGTTTGCCGACGACGCGCTGCAGGATCGCCCCGGCGTTCGCGTCCTCGACCGCCGCCCGCATCGACAGGATCATCTGGTCCTCGTAGACCCCGGCGCAGACGGCGTAATCGACCTCTTCGAACCGGATCAAGAAGTCGCACACCTCGGCGACCAGTTCCGGTTGCGGGATTTCGCCCACCCAGCCGACGATGAGACGGTCGTAGATGAACGACCGCTGCAAGGCGTGTAGGAGGCACTCGAAGTTGCGCGCCGGCACCCGGGCGTTGCGGATCCGGGCCAGCAAGTCGCGGTCCGCCAGCGGGAAGAGGTGCAGCATCACCTCGTCGTCGAGCCGGCTCGCCTCGCGCGGGTAGCCGTTCACCTCCGTCTCGACGCCGTACAGCAAGGCCGTCGCCAGCGCCGTTGGAATCTCGACCTTCTGTTCCATCAGATACGAGGCGACGATCGACGCCGTCGCTCCGACATCCGTCCGGACGTCGATGAACGGCACTTCGGTCAGGTCGCCCGGGGTCGTGTGGTGATCGAGCACGGCGAACGGACGCACAGTCGGCGGTAGGTTGTGCCGGCCCGTGTTCGGCTGACTATCTACCATGACGACCGCGCCGAACTGGTCGGGCCGCAAGCGGTCGAGCGGTGTCAGCCGCACGCCGAGCAGCTCGACGAGGGCGCGGTTCTCGGCCCGGGAGATCTGGCCGTCGCGCGTGAGGATGACGGGCTTGTTCAGCCGTGTCTGGATCAGGTGGGCCAAGCCCATCATGCTCGCCAGGCTATCCGGGTCCGGATGCACGTGGGCGACGAGGGTAACGGATTGGGCGTCGGCCAGCCCTTGCAAAAACACGTCGGAACGAAGCGGGGCCGGTTTACCGTTCACCGGCTGACTACAACCACCCCCGCAATCGGCGCTCTTCCGCGCCATACGAAGTAACCCTCCATTCCCACAGCGGAACACCGTCCCTGGCACTGTACAAATTATAAGACCCGTTCCGGCCCGATCAAGGCCGGGCACCGATCCCCAGGCACTGACTGTCCGCGCCTCCGCGACGACCAGCCGATGCCCGACCCCTCCGCCGATTCGGGTCGAATCCGTCCGACCGCATTCCACCGACTGTCCTGTTCCGTTCGCGAGGACGTCCTTGTCCCGGCTCGCCGTCGCGCTACAATGCCCACGCCCGGGCACCGTCCGATCCCCCTCGCTGTACGACCTCCGCTGGCGGTGTCCGGGCTTGGCACAACTGCACACCCGTTCACATTTACATATCGTTCCATTGTCGCAAAACGGCCTCGATTCGCAAGCGCTAAGAGGCCGGTTCCCGGCCGAGCCAGCGGTCGAGTTGTTGGCGCTGCTGGTCGGATAAACCCTGCGGCCGTTTCCAGGCTTTTTCCTGGAGTTCGAGAGCCTTTCGGGCGGCGGCTTCGAGGGCTTTCTGGTCCCCGGCGGCGGCGTAGTGCTGGGCGATAGCATAGGCCAGCGGGGCGTCGGTCGGGTCGTATTCCTGGAGGCGCTTCAGCGCCCCGGCGGCCTGGCGGTGCTCCTCACGAATGTCGTCGCGGAGCTTGGTCGGGAGGGTCGGCGTCAGCTTCAGGACCTCCGCCCGGACGGCCGGCTGGCCCAGCGCGAGGGTGAACGCCGGGCCGAGGGCCAGCCCCGGCGCGGCGAACTGGCGCAGCCCCTCCTGCTCGACGCGGGAGGCGAACAGGTCGCGCAGGTTGACCTCGGTCTGGTAGCCGGACCACCCGGCCGGGTCGAGTTGCTGCGCCTTCATCGCCCAGGCGATCGCCTTGCGGGCGAGTTCCTTGTCGTTCGGCGTCAGCAGCCACTGCTGGCCGAGCCACTGGGCGATCTGGGCCGGGATGAGCGGGTTCCACGAATCGAGCCGGTGCGCCTCCAGCAGCGGGGCGAGGACGTTCTGGTCGATGAAGCGGTACTGCCAGGCGAGCAGGCCGCCTTCGAGTTCCTCCGGCGACGGCTGGATCTGGCGCTTGTCCGCCGGTCGGAAGCGGTCCTCCAGCAGCGCCCGGCCGACCTGATTCGCGTCCTGGGTCAGGGTCGTCGCGTAGGTCGTCGGGTAGAACAAGCCGATCAGGTAGGCCATCAACAGGCCGAACGCCACCGGCAGCGGGGCGGTCGTCGAGACGTTGGCGTACTCGTCGGCGACGGCGAGCCGGCGCGGGAGCGGCGCGTTCAGGGCCAAGGCCATCGCAGCGAGCAGCATGCCGAACACGGACGGGTAGCCGACGCCGCCGGAGACGAGCAAATTCGCCAGCAGGGCCAGGATGCCGACCGTCAGCAACAGCGACCGCAGCCGCGGCGGCCAGGCGACGCGCTCCAGCAGGGCGAACGCGAAGAACCAGATCACCGACCGCGACCCGGCGATGATCGCCTCGTTGACGATCTCGGCCGAGTCCCGGCCGACCGCCCGCAGGACGAACGCCATGACGAGGCCGATCGCCCCGCCGACGTAGAACTCCCAGCGCACCGGCGGCTGGCCCGGCGTCGTCGGCGTCGCGGGGTCCGGTTCGAGCAGCTTCGCCGGCTCGACGAGCAGCCGACGCTGGTGCCACGCGAACGCGCCGAGGACGATCAGCAGCCCGGCCAGGCCGAGCAGGCCCATCGTCGCCCACTGTTCGAGGAAGAGGTTGTGCGGATCCTTGACCTTCTCCAGGGCCTCGGGGGCCATGTAGCGCGTGTACGCCCCGCCGAAGTTGCCCGCGCCGACGCCCTGGAACGGGTGGTCGCGCAGCATCCGGGCCGTCGCGCTCCAGTAGTCGAGCCGGTACGCCGCCGTGTCGGCCGTCTTGCCGACGCCGCGCGCCCCGGCCTGGACGAGCAGGTAGCCGCCCCCGACGACGCCGAGCAGGAGGACGAGCAGGTAGACCGGGTTGGCCGCCAGCCAGCGCCAACCGACGACGACGCCGACGAGGCCGCCCGCGGCGAGGAGGCCGAGCATCGCCCCGCGGCTGTGCGTCAGATAGAGCGCCCCGAGCGAGATGACCGCCCCGCCGAGCAGGAGCATCCGGGACACGTACGGCAGGTTCTGATGCCGGGCCAGCCACGCCGCCCCGAACACGGCCGGGATGAACAGCACCAGGTAGCCGGCGAAGCTATTCGGGTGGGCGTACGACCCGAAGACGTGGCCGTCCTCGGCGCGCTGGCGGATTTGCTCGCGCGTCCGTTCGTCGAGGCCGTCGGGATTGCCCTTCTTCAGTCGCTCGGCGATGGCTGGCAGCTCGACGCCGGCCTGGAACCAGGCGTGGAACGACAGCGCGACGACCGTGGCGAGCAGGGCGGCGAGGAAGCCGCGCTGCTCGGCCGGATCGACGGCAAGCTGTCGTAAGGTCGTGAAGCCGACGAGGAGGACGAACCACTCCCAGGCGGTCAGCCAGGCGGCGTGCTTGTTGGCAGCGACGTTGACGCTGGCGAACGCGGCGACGACGATGACCGCCAGGCCAAGTTCGACGAAGCCGGCGTACCAGCGGGTCTGCTTCGTCCAGAAGCGCCACGCCGCCCACGCCGTCGCGGCGCACATCGTCAGCAGGCTCAGGACGAGGGTGCCGGTGTCGGAAAACGACGAACTGAGGGCCGGGTCCTCGCCGAGGACGAGCGGCCGCGCCACGAGGAGCACGACCATGACCACCAGGACGGAGCGGCGCAGGAGATCCTGGCCGTAGCCGGACGGCGGTTCGGGCTTCTCGGATGCGGAGGGGGGCTCGGCGGGACTCGGTCCCGGCTCGGCCCACGGGGCCTCACGCTTATTGCGACGACGACTCGTGGGAGCACTCCGACGTCAAGTACGCCGTCGCCGAGGCCCGAATTCGTACAGGGCCAGCGACAGCCACCCCGCGGTAGCCAGCAGCGCCACGGGAAGCGCCGCGTGCGGGGGCCAGGAATAGAGTAGCACGCCGCACGCCCCGCTGGCCAGTCCCAGCGCGTGAATCCACGCCACCGCCGCCGGCTTCGACCAGCCGCGATCCGCGATCCGGTGCGACAAATGCTGCTTGTCGGGATGGAACGGACTCCGCCCCTGCGACAGCCGGAGCAGGACGACGCTCGCCTGGTCGTAGACCGGGACGGCACAGACGAGCAGCACGACCCAGACGCGGACCCAGAGCGGGTGCCCCCACCGGTCGGATGCGACCAGTTCGAGCCCCAGCACGCCGACGAGCAGGCCGAGGAGGGTGCTTCCGGCGTCGCCCATGAAGATGCGTGCCGGCGGGAAGTTGTGGACCAGGAACCCGGCCGTCGCCCCGAGGACGATCAGTTCCAGCCGGCCGCCGACGCCCCACCCCTGGCCGAAGCGGAGGACCGCGAGAAGGAGGAACATCAACGCCACGATCCACGCCGTCCCGGCGGACAGGGCGTCCATGTTGTCGAGGAAGTTGAAGGCGTTGACCATCGCGACGAGCCAGACCCCCGCAAGCAACCGGCCGCCCGGGAAGTCGAGCCCCGGCACCTCCCAGACGATCGCAGCCGCGACGACCGCCTGGACGCCGAGGCGGGACCACCACGGCAGCGGCCGGAGGTCATCGACCAGTCCGAGGACGACGATGACCGCCGCAAGGGCAAGGAGCGTCGGGAAGTGGAGATATCCGACGGTCTCGGGGTGCCAGGGAAAGGCGAGGAGGATCGCGGCGAAGATCGCCAACCCGCCGGCCCGAGGCGTCGGCGTCGTGTGGACCTTGCGCGGGTCGGGCTTGTCGATCAGGCCGAGGGCCGGAGCGACTCGGCGCAGGACGGCCGTCAGCACGACGGCGACGACGAACGGCACGACGATGGCGAGGACTTCAGGTCGCGGCCAGGACATCTTCCGCCGCCTCCGTCCAGGCGGCCAGCCGCCGCTTGTAGTCCGCCCGGGCCTCCAGCAGGAAGTCGGCCACGACCGGCAGCCGGTAGTCGGCATACGTCCACGGGCACGGCTGCCAGGATCCGTCACGGTACTGGAGGGTCACCTCGGCGAAGATGCCGTCGCGCAGGTAGACGCGGTGGGCCTGGTCCTTCGTCGTCGCCAGGACGAGCTTCGCCAGGCCGAGCAGGCCCGGGTCGAGGTTGACCGGCCGTTCCGCGTCGAACCGGCCGCCGTCGGCCAGGGCCCGCTCCAGGCCGTTCGTCAGCGTCTTGAGCACTGGCAGGCAGTCCGGCGGCACGAGCTGGCCGAACGTCCACAGTTGCTTGACGAGGCCCTGGCCCATGGTCGCCTCGTAGTAGCGCGTCTGGTCGAACGCGAACGGCGGGCTCTCCAGGGCGACCGGGCCGAGGCGGTGCTCTAATTCGCGGCGGGCGTGGTCGAGCGCGACCGGGAACCGGCCGAACGCCGCGACGACGATCTGCTCCGGCGGCGCGTCCCTGGGCGTCCCCACGGTCCCCTCCCCGGTCAGGCGTCCGACTTACGCGACCCGCCGAGGAACTGAGCGACCCACGCCCGGTCGGCGTCGCGCAGTTTCACCTTCGGCTCGGCGGCGTAGTCGATACGTTCGCCGAGTCGGCCCTGGTCGTACGCCTTGGCGAAGACGATGCCGAGGTCGACGACGAGGTCGCGTTCGTTCCGGCCGAGCGCCAGCTTGAAGCGCGGCAGCGGCTTGCGGAGCGTCGTCGGGTAGACCTCGATCTTGTCCGGCGCGCCGGCCCGGGCGAGCGTCGCGGCGTAGTCGTGTTCGGGGTGGCCGTCGCGCGGGTAATCGACGACCGGCGTCCCGGCGAGGACGAGGTCGATATCGACGACGGACGCCCCGGCCTGGCGGTTCGCCTCGCGGAAGGCGAGGTACTCCTGTCGGCCGCGCGTCGTCGTCCGGCTCGTCGGCGAGACCATGCTCAGCACGGTGGTCGGTCGGCCGTCGGCGCGCTGGCGGATCTCGATGTACTCCTCGTGGTACTCGTCGCGCTGGATCGACGTGAACAGCACCTGCTCGACGACGTAGGAGCGCGTGCCGACCTTGGCCCGGTAGCGGTCGACCAGGTTCGGCAGGAGCATGTGGTAGAGCGTCGTCAGGAGGTGGTGCTGGAAGGTCGGCCAGTGGGCCGACTCCTCGAGGAAGGGGTCCATTCCGGGGAAGGGGCTAGGCATGGTGTCTCCTCCGCGAGCCGTTCCGCGCCGACCGGGGTCCGCCAGGGTCGCTCGATTATAGCAGCGCGGTCGGGCCGTTGGCGAGAGGCTAGCCACCATCAGTTCGGCGGGCGAGCGGCGCGGCGTCAGCCCGCCGGTTCTTTGGTCCGTCGCTGGCGCTCCGGGCTGGTCAGCGGGCTGACGCCGCGCCGCTCGCCAACCGATCAGTGCGCCACGCCGTTCGACTCCGGCACGACGATCTCGCCGCTCTCCGGCACCGGTTCCAGCGGCGTGAGCAACTGCGTCGCCTGGCCCTGCTGCTCGGCCCAGAAGCACGCCAGGGCGACCTGGGCGCAGCGCTCCTGGAACTGGGCCGGCGTCTCGAGCAGGTCCGGGTAGCGCTCGATGAACGCGAGCACCTTCCGGTACGGCTCCGGGTAGTCGCCGAGGATGCGCTGGGCCATGAGCTTCTTGTCCTCCGGCTCCATGAACGTCAGCTCGACCGCCTTGTCGATCCGGCCCGGCCGGGTCGAGATGAACTCGACCGTGCCGTCCGGCAGCTTGCGCGGCTGCCCGAGGGCCGGGTCGACCTTGGCGATGTCGTTCGTCGTGATGATCGTGAATATCCCGTCGGACCGCTCGACGCCGTCGAGGCAGTTGAGCAGGCAGTCGAACGTCAGCGGCGTGTAGCTCTCGCGCGGCTTGTCGCTGCTGTCGTTGTTGTCGTTGCCGCGCGAGCCGCCGCCGATCATGAGCCCCATCAGGCCGGCGTGCTTGCGGCTGACGTTCTCCCGGCCGTGGAAGACGTTGTCGATGTCCTCGATGAGGGCGATGCACGGCACGTTGACCTGCATCTCGCTCCAGGCCTTGATGAGTTCGTGGTTGCTCATCTCGGCGAGGTTGAAGACGTAGATCGGCATGTTCAGGTCCTCGGCGAACGCCCGGGCCAGCGCCGTCTTGCCGGTGCCGGGCGGGCCGTACAGCAGCCAGCCGCGCTTCCACGGGATGCCGCGCTCGAGATACCACTGGCGGTTGTTCCGCCACAGCTCGATCTCCTTGATCAGGTCCTTGATCCGCCGCGGGAAGATCAGGTTCGTCAGGGCCTTGCCGCGGTGGAGCGACCCCTTGCCGAGCTGTTCCGGCGTGTGCGACAGCAGGCGGTACAGCGCCTGCTGGTACCACGCCAGGCCGTTCGCGCCGTAGCTGTAGTCGTAGTCGTCGCCGCCGCGGCTGGGGAAGTAGCGGATGACGAAGCGCGCCTTCGCCTTCTCGTCCTCGGCCGTCGCGGCCCAGTTCATGGCGTTGAGTTCGGCGCACGCCTCGCGCAGGATGCGCTCGACGTCGACCGTGCCGCGGAAAAACGTCAGCGTCGAAAAGACTTTCGTCGAGCTGTCGTTGCCCTGGTTCTGCTGCCCGCCGCCGCTCCCCTTCGCCTTGCGCTCCGACTCGTTGTTGAACCAGAGCGGGAACCAGCCGACCCAGAACGTCAGGCCGCGGTGGCCGAACGCCTCGTAGGGGATCAGGCCGTAGCGCCCGTCGCGCTGGTGCTCGTAGATCGCGCCGTACATGCGGTCGTAGAGCCGGGAGCGCTTGTGGTGCTTGATCAGGTAGGCGACGATGGCGTTGTGGGCCGCCTCGGTCGGCACCTCGATCTGGATGACGAACAGGCTGGCGACCCGCCACAGGACGGCCTTGATGTGGTTCCAGAAGCCGGCGATCAGGCCGACGGCCGCCCCGCCGGCGACGACGTTCCAAAGGTCCATTGAGCTTCCTCTCGCGGTGGGAGTTCCGGGTGTTGTTCGGGCCCAACGGCGGGACGGCCCCGCCCCGGGACGGCGCATTATTCCGGGCGCGGACGACGCGATCAAGCACGGTAGCCGAGGGGGGATGGCATCCCCAGAAAAATGACAGGGACACCCTGGAGTGGGTTCACGAATCGGTATGCGTCAAGCCCGGGCGTTGCGACGCCCGGGGAGGCTCACCCCGCCGTGTCCGCCGGGAAGGTGAACCGCGCCAGCACGACGGTGACGTTGTCGCGCCCGCCGGCTTGCAGCGCCTGCTCGACGAGCCGCTCGCACGCCTTCTGGGCGACCGGCTGCTCCTCGAGCGTCCGGACGATCGCGTCGTCGGGGACCATGTCGGTCAGGCCGTCGCTGCACAGCAACAACCGGTCCCCGTCCTGGAGCCGGCTCTGGCGGATCTCTGCCTCGACGCTCGCCTCGCCCTTGCCGCCGAGGACGTTCGTCAGGATGTGCTTCGTCCGGTGGTGGGCCGCCTCGCGCGGGTCGAGGACGCCCTCGTTGACGAGGCGCTGGGCGACGGTGTGGTCCTGCGTCAGCTGCTCCAGCTTGCCGCCCCGGCGGAGGACGTAGGCGCGCGAATCGCCGACGTGGGTCGTGAACAGGTCGCGGCCGACGCTGTACGCCACGGTGAGGGTCGTCCCCATGCCGTACAGGGTCGGGTCGGCGTTGCCGTGGGCGCTGATCTGGCGGTGCACGTCGGCGACGTAGCGGCTGAGGCGATCCTTGAGGACCTGCGCCTCCAGTTCGTTGATCTTCAGGCTCCAGCGCACCTCGTCGAGGACGAGGTGGACGCCGGTCAGCAGCGCGAGCCGGCTGGCGACCTCGCCGGACGAGTGGCCGCCCATGCCGTCTGCGACGGCGAGGACCCAGCCGACGTCCTCGATCCGGTTGCCGCCGGGGCCGAGCGGCAGGTTCGTCTCGACGATCTGCACCGAGCGGGCGACGCGGGCGACGAGGAAGTGGTCCTCGTTGTTCGCGCGGACGTGGCCGCGGTCGGTGACCGAACCGACGTCGACCGTGATCCGGGAGGAGAACGGCGGCGACAGCGTCGGGGTGACCGGCAGGATGGGGAATTCGTCGGTGCGGGCGAGGTCGGTACTCATGGCGCACCCGAAGCTTGGGAAAGGGCTGCCATCCTGTTGATCGCATATCCCACGGACGCTGTCAATCCCCCAGTCGTTCCAGGACCGCGTCCCACGCCGCCAGCGGGCCGAGCAGGACCGCGCGGCCCAGCCGCCGAACCCGCTCGCGCTTCGCCTCGTCGGCGAGGTAGTCCACCGGGCTGGTGCCGTCGATCCGGGCGAGCAGGCACAGGCCCAGGTGGGCGACGCCCCAGCGCTCCAACTCGGCGACCTCGAGCGCATGGACCTCGCTGACATACCCCTGCCAGAAGGCCCGGATCAGGTCGAGGTACGGGCCAGGATCGTCGGCGCGCACGGCCTTGAGGACGAGGTGGCTGACGCAGAAGCCGAGGTCCATGGCCGGGTCGCCGTGGTGGGCCGTCTCGTAATCGACGAGGGTGAACCCGGCCGCGTGGGCGAGGAGGTTCTTCGGGCTGTAGTCGCCGTGGCACAGGGCGAGACGGACGGTCATCATCCGCCCGACGAGCGGCTCGACCGCCGCCGCGACGTCGCAGAGCCGCTCCTGGATGCGGCGGTAGAACGGATCGACGCGCAGCTGGACAAAGACGGCCCGATCGGCGAAGGGCGCGACGAGAGCCGGTTCGCTCGCCGTCGCCTCGTGGATGCGGCCGAGGATGCGGCCGGCCGCCTCGCCGCGTCCGGGTTCGACGACGCCGGCCAGGAGTTGCTCCTTCCAGACGGCGCTCTCCTCGGGCGCGTGAGCCATCGCGAAGGCGTAGTTGTCGCGGTCGCGGTGGAGCACCGCCGGCACGACGCCCGGCGGCAGGAGGGGGCCGAGAGCCTGCATCACCTCCATCTCGCGCCAGACGCGGTCGAGGTCGCTGAACCAGGCGTCGCGCGTGCGGAGCTGCGGCCGCGACTGCTTGACGACAAACAGGCCGCCGTCGGCACGGACGCGGAAGACGGCGTTCGAGACGCCCCAGCCGAGGGCGGCGACGTCGACCGGCTCGTCGGCGACGACCCAGCCGCGTTCGCGAAGGTAGGCCGGCAGGTTGGCTTCGGTGAGTTCGAGCATGGGGCCCGCCGCGCTCATTCCTCGTCGAAGACGATCCGGCCGGTGGACGGACTCCACGCCTGGTTCGGCATCATCGGCCCCGCCGCCTGGAACGTGCGCGGCTCGCTCGTGAACGGCACCTTGCCCGGACCGACGACCCCGCTCACCGTCAGGCGATACGTCGGCCCGACCTTGAGCTTCTTGATCGGCACCTCGACGTAGAGCGGCCGGCGCGTCTCCCAACCGGCCGTCCAGTCGATCGCGGTCGGGCTCGTCACCGCCTCCTTGAGCACCTCGGTCGCCTTGCCGTCGGCGGCGACTTCCTCCAGCAGGAGCGTCGGGGCCTCCGGCACGGTAGCGTCCGGGAGGACCGCCAGCCAGAAGTAGAGCTTCGCGTCGCGTCGGCCGAGGTCGAGCAGCAGCGCGACCGGGCCGCGACCGTCCGGGGCGACGCGGAAGCGGGCCTCGGCCAGGACGTTCCGCGTCGTGCCCGGCTTGCTCGCCTTGAGGGCCTCGTCCAGGCCGTCGGCGAGATCCTTGCGCAGGCCGTCCGGCGTCTTCTCCGCGCCGCGAACAACGGCGACGAGGGCGTGCGCGGCGGCCTGCTTCCAGCGGTTGTCCCCCTTCGCCAGCAGCGGCCGGACCGCCTCGGCGACGGCCTGTTGCTCATCGGGTGTCATCGGCTTCGCGAACGGGGCGGCCGGCACGGCGGCGGTCGGGTAGGTCTCGGCCCAGCCGAGCAGGCGGAGCGCCCGCAGCGCGTCGCCGTCGAGGCCGCCTTCCGCCTTGAGTTTGGCCAGCAGCAACGCCCGCCCCGCCGGCGTCGCGAACGGGTGGCAGTCCCGGCCGGCGAGGGCCCCGCCGTGCTGCTGGGCGTAGACGGCCAGGGCGTCCCAGGAATCCTCCGCGACGCCCGTCTGCAAGACCCACCGCAGCGGGGCCGTCTCCAGCTCGCCCCAGCTCGTATCGCCGACATCCTCGACCGGGCCGTCCGGCCCGACCAGGGGCGACGGCAGGACCGGGGCCGGCCGCACCGGCGGGTGGCGGCGCATCCAGGCGATCAGCGCCCGGCTGCGCGGCGTCCCCGGCGGCTGCTGGCGGATCGCCTCCAGGGCGGCGAGGTCGCCGGCGTCCTGCTTCAGTTGGGCGAGCAGGGCGTCCCAGTCGAGCTTCGGCTGCGGCACGAGGCGGAAGCCGCCGGCCGGGCGCGACTCGGCGACCCAGCACTTGCCGGCCCCCGTCGTCAGCCGGGCCCCGGTCGGCAGCAACCGGAACGGCTCCCCCACCTCGCCGAAGACGACCCCCTGGCGCAGGTTCGCCCAGCCCGGCCCGCCCTCCGCGTCGGCGGCGGCGGCGAGGGTCGGACAATCGAGCCCGTCGCCGACCTTGAGCTTGTCGCCGCGGACGACGCCGACGACGCGCATCCGGGCGGGCTGCCTCGGATCGACAGGCTCGACAACGGCGACGTGCCCCGCCGCGACGAGCAGCTCGCGCGCCGGCCGGTCGGTCGCCTGCTGCCCGAAACCGGGAACGGGCACGAGGACGAGGAGCAGCAGGGTACGCGACATGGTCATTCCCCGGGGACACGCACGCCCTGCGAAGGCGCGGCGGTCAGGTGGGTGGAGCGTTCGCCGGCCGGGCCGGACGGGGTTCGCAGCAGGCGGCAGGCGTAGCGGCGGCGCATCTCGATCCCGGCGCGCGCGTTCGCGCCGATCTCGATCCGGGCGGCGGGCCGGCCGTAGATCGCGCGGCGGGCGGCCGACACGGCCGGGTCGCCCTCCAGCGCCGGCGGCGGCAGCGGCGTCACGTCGCACGCCCAGGCGCACTCGCCGCCGGCGAACACCTGGCGGACCGACGGCAGCCCGCCGGCGGTCGCCTTCTCCAGCCGGGATCGCTCGACGACCTTGCCGCGCAGGACGGCGGCCAGGTCACCGAGCAGGGACGGGTGCGTCTCGGCTGGCGGCGACAACACCAGGACCAGGCTCCGCAGCGTGTTGCGGACGTGGTTGACGACGAACGTCGCCAGGACGTCGTCATCGACCGCCCCGGCCACGACGACGAGCGCCTTGCCCGCCTTGACGACCGTCTCCAGCAGCGGCACGACGGCGGTGACCGGGCCGGTCAGCCGCTCGATCAGCAGGACGCAGGCGTTCTCGACCGAGCCGAGGCCGGCCCACGGGTCGGTCTGGAAGTTCGGGCTGGCGAGCGTCGCCGGCCAGAGGGACACCGCCTCGGCGTGGACGCGCGAGTGGAACGAGTCGCCCGCCTCGGCCCAGACCGGTCCGCCGCCGGCGAGCTGGCGGGCCTGTGTCACCAGGGCCTCGACCTCGGCCCGCGTCTCCGCGTCGAGCGCCCCGCCGGGAAGGGCCAGGCCGCACAGGCAGCAGTAGTTCGACCCGGGCAGGTTGACCGCCTTGCACGCCTCGCACAGGGCGAGTCCCTGCTCCGGCAGGCCGGCCCGCTCCGGCCCCTCGGTCATCAGCACGGGCGAGGTCATGCGCCGCCTCCCCGGTCGTCGTACCCGTCGGGATGGGCCTGGTGCCAGCGCCACGCCGTGGCGACGATCTCGCGAAAATCGGTGTAGCGCGGTTTCCAGCCCAGCTCGCGCTGGGCCTTGTCGCTCGCCGCGACCAGCGACGGCGGGTCGCCCTCGCGGCGTGGCGCTTCCTGCACGGGCACCTTCTTGCCGCTGACCGCTTCGACCGCCCGGATCACCTCGCGGACGCTCGCCCCGTGGCCGGTGCCGAGGTTGTACGCCAGGCTCGCCCCCGGCTTGAGCGCCTCCAGCGCGAGCAGGTGCGCCTCGGCGAGATCCTCGACGTGGATGTAGTCGCGGATGCAGGTGCCGTCCGGCGTCGGGTAGTCGGTGCCGAAGACTTGCAGCGCCGGCCGCTGGCCCATCGCCGCCTGGATCGCCAGCGGGATGAGGTGCGTCTCCGGCTTGTGATCCTCGCCGATCGTCCCGTCGGCGCTCGCCCCGGAGGCGTTGAAGTAGCGCAGGCAGGCGACGCCCCAGCCGTAGGCCGCGGCGTAGTCGCGCAGGGCGAACTCGACGACGAGCTTCGTCCGGCCGTACGGGTTGATCGGCTCCTGGCGTGTGTCCTCCGTGATCGGCACCTTGGCCGGCGTGCCGTACGTCGCGCAGGTGCTGGAGAAGACGACGCGCCCGACGTTGTTGCGTCGCAGCACTTCGAGCAGCGTCAGCGTGTTGGCGACGTTGTTCTGGTAGTACTTGCCCGGCTCCTTGACCGAGACGCCGACGTACGCCAGGGCGGCGAAGTGGACGACGGCGTCGATCCGGTGGGCGACGACGGCGTGGTCGATCCGCTCCGCCTCGGCCAGGTCGCCGACGATGAGCCGGTCGGCCGGCACCGCCTTGCGGTGGCCCTCGGAGAGGTTGTCGTACACCCAGACGTCGTGGCCGCGGGCCAGGAAGAGCCGCACCGCGTGACTGCCGATGTAGCCCGCGCCGCCGGTGACGAGGATGCGCATCAGTTCGTGATTCCCTTCGTGATGCCCATGAAGACGTCCTCGAGGTCGATCTCCTCCTCGCGGAGCATCTTCAACTTGAAGCCGTTCTCCAGGAGCAGCTCGGCCAGGAAGCTGCCGTCGGTCCGGCCGCGGTTCAGCGTGACGCGGAGCAGTTCGCCTTCCTCGCGCTTCTCGACCTTCTGCACATCGACGTGGGCCTCGATCAGCTCGGCGGCCTCGGCGTTTCGGCCGTCGCCGACCGCGACGTCGTACACGACGTTCTGCCGCACCTGCTTGATCGCGGACTGGACGTCGCCGTCGAAGAGGAGCTGGCCGCGCTCGATGATGCCGATCTTGTTGCAGATGTCGGCCAGCTCCGGCAGGATGTGGCTGGAGACGAGGATCGTCTTGCCCATGCTGCGGAGTTCCTTCAGCAGGCCGCGCATCTCGATGCGCGCCCGCGGGTCGAGGCCGGACGCCGGCTCGTCGAGCAGCAGCACCTGCGGCTCGTGCAAAAGGACGCGCGCCAGGCCGAGGCGCTGCGTCATGCCGCGCGACAGGCTCGTCACCAGGGCGTCGCGCTTGTAGCCGAGGTCGACCAGCTCGAGCACCTGCTCGCACTTGCGCTTGCGCTCCGGCCCCATGATCCGGTACGCGGCGGCGAAGAACTCGAGGTACTCGATGACCTTCATGTCGTCGTAGACGCCGAAGAAGTCGGGCATGTAGCCCATCACCCGGCGGATCTCTTTGCTGTTCTTGTAGATCGAGTAGCCGCAGACGCTCGCCTCGCCCCAGGTCGGGTTGAGGAGCGTCGCCAGGATGCGCATCGTCGTCGTCTTGCCGGCCCCGTTCGGGCCGATGAAGCCGTAGACGTCGCCGCGTTCGAGCTTGAGCGTCAGCCGGTTGAGGGCGTACAGCTCGCCGTACATCTTCGTCAGGTCGCGGGTCTCGATCATGTTCGGGGGCTCCGGCTCACTGCGCGGGGCGGACGGGGATGAACACGCGGACGTACGTCTCCTGGCGGACGGACGCCTCCAACTCGGGCGGCTCCTTGCCGGCCTCCGGCAGCGCCCCCAGCCACAGGCGGGCCGGCGCGTCGGCGGCGTTGCCCCGGCCGGCGCTCGGGGCGAGCCGGCCGACGAGGATGACCTCGTGCCGCCAGTTCGGCGTGCCGCGCGACCGGTACTCCGGCTGCTGGCTCAGCCGCCAGCCCTGGTCGTAGGCGCGCAGGCCGCTGTTGGTCCCCTCGCCGGTCAGCTCGGGGAAGAGCAGGTTCTTGACGACGAAGCCGTTCACGCCCGGGCCGCGGAAGACGTTGCTGTCCTTCCAGATGCCGCGCTCCTGGCCTTTCGCGCGCTGCACCTCGTCCTCGGTCCGTCGCGTCTCGCCCGGCTGGAGGGTGCCGACCGGGTACATGCGCCCCTGGTAGAACGCGACGAGGCCCTCCAGCGGCACGTCGAGGTTGTTCGTCAGCGGCCCTTGGATCAGGCCGTCCGGCAGGCGCGAGACGGCCAGGTCGGCCGCGATCGGCGGGGCGGCCTTCTTCGCCGGGGCGCGCCAGTTGGCGACGAACGCCCGGCTCGACCAGACCGGGATCGGCATCCCCTTCAGACCCGAAGCGTCGGGGGCGTAGTCGTACGGCTGCGGGAACAGGCCCTGCGAGCCGATCCGGGACGCCTGCTCCGGGGCGGCGAGCAGCGACAGGACCGTCCCGGAGCGGGGATCGACCCCGACGGCCGGCTCGGCCCAGGCCGGCGACGGCTCGACACCGAGGGTATAGTTGCTGATGCGCGGGCTGAAAAGGCTGAACCACGTCGTGCCGTACACCTGCGGCGACCCGGCCGGGTGGAGGTCGATCTGCACCAGGTCGACCTTGTTGACGCGCAGGTCGTCCCCCTTGGAGTAGTACGCCCCCAGGTACGCCAGCAGGCTGACGACGATGACGATCGCCGGGAACGTGATCCAGGTCAGCTCCAGCCGCTTGAACACCCGCTTGAGGAGGAAGTAGTCGATCGGACCGACGAGGAGGATGTAGAATAGGATGAACAGGGCGACCCAGCCGAACGAGATGACCGGCACCTCGGCGAACGTCTCCAGCTGGCCGCGCAGGGTGCCGAGCAGCTCGGCCGGGTTGCGCATGTTCGGGTCGGCCCCCATCGGCTGCCCGGCGGGGCCGACCATTTCGGCGCGGCCCGCGAACACCTTCGGCCCGACGTAGCCGTCCACCTTCTGCCAGAAGGCGCGATGGCCGGACCACTCCCGGAACTTGCCCCCGTCCAGGTCGAAGCCGACGAGCAAGACCCGCCCCAGGCCGTACGACGCCTGGACGACGATCGGCCGTTCCGCCCGGTCGGCCCCTTGCGGCTCCTCGCGGACCAGGACCGACGCCGACGGGCCGACGTCGAGGTCGGCGATCTCGAACTTCGCCGGGGCCGCCTCGCCGCCGACCCAGGCGAACACCTGCGGCAGCGTGTCGCGGATGCGCGACCCCTTGATGGTGACGTCTATGAGGCGGTTCTGTTCGAGGAAGCGCTGCACGAGTTGGTGGTTCTGGGCGACCGAGATCACGAGCCGGCCGCCGCGGGCGACCCACTCTGCGAGGGCGTCGCGCCGGGCGGCGTCCCCCTCGACCAGGTCGCGGACGAAGCGCTCGTTGCCGGTCGGCAGGACGACGACGTCGGCCGCGTCGTAGCCGAACCAGCGGTCGGGCAGGTCCTTGAACGTGTCCAGGTAGGCGTAGCGCCGCTGGCCGCGGTCCTCCTCGTCGGGGTCGAACTCCTCGGCGTCCTTCTTCTTCTTGTCGGCGTCCGGGCGAAGGGCGCGGGCGAGTTCCAGCCGGGAGCCGAGCGTCACGTAGAAGATCGCCCCGCCGCCGAGCACCTCGCGGTTGAGGTCGGACAGGCTCTCGTTCTTCTGGGCCTTGACGGAGCCGGCCGGGTCGAGGAGCTGCACCTCGAACTGGGACAGGCTCTCCGGCCGGACGTAGGCGAGGACGGTCTTCACCTCGCCGCTGGCGATGGCCGGCACCGGGACGAGGTAGCGCGACAGCGTCTGCTCCGTGTCGCGCGCCACGACGGCGAGCTGGAGCTGGTTCTGTGCGACGCTCGTCGCGCCGCCCTTGAGCTGGACGTATACCGGGGCCCACGCCGCCCGGCGCGACCGGCCGGTCTGGTCCCCGCCCTGGCCGCTCGGCAGGCCGAGCCGGACCTGCTCGATCGCCGGCACGGACTGGGCGGCGGCGACCCCGCCGAGCACGGCCAGCAGGACCAGAACCCGGATCGCTCGCGTCATGGCTTCGTTCCCTGGTCGCAACCGCACGGGATGGCCCGGCACTTCGGACAGCCGCTCAGGTGCTTGGCGACGATGGCCCGCTCGAGGTCTACCCCGGCCAGGTTCGCCAGCGTCGCCAGCCAGGCGAGCACGTCGGCGAACTCCTCCTCCAGGTTGGCGGCGTCGCCCTGGCGCAGGGCCGCGGCCAGTTCGCCGACCTCTTCGAGGAACCACATGAACGTGCCCTCGACGCCGCGGCGGGCGTCCTTCGACCCGTACAGGGCGAAGATCGTGTCCTGCACCTGCCGCAGCGTCGTCGCCAAGGGCTCACCCCTCCAGCAGCTTCTTCAACCGCTCGGCGTCGGCCTTCTTGCCCTGCTTGTCCAGCGCCCGCAGGAGGATCTCCCGGCCGTCCTTGTCGTTGACGTTTATCTCCAGCACGCCGCGGGCCGCCTTCTCCGCCGCGGGGTAGTCGCCGGCCTCGTCGCACAGCCGGGCGAGCCGCTTGCGGCGCTCGATGTCGTCGGCATCGGCGAGGATCAGGCCCTTGAGCGTCGCGATCAGCTTCGTCTTGTTGCCGGTCTGGGCGTGGACCCGGGCGAGCTGCTCGTCCCAGGTGCTGTCGTCCGGCTCGAGCTTCTTGCCGAGTTCGAGCACCTCCGTCGCCGCGTTCCAGTCCATGGAATCGTAGTACAGTTTCCCCAGCTCGCGCAAGACGCGGGCGTCCGGATTCGCCTTGTCGAGGGCGGCGGCGAGTAGTTTCTTCTGCTCGGCCGGGTCGCCGCCGAGGCCGGCGAGCTTCGCCAGGACGAGGCTCGCCCGCGGGTGGCCGGCCTTCGCCTTGACCGCCGCCAGGGCGACCTTGCGCGCCTCGGCCCGGTCGCGGGACAGCAGGCCCTCGGCGTACTCGGCCGCGACGTCGGCGTCGTTCGGGTTCTTGTCGTAGTCGGCCTTCACCTCGGCGATCGGCCGTTTCTTCTCGGCCGCCGCGCCGCCGCCGATCTTGGCGACGACCGCCTTGAGGTGGGCCTTATAGCCCTTCTCGAACGACGCCCGGTCCGGCACGCCGGCCTTCTTCAGGGCCGCCTCGACGTTGAGCCCCTCGGCGAAGCCGGCGAGGAGCTTGCCGACGGCGTCCTTGCCGTACTTCTCTGCGAGGTACTGGACGTAGAGCTGCGACTGGGCGTAGGCGAGCTGCCACTCCTCCGGGTCGCGCGGCCGCATGAAGCCGAGGTCGATCGTGTCGAGGTCGAGGAGCTTGTCATTGGCGACGCGGCTCTTGAGCATGCCGTTCCACGGTTGCGGCCGGGGGAAGCCCTCGTTCTCGACGGCGAGGCCCTCCGTGACCCAGTGCGGCACGAGGAAATTCGTCTGGCCCAGGTTGAAGATGTGGACCAGCTCGTGCCGCATGACCCGGCCCCAGTTGAACGGTCGGGTGCCCTTCCCCGCCGGCGAGACCATGGTGATGATCTTGCCGGTGCAGGCCCCAATCGTGTGCAGGTCCGGCACGCCGACCGTCCGGCCGGAGAACATCTCGTGGTTGTTGAACACCTCGATCAGGATCGGCTCCTTCGGGCGGTGGTCGAACTTATCGGCCAGCTCCTTGTACGTGTCCTCCAGCATCTCGCCCATGTAGCGGGCCAGGGCCCCGTCGAGCTTCGGGTCGTGGCGGATGTGGAAATGCTCCGTCTTGTGCGTGGCGTAGGCGTCGAGGTGCTTGAGCACCCGCCGCATGTTCGACACCCGGACGTGGAAGCTGTCGAGCTTGAAGGACTTCTCCAGCAGCTCGCCGCCCTCCTTCTCCTGTCCCATACGCATCAGGAGCAGGCCGAGGTTCGTCAACGCGGCGGCATAATTCGGCCGGAGGGCGACCGCCTCGCGATAGTACTTCTCCGCCTCGGGGTAGCGGCGGCGGGCCTCGATCGTGTTCGCCAGCTCGAAATAGAACGTCGCCGGCTTCGGGTTAAAACCCTTCACCTCGGCGACGAGCTTGTCGAGTTCGTCCTTCTTGCCGTCGAGCAAGGCGCAGACGGCGAGCCGGCCGAGGGTCGCCTCGTCGCGCGGGTTGACCTTGCGGGCCTCGTCCAGGTCCTTGCGCGCCTTGGCCGTGTCGCCGCCGGTCAGGTGGACGTCGGCGACGAGGCGCAGCGCGTCGGGGTGGCTCGGGTTCGTCTTGAGGGCGCGCTCGGCGAAGCTCTCGGCGTCCTTGAACTCGAAGCGCTGGAAGGCGGAGCGACCCTTGCCGATGAGGGCCTCCGGGCTGGACGGGTTGACCTTGAGGGCCTTGTCGAAGGCGTCGAGGGCCTGCGGCCGGTTGTACTTTTCGAGGAGCAAATTGCCCGAGGCGACCTCGGCCGGCCAGTAGTCCTTGTCGGCCTTGGCCGCGTCGCCGTAGAGGTCGTTGAGGATCGTCTCGAACTCGTCGGAGAGGCCGAGCCAGCGGGCCCGGTCGGCGGCGGCCGTGCCGATGGTGACGAGGTCGGCCGGGTCGGTCACCTCGTTGTCGTTGTAGTAGCGGAGCAGCCAGAGGCAGGCCTTCTCGGCCTTGTCGAGGTCGCCGCGATCGCGGAGGAGCTGGGCCTGGACCCAGCGGGCGGTCAGCTGGTTCTTGTTCGCGGCGAGGGCGGCCTCGACCGCCTTGTCGGCGTCGTCCCATTTCCCTCGGCCGAAAAGCAGCTCGGCCCTGCGGCCGAGCAGGTCGGCGTTCTTCGGCTCGGCCTTGAGGGCCGCCTCGACGGCACCGAGGGCCTTGTCGTATTCGCCGAGCGACTCATGCACCCGGCTGACGCCGAGGGCGGCGGCGGCGCGCGTCTTTTCGTCCTTCGCGATCTGGTCGTAGGCTTCGAGGGCCTCTTCGTAGTTGCCACGCAGCCAGCGGGTGCGGGCGTCCTTGAGCGTCGGGGCGGCCGGCGCGATCGACGTGATGACGAATAGCAGCAGGGCGAGCAGCGGTAGACGGCGCATGGCAACCCCCGGGCTCGTGGCGGAGAGACTGAGTTCAGGGTAGAGGGAGTGCCGGTGGGGTGCAAGGCGTCACACAGCCGCCGGCTTGTCGGCGGGGTTTTCGGCGCGAAGACCGCCGGCAAGCCGGCGGCTGTGTGAAGCGGCTCAGAAGTCGCCCGGGGCCTTGTCGGTGTTCTTCGGGTCGGTCAGCCACTGGAACGTCTTCTGTTCGGCGCTGGCCGAGATGAAGCGGACCGAACCGTCGGCCATGCCGACGTTGAATCCCGCGCCGTTGAAGCAGTGGGCCGCGTCGTTGCTCGCCTGGCCGGGCGGCACGTTCTCGAACTTGGCCTTCGGCCCGCCGGTGATGTACGTCGCCAGGTCGCCGGTGTCGCCCCAGGCGTGCTTGTCCTTGCCGGCGACGGCGTAGCGTTCCGCGAGCCAGACCGTGTTCGAGAAGCCCTTCTTCGCCAGGACCTTCGGCATGTCCTGCGGCGTCTTTTCGAAGACGGCCAGGACGCTCGCGTAGCAGGTGAGCGGGTCGCCGGCGACGACGCTCGGGTCGTTCGGGGCGAGGTACGTTTTGATGACGACGTTGGTGAGGCCGGCCTTGTAGACGTTGTCCTGCTCGACGTATGGCAGGATGTGGAAGAAGAGGGTGCCGTCCTTGGTGGCGTACTTGCCCACGACCGGCGGCGTGGCGCGGTTGACGTCCATGGCGTTGTGCAGGGCGATGCCGAGCTGCTTGAGGTTGTTCTGGCTCTGGGCCCGGGCGGCGGCCTCGCGGACCTTCTGCACCGCCGGCAGGAGCAGGCCGATCAGGATCAGGATGATCGCCAGGATGACCAGCAGCTGGACCAGCGACAGGCCGGCCCGGCGGTCGTGCGAGCAGATCATGCACAGTCTCCGTGAGGGAACGAAGCGGAAGACGGGTGACCGAGTCGATTATCCCGCGCCGCCGCCGGATCGGCAAGCGCCTGGTCGGCCGGCGCGATGCCCCTTACCCTGAAGGCAAGGAGGCCGGCGATGGAAGCGATCGACCTGGGGACCGTCTTCTTCTTCGCGACGCACCGCAGCCCGGTCGTCGACGCCCTCGTCGTCGCGATCACGACGGTCGGCAACTTCGAGGTGATGTTCCCGCTCGCGGTCCTGTTCACCGTCACCCTGGCCCGACTTCGCGGCTGGCGGACAGCCGCCCTCTACGCCGGGACGGCCCTGTTGACGTACCTCGTCTGCCTGGGGACGCAGCACGCCGTCGGCCGGGAGCGGCCCGACGTGCTGGAGATGGTCATCCCGAAGCCGACACAGCCGAGCTTCCCCAGCGGCCACGCGACGAACTCGCTGGTCGTGCTCGGCCTGTTCGGCCTGCTGGCGACGCGCGACGTGAAGTCGGCCCGGCTGAAGTGGTCGGTGCGGGTGCTGCTCGTCGGCGTGCTGCCGCTCTTGATCGGCTTCTCGCGGATCTACCTGACGGTGCACTACGTCAGCGACGTGCTCGGCGGCTGGCTGCTCGCGTCGGCGATCCTGTTCGTCGCCTGTGGGCTGGATCGGTCCGCCCCTGCGGTCTCGACGGCCGGCGCATGAAACGAGCCGGCGAGTATCTCGCCGGCTCGGGAATGGGCGCTACTGGATTCGAACCAGTGACTTCCACCGTGTGAGGATGGCACTCTAGCCGCTGAGTTAAGCGCCCGCGGTGGCTTTATTCTGGACGGTCCACCGCGGGGCGTCAAGGGCGGATTGCGCGAACCGGGCTCACGTCCGCGGCTGGGTGCCGGTTGTGTTCGTGTTCGTCGTCGCCGGCACGTCCTCGAACTTCGGGGCGACGGTGCCGACTCGCTGCGGGGCGCGCGGCTGCTCGATCTGGACCGGGTCCTGGCGCGGGGCGGTCGTGTTCGCCGAATCGACCTCGTCCTCGATGCCCTTGAGGCCCTTCTTGAACTCGACGATGCCCTTGCCGAGGTACTTGCCGACCTCGGGCAGTTTGCGGCCGAACAGCAGGACGCCGATGACCAGCAGGATGATGATGTCCTGCGGCGACAGGAACGGCAACGCGAAAACCGGAGTCATGGCAAGAGCCCTCGCGGCAGACCAGGGGTGGGCAAGCCGATCGGCTTCGCCCGGCGGGGGATGGAACCACTCCATTCAACCCCAACCGCCGGCAATAATACCGGCGACGGCGACGCTCGTTTTTCGCGGGTGGGTGAGACGGCTCACGCGAACAGGGCGCATCTCCCGCAACCACGGTGAGTTCGAGGGTCGCATTGGGAGGGGCCGGATCGACGACGCCCTGTGGGTGTCTCGGGTGAGACGATGAGATTCTACCCCGCACTCGCCGCCCCTGGCAAGTGGCCGGTCGATTTTTTAGGATAGTCGCACGTGATACGATCTTCCCGCGACCGATCCAGTGGAGTGCGATGATGATGCGGCGGACGCTGGCCATGCTCCTCGTCGGGGCCCTGTTCCTGCTCGGCGGACCGATCCCGGCCCAGCCGGACAAGGCCGCCAAGATGGCGGAGACGCCCTGGTACCCGCTCCAGGTCGGCAACAAGTGGATTTACAAGGTCACCGCCGACCCGGACGGCAAGGCCGAGGGCAAGGCCGACAAGGTCGAGTACCGCGTCACGGCGATCGAGGAGTTCGGCGGCGCGACCTGCGCCAAGGTCGAGCTCTACGTCGATGGCAAGCCGCAGTCGTTCGAGCACCTCACCGTCGACGCGGCCGGCGTCTACCGGGTCGGCTTCCACGGACACAAGGCCGACAAGCCGGTCCTGCTGCTCAAGCTGCCGCCCAAGGGCGGCGAGAGCTGGCCGGTCGATGCCAAGGTCGGGGCCGTCCAGAAGCTCAAGGGCGAGTTCAAGACGACCGAGGAGAGCCAGAAGGTCGGCGGCACCGAGTACAAGACCGTCAAGGTCGCCGGCACGGACATGGACGCCGACGGCCTGACCTTCTCGACGACGTACTACTTCGCCGAGAACGTCGGCCCGGTCAAGCAGCTCGTCGTCGTCGGCAAGGAGATGCCGCGGCAGACGGTGCTGGAGCTGGAGAAGTTCGAGTCGGCCAAGAAGGAAGCCCCGAAGGACAAGGACGCCCCCAAGGACAAGGACGCCGCCCCGAAGGACAAGGACTCGCCGAAGGACAAGGACTCGGCCAAGGATTCGACCAAGGACAAGAAGGACAAGGACAAGTAATCGGCGGGGTTCCTTGTCGGACGACCCTCCTGGGTCGTCCGGCTTGAGGATGGACGACCCAGGAGGGTCGTCCTACGAAGTCATCTCGGCAGTCGCAACTTCACCGTGACCGGCAGGTGGTCGCTCGTGCCGCGATTCCCCTCGGTGCTCGGCGAGCCGAAGCGCAACGGCCGGAGTTGTGTCGAGGTGCGCGGCTTGTACGTCGTCCCGGCCGTAATGATCGCGACCGAATCGACATCGACCGTCCAGCCCCGGCTCCCCGGCCGGACCATCCCCGGCGACACGACGACCTGATCGAACATCTCCAGCCCGCCGCCGCGTTCGGCCAGGATGGTCCCCTTCCCCGCCAGCGACGGCTGGCGCATCAGGTTGAACAGGTACGGCTCCGCCCCGCTCGCCCGCACCTGGGCCAGGTCGGTCGTCGCCCAGAGGTGACGCTCGACCGACGGGGACTCCGGCGGGTCGTTGAAGTCGCCGGCGACGATCACCGGCACGTCCCGGTCCCGGGCATACAACCCGGCGACGTGGCCATAGATCGCATCGCCATAGGCGGCGCGCCGGTCGCCGGTCTTGTCGGTCAGGCGCGACGTCCAGTGGCTGGCGATCACGACCAGGTCATGGCCGCGCACCCGGATCACGCCCTGGAGGATGCGCTCGTTACGGTAGACGAGCCGGGTTTGAACCGGATCGACCGGCAGCCGGGTGAGGATCGCCGCGATGATGGCCCGGCCGCCGGCCATCTGCCGCCAGACGACCTCGCGATAGCGCAGGCCGGGGTCGCTGATCCGGGCGTTGAGCCGGTCGCGGAGCAGAAGCAGCGCACCCGGCGTCGTCTGCTTGTCGCGCGAGTCCTCGACCTCACAGCAGGCGAGGATGTCCGGGCCGATGCCGCCGTTGAGCGGGATCAGGGCGTTGACCAGGTTGTCGAGCTTCAGGTTGAGGAGGTCCGGGTTCCCGGCGAACCAGGCGTCGTACTCCTTGTCCGGGTCGGTGCCCCAGCCGTCGACCTTGTCGTCGAAGAAGTTCTCGACGTTCCACCAGCAGAAGAGGTACTCGCCGCGGTCGAGCAGCTCGGCCGACGGCTCGCCGATCGGCACGTCGCCGGGCGGCGGAGATGGCGTCGGGGTTTGCGGCGTCCCGGCGAAGAAGTAAAGCGCCGCCAGGACGACGCCGACCAGGGCGACGACGATCAGCTTCGTCTTCCAGGGCTGGGCGAAGAACCAGGCGACGAGTTCGTTGAGGGCCTTCTGGCGGGCGTCGTTCTTCGCCATGACGGGGTTCCTGGCCGGAGACGGCGGCGGGCCACTGGGGAGAGTATAGCGAAGCGACCTGGCGTTGACGCGCCGGCGGCGGTCGCTATGGTGCCGGCTCGCGGTTCGGGTCACGGAGGCCCGAAGCGGGTTCTCGCGCTGCCCGGTCGGGAGGAATCGCCGTGAAGGATTTTGGCCGGCTCGTGTGGCTGGGGATCGGCATGGCTCTCGGCGTCGCCGCCATCTGGCTGCGCACCGGCGAGCCGACGCCGGCCTATGCGTCGAACGACCGCTTCGAGGACTACGTCCTCTGCACCGGGGCGTGCAACACCAACCC
>Ga0268299_1001437_pt1 | contig 41901 bp, 32 predicted proteins | sample NOBtaG_FD_193484 | JGI IMG/M metagenome (GOLD analysis project Ga0268299, IMG submission 193484) | Activated sludge microbial communities from bioreactor in Nijmegen, Gelderland, Netherland - NOB reactor | ecosystem: Engineered > Bioreactor > Aerobic > Activated sludge | place: Netherlands... | reverse complement strand
GACGACGCTGGCGAACTGCACGCTTTCGGGCAACAGTGCCGGCAACACCGGCGGCGGTGCGCATATCGACGGCTCGCTGACGGTGAACAACGGCACCATCACGGCCAACTCCGCCGGCAACGTCGGCGGCGGTATCTCGGTCGGAGACGGAGCATCGGCGTCGATCCGCAACACGATTCTGCACGGCAACAGCAGCCGCTTCCCCGATTGCCAAGGCGACGTCGCATCCGGCGGCAACAACGTGATCGGCAGCCTGACCGGGTGTGCGCTGGTGCCGGGCGCGGGCGATCAGGTTGGCGTCGACCCGTTGCTCGGCCCGTTGCAGGACAACGGCGGTCCGACCGCGACCCACGCGCTGGGGGCGGCCAGCCCCGCCCTTGATGCCGGCGGCAGCGCCTGCGAGATCGCCGACCAGCGCGGCATTGCGCGGCCCCAGGGCGCGGCGTGCGATGTCGGCGCCTACGAGCTGGCGCGGTGCAACAACGACGGCGTGCTCGACCCCGGCGAAGACTGCGACGACGGCAACCTGGAGAGCGGTGACGGCTGCACGGCGACGTGTCAGACGGAGATGCTGGCAGGGGCCTCGCTGCGGCTGTCGGGCGAGGGCGCTGACGCTCGGCTGATCTCTCGCGCGCGAGATCGGCGGGTGCGACTCGGCTGGGGTAACCTCAGCGGCGACGATCCCGTCCTGCACGGCGCAACCCTGCGCGTGCGCGGCGCGGCCGGCCAGGCCTTCGACAGGATGTACGACCTGCCGGCGGCGAACTGGTCGTACCTCGGCAAGGTGGGCCGCAACCGAGGTTATCGCTATCGGGACGACCTCGGCGCGATCCGGATGCTGCTCGTGCAGCCGGGGAAGCAGATCCGCATCAAGGGTGCCGGTGTCGGGCTGGGGATGGCGATGGACCTCGACCCCGCGCCCGTCGACCTGGTCCTCTCGCTCGGCGAACGCAGCTACTGCAGCAGCTACGGCGGGCAGACGCGTTACCGCGCCGGCCGCGACTACCGCGCCCGCAACGCCCCGGCTCCGCCGGAGCCGCCGCTCTAGCTCGGATGCCGTGCGGGGGCGGCGCGACGCGCCGCCCCCGCACCAGCGAACTCGGTCACTGCGCCGTCAGCACCAGCCCGACATTCAGGTCCGCCAGGGTGAAGATGCTCTGGTCGAGGACCGCGAAGGTGGCCACCAGCGCGGCGCCACCGGCGTCGTCGCTCGTCAGCAGCGCCGAGCAGTTGAACGGCACTCCCGTCATCTGCAGCGCCTGGACCTTGCCCGTCGGCGCCGTGCTGGGGAAGGCGTCCATGATCGTCGAGCGCACCGTTCCGGTGGTCAACGGCACCGTCACCGCCGCCGAGGTCGGGCCGCCGGCGCAGGTGTCGCCCGGGGAGCGGACCTCGACCGCGACGTTGACGATCACGAAGGCGTCGCCCGCCGTCCACGGGGCCGTGCCGAACGCGCCGTAGAGCGGGCTGCGGCAGACGCCGAGATGGGGATCGCTCGCGCCCTCGAGGCTGGCGCTCGTGCCGGTGAGGGAGTCGACCGCACCGCAGGCGGCATCCGGCGGTCCCTCGGGCACGCAGATGCCCGTGCCCGCGTGGGTCTTGCCGCCGAATCCGAGCGGGCTGCTACAGGCGTTGCCGACCGGAAAGCTGTCGCAGGCGGTGCCGCTGGTGCAGTGGTCGACGTGCACGTTCAGGCTGGGGCTGGGAGGGAACGCGACCGCCGCGCCGGAGCAGTTGAGAACACCGGCGCCGGAGATGCCCGAGCCGGGCTGGTTCGGATCCTCGACGAGGTAGACGCAGGCGGTGGCGAGCCCGAGCACGTCGACCGGCGGCAGCGACGCGACCGGCACGGAGACCTCGTACACGCCGCTGGGCGACTGCCCGCCGGTATTGACCGTGAAGCTGCCGGACAGGCCGGTGATCGGGGTGTCGGTGTTGAGGCCGAGCGCGCCGCGCACGACGATCTGGCTCGCCGTCGGGTCGATCACGAAGGGGTGCGGGTCGGGGCAGGCGCACAGCGGCGTGCAGGTGCCCGGGCAGGCGTCGTCGTCGGCGCCGTCGCACTCCTCCGACGCATCGTTGCGCACGCCGTCGCCGCAGATCGGGTTGACGATCGAGGGCACGCAGATCTCGTCCTCCTTACGCGTGTCGATGCTCTCCGCGCCGAAGACATTGGCCGTCAGCCGACCCGCGATCGGCAGGTGCTTGGGCTCGCCCTTCGCCGGCTTCGCCTTGTAGCAGAGCAGGTGGCCGGAGGAGCTCTTCACCGGCTGGAGGTCCTGACTCACCGGCACGCACAGGCGGCGCGGCGTCTTCACGTCGAACAGCTTGGCGCCCGGCACGAGCGTGTCGGCGAACGTGCGCTGCACGCCCTTCGGGAAGCGCGCCGTGCCCTTGGTGACCTTCACCTTGTAGCACTTGTAGTGGTCGACGCCGTGGCTGGCGAAGGGCGGCGTGGTCGGTGGCGTCGTCGCCTGCGCGGTCGGCACCAGCAGCGAATCGGGGCGGATGGTGTCGACGCGGATCGAGCCGAACTGATTGACGACCTTGAGGTTGGTCTGCGGCACGTGTTTCGGCGACCCGGAGAGCGCGCGGATCTTGTAGCTCTCGAGGTGCGTGGCGGCGTCGACCACTCCCTCGCCCTGGTGATCGGCCGGGCTACAGATCTGCATCGGGCGCAGGACGTCGAAGGTCAGTCCTTCGATGGCGTCCGCCAGCAGAGCGGTGCGAGGCTGGAACTTCGCCGTGCCGGTGGTCGTCTTCGCCTTGTAGCAGACGAAGTGGTCGTCCGGCGCGCCCGGCGGATCGGCCGCCGCCGCGTTCGTTGCGAGCAGACGCCAGGCGAGCAGGAACGCCGCCGCGATGATTCTCCCCATGCGAATCTCCCCCCCGAGTTGCGGAAACGAAGGAGTCGTAGCGTGGACCCGCGGCTCACGTAAAGCGAAATGTTCCGGGTCGGGTCGAGCGGTCCGCCCGGTCCGCCCCGAACGGTCCGTCCGCTCAGCGTCCCCGGAAGAGGTACAGCAACAACGACAGCACGACGCTCACCAGGATCGAAGTCGTGAGCGGGAAGTAGAAGCTGAAGTTCCCGCGCTTGACGTAGAAGTCGCCCGGGAGGCGACCCAGCCAGGGGATGCGGTCGGCGAAGGTCAGCAGCACGCCGGCGGCGGCGATGACCAGGCCGCCGACGATGAGGACGCGACCGAGGCCGTTCATGCCGGCGACTCTAGGGCAGGGCGAGGCGGTTGGGTAGTCCCCGCGCCGGTGCTACGGGTGCGCATGGCCGTTGCCGACGCCGTCTTCGGAATTCTGTACTTCGACCCGCAGCGGCGGGTCGAAGTACAGAACCTGCGACGCGTGGCTCGCCTGCTCGGCGCGCCCGAGGCCGAGCTGTTCATCGACGGGGGCTTCGCCCTCGGGCTTCGACGGCAGATCGCCGAGCCGGAGTGGCAGATGGCCGGTTGCGGTCGGGCGGGAGACCTGGTCGTGGCGCTGACGGGCGAGATCGAGAACCGCGAGGATCTCGTGCGACGCCTGCGACAGCGCGGTCTGGCGCCGCGCTCCCACGGCGATGCCGACCTGGTGGCCGAGCTCTGGCGGGCCGACGGCATGGCTGCGGCTGCCGCGCTCGAGGGCTTCTTCAGCGCGGTGGTCTGGCACCGCGGCCGGCGCGAGCTCGTGCTGGTGGCAGATCGCTGCGCCGGCGTGCGCACCCTCTACCACGCTCCCGGCCCCGGCTTCCTCGCCTTCGGCTCGACGCTCAAGTCGGTGCTGGCGCACCCCGAGGTGCCGCGACGGCTCGACCCGGTCGCCCTCGAGGACCTGCTCGTGGTGCGCCATGCGATCGGTCCGCGCACGCTGGTCGCGGGCGTCGCGACGATGGTCGCCGGAACCTGTGTTCGCGTTTCGGCGGGCGCGAGCGAGTCGCACACCTACTGGCGCCGGCGGCCTTGGGTCGACAGCGGCGCCGACCTGCCCGAGCTCGAGCGCGCCTATTTCGCTGCCCTGGTCGCGGCGGTCGCTCGCCGCACCGGCGCGCACGGCAGCGACGTGATGCTCAGCGGCGGCGTCGACTCCGCCGCGCTGGTCAGCCTCCTGCGCCGGCTGGAGCAGCGGCGCATCCGGACCTTCTCGGTGCACATCGGGGATGCCGAGCGCAGCGATCGCGCCGCCTCGCTCGCCATCGCACGCCTCTTCGCGACCGAGCACCACTCGCTCGACGATCTCGACGCCACCTGCCTCGATGCCCTGCCGGAGATCGTGTGGCACCACGAGGCGCCCGCGGTCGACGTCCACCCCACTTTCTGGCTCGCTCGCCGGATGGCGGCAGAGAGCGATGCGATCCTCACCGGGCACGGCAACGATCTGGTCTGGGGCTCGATGGCGCCGCACTGGCTCGCCGGCGCCGGCGCCCGCCGCCTGGTTCCCATGGTGCACGAGCTGCACTACCTGACGGTGCGGCGGAAACTCGCGCGGCGCGCCCTGCGGGCGCTTCTCCCTTCGGCGCCGCGCACCGACTACGGCCTCCTCCGGCGCCTCTCCGCCTTCCGCGGCGCGACCGGCGACCCGCTGGCCGACTTCGCCTGTCTCGACGAGGGACTCTTCGGCGACCAGCGCGTCTACCGCGAGATCGGCAAGCTGCTGCTCGATGCGCACGCCCTGCGCTGCCTCATGCCGTTCACCGATGCCCGCCTGACGAGGATCGCCGAGTCGGTGCCGCCGCGGGCGCGCTGGCGCCGCCGCGCCAGCGGCGCGCCCGAGCTCAAGGCATTCTTCAAGGACCTGATGCAGCGCGAGGACGTCCTGCCGTCCGAGGTGATCTATCGCCAGAAGACCTGGATGCACTCGCCTACGGCGGACTGGCTGCGAGGTCCACTCGGTGCCGTGGTCGAGGGACTCCTCCTGGGAGCGCGCGCCAGCGACCGAGGTCTCTTCGAGCGCAGTCGCATCGCGCAGCTCGTCACCGAGCATCGCTCGGGGCGGGCCGATCACGCCGCGCTGCTGATGCTGCTCGTCGCCCTCGAGCTGTGGCAGCGCTTGTTCCTCGACCCGGAGACGCCGCTGCCACCACGCTTCGATCTTCGCAGCGCCGATGTCGGGTGAGGACGTCGGCGCTGCGCCGTGGCGACCGGCGGCGCCGAAGAGCCGAATGGAGCTCAGCTCGCAACGCGCGGAGCGGGGCGCAGCGTGTGCCACAGCCAACTCGACGCGAAGCCGAGCTTGTTCAACAGCTCGAACAGGAACGCGAAAGGCAGGGCCAGGAGTAGGGCGGGAATCGCCCCGTGGCGGCGGGCTTCGGCCCAGGATGCGCGTAGGGCGAGTAGCTTGCCCTGCGTCAGCTCGGAGATGACGCCCCCCGACGCCTCGCCCGCCCGCGTCTTGCGATACAGTCGGTAGCGATACCACCCGGTGAGGAAGGACTTGGCAAGCGTATCGCGCAGGTAGCGGTCGTACTGATGGCGCACGGGGTGGTTCGGATCGTAGTGGATGGCGACGCCGCAGCGCCGCAGGCGGACGGTGAGGTCGGAGTCCTCGGCGCGCGCCAGCGTCTCGTCGAACAGGCCGACCCGGTCGAAGACCTCGCGCCGGAAGGCGGCGGCGCCGGAGGCGTCGAGACCGTGTTGGGTCGTGATCTCGCGCGGCATCTCGACCGTTGCGGCGCGCGACTCGCGCGGGTCGGCGCCGGGAGGCGCGAGGTGTCGCAGGATGCTGGCCTGGTAATAGGCGTGGCTGATGCGGCTGCCCCAGTCGGTCTGCGCCGGCGCGATGCCGAAACGGAGAATCTCGGCCGCGGGATGTCGCGCGAAGAAGGCGACGATGCGCTCGGCGTAGTCCGGGGCGAGGATGTAGTCGTCGGCGACGATCGCGATCAGCGCCCCGCGCGCGTGGCGCACGCCGAGGTTGCGGGTCGCCGGGATGCCGCGGTGCGGGTGGCGGAGGTAGCGCACGTTGGCGTGTGCCGCGGCGACCGTCGCCACCAGTCGCGCGGTATCGTCGACCGAGCCGTCGTCGGCGACCAGGATCTCGACGCGCTCGGCTGGGTGGGTCTGCGCCACCAGCGAATCGAGGCAGTCGCGCAGCAGGCGGGCGCGGTCGCACGTCAGCACCACGATCGAGAGGTCGGGCGGCGGCGCGCCGCCTTGCCCGGCGCCTTGGTCCGGCTCGGTCAACCGACCTCCCCGATCGTCGTCGGCCGCCGTGTCGCGGGGCGCAGCCGTCGCTCGAGGCGAACCGCGCCCCGCGCCAGCCGGAGCAGGAGGTAGAGGTGGGCAAAGCGCCAGTCGCGCCGGATCGGCCGTTCCGCCTGCGAGGCGGCGACGATCTCCGCGCCGTGCTTGGCGATCAACAGCTCGTGCCCGTCGGCGTAGCCGGCGTACTGCCGGACGAAGGCGGGCAGGGTGGCGCGGCAGTCGTTGAAGGCGAGGATCCGATCGCACTTGTAGATGGGAACGCCGCGCCGACGCAGTCGCAGGTAGAGGTCGAAGTCCTCGCGCGTGATGAGCGCCGGGTCGAACAGCGGCACCTCGACCTCGAGCAGCCGCCGCTTGATCGAGCAGTGGCCCGAAGCGAGCATCGGCACCGGATAGACCTCACCGGCGCGATTGAACGTCGCGTCGTAGAGGTGGAACCAGAAGCGCGAGTAGACGTCGTCACGCAGCGGCCGAAGGTTGCCGTTGACCACCAGCACGTCCGGATGACCCTCGTGAAAGGCCAGCGTGGCGCGCAGGTAGTCGGGCGCCGGTACGATGTCGTCGTCGAGGAAGGCCAGGATCGCGCCGCGGGCGGCCTCGACGCCGGCGTTGCGCGCGCCGGCGGCACCCGCGTGTCGCTCGAGCCGAAGGCAGCGAACGGCGTCGCGGCCGAGAAGAGGTCCGAGCGAGACGGACGCCGCCGGCGCGCCGGCGTCGTCTGCCACGACGATCTCCACCCTGGGAGAGAGGCCGTGGTCCTGGGTCTCCGCCTGCAGCGCTGCCACCACGCGTCGCAGGACCTCTGGGCGATTGCGGGTGGGAACGATGACGGAGAGTTCCGGAGCGGATGCCGCCATGGTCGCCTGGGCAGCGCTCTAGCGCCATTCGCGCCGGAGGGGAACAGCAATCTGGCGAGGGCTCAGTCCGGCCTCGGCACGACGATGCGCTCGACCACGTCGGGAACCTCCTCGGCCGACCAGAGCGCGGCGCGGAAGTAGCGGAAGCGGTACCACTCCTCGGTGCCGGCGGCGAAGTAGGTGGTGGTCGGATCGCCGCTCGGTCCGCTCGAGTGCGCGAACCAGGCCTCGTCCGGGCGCGCCAGGTCGCAGATGAAGCGACTGGTGGCGCCGACGAACGGCCGCGGGTGGTCGCCGATCGGCGGCGACACCGCTGGGCTGACGGTGTAGGAGTCGCCGGGGAAGGGCGCGTCGAGGAGGCGGAACCAGCGGCCGAGGCCGGGGATCTCGCCCAGCAGCGTCGAGAGCCTGATGCGCTGCACCTCGCCCCAGCGCCACATCGCCGGCTCGTCGCCGTAGTTCCTGGCGAGGCGCTCGACGGCGGCGGCGAACGACCGGTGGGTCAGTTGCGCCAGCGTCGCGCCGGCGGCGCGCTCGACGTCGGGGCGGAGGGGGTCCGCCGGGTCGAGCAGCAGGCGCTGCACGCGCGGCATGCCGCGGCGGGTGCCGAGGTAGCGGCGGCCGGCGCGCTCGCCCAGCAAGGGGGAGAGGGCGCGACGCGCCAGGTCGCGCAGGAAGAAGGCGTAGATCGGCGCACCGCTCGAGCCGATGTCGAAGGCGCCGTCCCAGCGGGCGAAGACGGCGCGCGCACGCTCCTCGAGAGAGGCCGGGCTGGCGCCGCCGACCGTGCCCGCGTCGCCGCCGTCGCCCTCGCCGAGAAGGCGCAGGATGGCATCGCGCAAGGGCACGCCGTAGTCGCTGCCGACGTCGCTTTGCAGGCGCATGAACGTCTCGACGGTGTGGCGCTCGTCGGCCGCGAGGAAGGCCTCGATCCGCTTCTGGCGGTGCAGCGGCTCGACGTGCACGCGCGAGGTCGAGAGGTGCTGCGTCGCTGGATCGCTGATCGAGTTGGCCGATGCCACCCAGCCGCGCTCCGGGTTGACGATCTTGGGGTTCTCGGCGAAGGGCAGGAAGCCGTGCCACTGCGCCGCTGGGTCGTGCGCGTCGCGCGCGAACAGGCCGTCGCCCGCCCGCCGTGGCAGGCGGCCGAAGGGCTCCCAGGCGATGTGGCCGGCGCGGTGCGCGTAGATGTGGTTGAAGTCGAACGGCCCCTCGTTGATGCGCGCCAGTGCCACCTGGTGTTCCGCCGGCGTGCTCGACGCGGCGAGATCGAGGTAGCCGTCGAACCACTCCGCCATGTCGTAGGGCGCGAGGCGCAACGCCAGGTCGACGCCGTCGTCGTGTTGCCATCCCGGGTAGAGGATGCCGTGCTCGCAGCTCTCCCACGCGATCGAAGTCTCCTTGCCGAAGCGGCTGCGATGGGCGTCGCTGTGGCGCGTGATCGCGGCGCTGCCGTCGGGCGTGCGGTAGCGCGAGGAGTCTCCGGGAAGGCGGTGTACGCGGTACAGGTCCCAGGCGTCGCGGTAGGCGGTGGTGACGCTCCACGCCAGATGCCCGTTGTGGCCGAAGCCGAAGATCGGGCAGCCGAGCATGAGGCCGCCCTGGATGCGGTACTCGCGGCACTCGAGGTGGGCGTGGTACCAGAAGGTCGGCAGCGGCAGCAGCGGCACGTGCGGATCGCCGGCGAAGAGCGGCGCGCCCGAGGCCGAGCGCGCGCCGCTCACCGCCCAGTTGTTGCTGCCGCTGGCGGGCAGATGGATGGGCAGCTCGGCCTCGACGCCGTCGCCGCGCGCGGCCAGCGCCGGGGCGTGTTCCCACGGGGCCTCGGGGAAGAAGCGGCGACAGCCCTCGTCGCCCAGGTGGGCGCGCACGGCGTCGAAGGCCAGCTCGACGTCGAGTGGCGAGAGGGCGACGGTGAACGAGCAGGTGCGCCCGGCGAGGAGCGTGTCGGCGGCGGTCCACGGACGCACCGCGCCGAGCAGCAGGTACTCGATCGGGTAGACGCCGCGCATCGCCCGCAGGGCGGCGTTGACGCCGGCGGCGTAGGCCTCGAGGCAGCCGCGGCCGCGCTCGCTCAGGCGGCCGGCGTCGCGCTCGCACTGGCGCTCGAAGCCGAGCGGTCGCACGAAGGCGTCGAGATCGCGCACGCTCTTGCCGCCGAACATCTCGTTGCCCTTGGGGGCGCGGAAGTTGCCAACCAGCTCCGCCATGCGGCCGGCGCCGAGATGGCGGAGGACGTCGAGCAGTACGAAACGGTCGGCTCCCTGGAGAAAACCCAGGCCGGCGTACAGGTCGGCTTCGTGCTCGGCATACAGATGGGGGATGCCGCGCGCGTCGCGCAGGATCTCGAGGCGGCCGCGGGTGGCGGGCAGGTTCTCGCGGGTCAGCGCCGGAAAGGTCTCGGGGCGCGCGCCGCGCGCCAGGCCGCGCGCGACGCGTGCCGCCATCGCCAGTCGCCGCTTGCGCGGCAGGGGGTCGTGCTGCATTCCGGCGCCCCGATAGTCGGCCGCGCCCGTCTCTGCAACTCCCTGCGGGGCCGCGCCCGGCGGGTGCAAGCCCTTGCAGTCCCGCGCCCGTTCGTCGCCCGCCGGGCCGCGTTGTGCGTCTCGCGCCTCGGGCTGGCCGACCTCTTGCTCTCTCACGAGCCACAAACCAACGGAGCCGGCGCCGACGCGCTGGCGGGTCGAAGGAGGAAGGCAAGGTGGGAGAAGTTTCCGGAGTCACCGGTTCTGTGAACGGTCGGCGCGCTCGCGCTACGCACGCGTGCGGCCGTCCGCGCTCGCTGCGAGCGGCCTGGGGCGTCCTTGCGGCCGCGGCGTTGTTCGTCATCGCGTCGAGCGAGGCGCGGGCGAGTGCCTTCGGCACGCTCAGCAACTTCGACGTGGTCAACGACACGCCCAGCCCATGCCACGGGTTCGAGATCGAGCTCGAGGACATCCACACCAGCGACGTCCCGTACACCTTCGGCGGCCCCTACATTCGCTACGGCACCCCCGAGGTGCTCGATGCCACGGTCGACCCGGCGCACCCGCGCGTGATCGTGCGCTATCGCCACTGGAACGGGAGCCAGTGGGAGGCGACTCCGGTGGCGCCGGCGAACGTCACACCCGGCGGCCACGACTGCTACGCCAACGGGCCGGTCGGTAACTATCTCGACAGCGGCTGCGAGCACTACGGCGTCAGCCTGAGCGCCAATCCGACGAAGACGAGCTACCGCTGGCTGGTCGCCAACGAGCCCGGCAACCAAAACAGCACCTTCGCCACGGTTCCCCAGCAGGTCGCGATTCCAGTGCCGGTGTGGAACGTCGCGCCGATCCCCGCCGGCGGCGGGGGCGGCGGCGTCCCGGCCGTCAACGTGCGCGCCGAGCTCGAGCCGGTCGAGGAGGAGAACCACGTCCAGCACGGCGAGCCGCAGTGGATGAAGGTCTTCAAGATCGAGAGCGAGATCGACCTGCAGCCGGAGGATCTCAACAAGCTGCTGCTGGGTGTCGCCGGCGGCATCCTGCCCGACGAGACGGAGATCGAGACCGAATGGAAGATGATCCAATCGAAGCCGGGCGACGCCGAGGGCGAGCAGGAGGACGCCGAGGTGGCGGAGGACCCGCTCGACGAGGGCAAGCGTTCGGTGATCCGCCGCTACGAGTTCTATCGCTACACCGGCGCGCGCGATCCGGAGAACAACGAGGCGCTGCCGTGCATCGCCGACGACTCTCCCGTGCCCGACGATGCTCCGGTCGACGGCTGCTCCGATCTCGGTGAGTTCGTCGGGGCGCAGAACGTCGCCATCGATGCCGCCATCAACACCGCCGACGCTCAGCTCCCGACCGCCGAGGTCGGCGTCGCGACGTCGAACGTGCTGGTGCTGGCCGGGGTTCCGCCGTACACCGTCGCCGTCACCGGCAACGCGCTGCCCGATGGCCTGACCCTCGACGCGAGCACCGGCGTCCTCTCCGGCACGCCGACCACGGCCGGCGACTTCGACTTCGCGATCCACGCCGAGGATGCCGTCGGCGACGCAGTCGACGGCACGTTCCAGCTCACGGTCCTGCCGGCGGTCGCGATCGAGACCATCGCGCTGCCGGCCGCCGTCGCCGGTCAGTGCTACGACGCCAGCGTGGTCGCCGTCGGCGGCCTGCCGCCCTACACCTGGGGCGACATCTCGGCGGCGCTGCCGCCGTGGGCGTCGAGCTTCGACAACAGCGACCTCGGCGGCTGCCCGAGCCCGGGCGACGAGGGCGTCTCGCTGATCACCTTCACGGTCACCGACAGTCTGGGCGGCACCAGCTCGAAGACCCTCGAGCTGACCGTGCAGGCACCGCCGGACACCGTCGCGCCGACGCCCGAGGCCACCGCCACACCGACCGCCGCGCCGACCGACACGCCCGCGCCGACCGAAACCCCGACCGTGGCGCCGACCGACACCGCGGTCCCGACCGACACGCCCACCGCCGTGCCGACCGACACCGCGACGGCGGCCCCGACCGACACGCCCGCGCCGACCGATACGCCGACGATCGCCGCGACGCCGACATCGACTCCGGCTCGCACCCGCACGATCCGCGAGCGAACCCACACGCCGCCGCGCGCGACCCGCACGCCGACGCGCCGGCCGACGTTCCGCCATCGCACGCGGACGCCGCAGCGGACGCACCGCCCCGATGACGGCGGGAAGGACAGAGAGGACGCCCGCGAGATCTTCCGTCGCCTGCTGGCGCGCTTCGGCGGTTGAGGGCGCGCGCGACCGTGAGGCGCCGGGAGTGCCGCCCGACTCCGCTCTGGATCCGTTCCGGCATCCGGGGCGGAGTTTGCGCCGCCCTCCCGCTCACAGCCCGAGCCGTTTCAGCTTGTACCAGAGTGTTCGCTCACTGACCCCGAGGAGCTCCGCGGCCCGCGGCTTGTTGTCGCCGGCCGCGGCGAGGGCGCGCAGGATCGCTCTGCGCTCGACCTCGTGGACGGCCGACTCGAGTCGATAGTCCTCCTCCTCGCTTCCGGGACGGCTCTCGCAGGGCGCCGGCAGTTGCAGGAGCGCCGGCTCGATCATCTCTCCGCGACACACCACCGCCGCTCTCTCCATCAGGTTCTGCAGCTCGCGCACGTTGCCGGGCCAGTCGTGTGCCACGAGGGCTCGCTCGGCCGCGGGCGACAGCCTCAGTCTCTTGCCCATCTCTCGCGCGCTGCGGTCGAGGAAGTGCGTCGCCAGCGCGGGGATGTCGTCGCGCCGCTCCCGCAGCGGCGGTACGTGCAGGCGGAAGACGTTCAAGCGGTAGTAGAGGTCCTCGCGGAAGGCGCCTGCGGCGATGGCGGCGCCCAGGTCGCGATTGGTCGAGGAGACCACCCGCACGTCGACGGAGATGCGCTTGTTGCTGCCCACCCGCTCGAAGACCCCCTCCTGGAGCACGCGCAGGAGCTTGGCCTGGAGCGGATAAGCCATGTCGCCGATCTCGTCGAGGAAGAGGGTGCCGCCGTCGGCGAGCTCGAACTTGCCGACGCGATCGCTCTGCGCCCCCGTGAACGCGCCGCGGACGTGACCGAAGATCTCCGATTCCAACAGCTCGGCCGGAATGGCGGCGCAGTTGACGGGCACGAAGAGATGCTCCCGCCGCGGGCCGAGGTTGTGGATCGCCTGCGCCACCAGCTCCTTACCGGTGCCGGTCTCGCCCGTGACCAGCACCGTGCTGCGGGTCGGTGCCACCTGGCGGATGAGATCGTAGAGGGCGCGCATCGACGGCGTCGTGCCGACCAGGTTCTCGAAGGCCGGCGCGGCGACCTGCTCCTTCAGGTAGGCGTTCTCGGCGCGCACCTGGCGGAGGTCGATGGCCTTTCGAATGATCAGTTCGATCGCCTCGAGGTCGAAGGGTTTCAGGACGTAGTCGAAGGCGCCGTGCTTCATCGCCTCGACCGCGGTCTGGATCGTGCCGTGGGCGGTCAGCACGATCACCGGAAGGTCCGGCTCGGTCGCACGCACGCGAGCGAGCAGATCGAGTCCGCTGATGCCCGGCATCTTCAGATCGGTGAGCACCAGATGCACCTGCTCGTGCCTCAGGCGCTCGAGAGCCTCCTCTCCGCTCTCGGCGCAGATGGATTCGAGCCCCATCTGCTCGAGGAGAATCTGGAGCATGCGCCGCATGCGACGCTCGTCCTCGACGACCAGTACCCTCTTCACGGCCGTACCTCGAGCGAGGGCGCTGCGGGCGCCATCGCGGCCACGAGCCCCGCCGCCGGCAGGTCGATGCGGAACGTCGCCCCCTTCCCTGGGATGCTCTCGACGGTGATGCTGCCGCGGTTTGACTGCACGAAGCGCTGAACCAGGGCCAGCCCCAGGCCCGTGCCGCCCTCCCGCGTGGTGAAGAACGGCGCGAAGATCCGCTTGCGGTCCGCGTCCGCGATTCCGGGCCCGTCGTCGCAGACTGCGAACCCGACCCGCCCGTCGCGGGGCGCATCGATTCGCACGGTGATCGTCCCGCCCGGCGGTAGAATCTGAAGGGCGTTGACGATCAGGTTGAGCGCGACCTGGTAGATGTCCTCGGGGTCGCACCAGGCAGCCGGGACGGCCCGCTGCAGGTCCCGGCGCAGGACGATCCCGCGCTCGAGCGCCTGCGGTGCGACGAAGTCGAGTGCGCGCGCCAGGACCGGTCCGAGCGGCGTCGCCTCCGCCACCGTGGTGTGGGGGCGCGCCAGTTGCAGAAGTCCGGCGACGACGCCGTCCAGACGGTCCACCTCGGCGACGATGGTGTCGACCAACTCCCGGCTCTCTGGACGGTCGCGTGGCTGCGAGCGGGCGAGAAGCTGCGCGGCGCTGCGCATGATGCCGAGTGGCGTTCGCACTTCGTGGGCCACGCCGGCGGCGACTTCACCGAGGAAGGCGTAGCGCGAGGCGAGCATGAGATCGTCGCGGGCCTGGACGAGCTTGGCCACCATCGCGTTGAATGCCGCCGCCAACTCGCCGATCTCGTCGCGGGTCCGCACGGCCACCGGGCTGAGCGTGGCGCCGTCGAGCGTGAGAGTGCGTGTCGCAGCCGTGAGCTCGCGCAGCGGCCGGCTCATGCGTTCGGCCAAGAGGCTGGCGACCGCCATCCCGGCACCGAGCACCACCAGCAAGGCGAGCAGCAGCCGGTGCCACATGCGGGTGACGGGCGCGAGCGCTTCCTCGAGCGGCTGGATCGCCAGCGCCGTCCAGCGCGGCCGCACGCTCTCCAGACTGGCGACACCGGCAAGGACTCCAGCCGCGGGGTCGACGATGTAATTGCGCCCGCCTGGAATCGGCGCGGGCTGTGCGGCCGTCCAGCCGGTGCCGCGCAGATCGCGGCCGAGCATGCCTGGTGGCGTCGTCCACGCGCCGCCGATCACCGTTCCGCCGGCGTCGAGAATCGCCAGGTCCATCGGCAGGCCGAGAGGGGCCAGGTTCTCCTGGATGTGACCCACCAACTCCATCGCATGTTGCCAATCGTAGAGACCCAGCAACCCACCGATCACCTGCGCGGGGCGGTCGGGGTCGAGGATCGGAGCGGCGATCTCGACGACGGTCCGGCCGTGGACGGTCGAGACGTAGGGCCCGCGCAGGGTGCTCTTGCCTGCGAGAGCGCGGCCGAACCAGGGTTGCCGAGAGTCATCGCGGCCCACCAGCGCCGGGTCGCTGGCGGCGACCACCCGGCCGGCGGCGTCGGTGGACAGGAGCGCGACGTAGCGGCCGTCGGCGGCGCCGAGCGACGCCAGCAGGCGAGCGGCGCGGCCGAGCGGGTCGCCGGTGGCGACGTCGCGCAGGGCGTCCTGTCGCGCCCACATGCGCACGTCCTTGCGCTCCTCGGAAAGGGTCTGGGCCAGCTCCTCGGCCACGTCGCGGGCGACCTCGGCGAGCTGCCGGCCGGTGGCGTGCGACAGGGCGCGCCGCGCGCTGACGAACAGCGCGAGGGAGAGGATTGCACCCGGCACCATCACCAACCCGAGCGAGAGCAGCAGGAGCTTGGAGCGAAGCGAGTCGGGGCGGAGGATTCTCATGAGAGGCTCCGGTGCCTTCGCGAACCGTCAGCGACTTCAAATGCCAGTTCCGCGCCAACGCCGGGCGATCTGTGCCCGCGCAGGATCGACGTGGCCCATTCCCATCGATGCGAAGCGCCTCTCGGGTTCCGGCCGCAGGACCGGCGCGGCGACGCAGCGGTCCAGGAATGCGCGCTCAGGCGCGCTCGCCGCGGCCGTAGATGAGGAAGTACACCAGCGGCACGACCACCAGCGAGAACGCGGTCGAGGCGAAGATGCCGAAGATGAAGCTCCACGCCAGGCCCGAGAAGATGGGGTCGAGGGTGATCACGAACGAGCCGAACATCGCCGCCCCGGCGGTCAGGAAGATCGGCCGCAGGCGGGTCGCGCCGGCTTCGATCACCGCGTCGCGCAGGCCGACGTCGCCGCGGGCGCGGATGTGCTCGATGAAGTCGATCAGGATGATCGAGTTGCGCACGACGATGCCGGCGAGCGCGATCATGCCGATCATGCCGGTGGCGGTGAAGAAGATCGGCGTGTCGTACTCCCCGACCGGGCTGGTGAACAGCAGGTTGAGCAGCCAGAAGCCCGGCATGATGCCGATCAGCGTCAGCGGGATGGCGATCATGATCACGCCCGGAATCCCGAGCGAGCCGGTCTGCGCCACCAGCAGCACGTAGATCATCAGCAGGGCCGCGGCGAAGGCGAGGCCCAGGTCGCGGAAGACGTCGACCGTGATCTTCCACTCGCCCTCGCCCGCCAGATCCATGCGGTACCCGGGCGGCAGCGGATTCTCGCTCTCCCAGGCGTTCAGGTCGAACACCGCCTCGACCGGGCTGCGGCCGGCCATCTCGCCGATGACGAAGGCCACCCGCTGCAGGTTCTTGTGGTAGATCGTCGCCTCGCCCGCCTCCTCCTCGACCTGGCCGATCTCGCCCAGCGGCACGAGCGCGCCGCTGCCGCTCTTCACCCGCAGGGCGAGGAGGTCGGCCAACGAGCTGCGCTGCGCGCGCGGCAACTGCAGCGTGAGGCCGAGCGGCTGGCGCTCGCTCGCCACGTGCACGCGCCCGGCGGGCGCGCCGCCCAGAGCCGCCTGCAGCGTCTGCGCCGCCTCCGCCACCGTCACGCCGGTGAGCGCGGCCTTCTCGCGGTCGAGGCGATAGCGGAACTTCTCGTGCGGTGCCTCCGAGAAGTCGTCGACGTCGACCACGCCCGCGGTCCGCTCCATCGCCCCACGCACGCTCTTCGACACCGCCACCAGCTCCTCGTGACGCGCATCGAGGGGACCGTACACCTCGGCGACCAGCGTGGCGATCACGGGCGGCCCGGGTGGCGCCTCGACGATCTTGACGTTGGCGCCGTGGCGCGCGGCGATGCGCTCGACCTCGGGCCGGATGCGCAGCGCGATCTCGTGCGACTGCTGACTGCGCTCCTCCTTCGGCAGCAGGCTGATGCGCACGTCGCCGACGTTGCCGCCGCGGCGCAGGTAGTAGTGGCGCACCATGCCGTTGAAGTCCATCGGCGACGCCAGGCCGACGTAGGACTGGTAGTCGGTCACCTCCGCCACCGTCGCCAGGTAGAGGCCGAGGTCGCGCGCCACCGCGTCGGTCGCCTCGAGGGTCGCGCCGCGCGGCATGTCGATCACCAGCGCCAGCTCGTTCTTGTTGTCGAACGGCAGCATCTTGAGGGGTACGGCGCGCGTCACCGCCAGCAGCGCGGACCCGACGAAGGCCAGCATCACCGCGCCGAGGAAGAGCCAGGCGCGCGACCGCCGGTCGAGCAGCGGCGCCATGATGCGCCGGTACCAGCGGTAGGTGCCCGACTGGGTGATCTCGAACGGCTCCTCGTGCCCTTTGTCGTACTCGCTCTTGAGCAGGTGGTAACTGGCCCAGGGCGTGACGGTGAAGGCGACCACCAGCGACAGCAGCATCGCCACCGGCACGTTGAACGCCATCGGCGCCATGTACGGGCCCATCATGCCGGTGATGAAGAACATCGGCAGGAAGGACACGATCACCGTGAAGGTCGCCAGGATGGTGGGCGGCCGGACCTCGTCGACCGCGGTGAGGGTGGCGTCGAGCGGCGGCTCCCGGCGCAGGCGGAAGTGGCGGAAGATGTTCTCGACGTCGACGATCGGGTCGTCGACCAGCAGCCCGAGCGAAAGGATGAGGGCGAAGAGCGTGACCCGGTTGATGGTGTAGCCGAACAGCAGATCGAGCAGCAGCGTGATCGCCAGCGTCATCGGCACCGCGATCGCGACGATGAACGCCTCCTTCGGCCCGAGCGCGATCGCCAGTAGCACGATGATCGTCGCGATGGCGATCAGCAGGTGCTTCACCAGCTCGTTGACCTTGTGATTCGCGGTCTCGCCGTAGTCGCGCGTGACGTGCACCTCGACGCCGTCGGGGATGACGCTGCCGCGCAGGCCTTCGACCGTCGCGATCACCTCCTCGGCCACCCGCACGGCGTTGGTGCCCTTGCGCTTGGCGACCGCGATCGTGACCGCCGCGCGCTCCTCCCCGGGGCGCGGCTCGGAGGCCGCGCCGAGGCGGCGCGCCTTCTCCGCCGCCGGCCCGAAGCCCATGCGGGTGTAACTGTCGACCTCCACCGGCCCGTCGACCAGGCGGGCGACGTCGCGCAGGTACACCGGCCGCCCCTCGACCGAGGCCACCAGCGTCGCGCCGACCTCGTCGACCGAGCCGAAGAAGGGCCCGGCCTCGAGCTCGATGTCGCGACCGCCGCGTTCGAAGCGCCCCGCCTGCACGTTCAGGTTGGCGGCCCCGAGGGCGCGCATCACCTCCAGCAGCGACACGCCGCGCGCCGCCATCCGCGCGGGATCGGCGTAGACCGTCACCTGCCGGCGCTCGCCGCCGACCACCCAGCGTCGGCCGGTGTTGGGCACGCGCCCGAGCTTGTCGAGCACCTCGTCGGCGATGCGCCGCAACTCCGGCCCGCCCACCTGCGGCTCGGGCGAGGAGAGGGTGAAGAGCAGGATCGGCACGTCGTCGATCTCGACCGGCTTGACGATCCAGCCGGTCACCCCCTGCGGTACGGCGTCCTGGCTCGACAGCACCTTGTTCCAGACCTTGATCAGGCTGCGCTCGCGGTCCTCGCCGACGAAGAAGCGCACCGTGACGACGGCCTCGCCCGGGCGCGACATCGAGTAGACGTACTCGACGCCGTCGATCTCCCACAGGCGCGCCTCCAGCGGCGTGGCGACCAGATTCTCGGTCTCCTCGGCCGAAGCGCCCGGAAACTGCACGAAGACGTCGGCGAACGGCACCACGATCTGCGGCTCCTCCTCGCGCGGCGTCGCGATCAGGGCGATCGCGCCGGCGAAGAAGGAGGCGATGAGGAACAGGATCGAGAGCTTCGAGGTGATGAAGATCTCGACGATGCGCGCGGTCAGGCCCCGCTCGGGGCGTGTGGCTTCGGTGTCCATGGTCGGCTCGCTCGCGCCACTCAGCGCTCGACGATCACGCTCTCGTCCGGCCGCAGCCCCGAGACGATCTCGATCTGCTCGCCGTAGGCCTTGCCGCTGCGCACGCTGCGCAGGCGCGCCTCGCCCTCGACCAGCACGCGCACGCTCTCGAGCTGCCCGCTACGGCGCAGGGCCCGTGCCGGCACCAGCAGCGCGGGGTGCGAGTCGCACGCCAGGCGCAGGGTGGCGAACATCCCAGGGCGCAGGTCGGGGCGCGACGGCAACGCCGCCTTGACGAGCACGGTGCGACTCTGCGGGTCGGCGACCGGCGCGATCTCCTCGACCGCGGCGGTCACCGCCAGCGGTGGCGAGCCGGCCTGCACCTCGATCGGGCTGCCCACCGCCAGCCGCGCGGCACAACGCTCGGAGAGGTTGGCTTCGAGGCGCAGAGACGACGGGTCGTGCAGGACCGCCACCGGGCGCCCGGGCACGGCCATGTCGCCCGGGTCGACCAGTCGCGCGCCGACGACGCCGTCGAAGGGCGCGCGCAGGGCCGTCTCGCCGAGCATCACCTGCGCCTCGGCCGCGGCGTCGCGCGCCTGTGCCGCCTGCGCCCGCGCCGCCTTGGCGCGGGTCTCGGCCGACTCCAGATCCTGTGCCGTCGCAGCTTGCTTCCCGAACAGCAGACGGGCGCGGCGCAGGTCGGCCTCGGCCTGCGCCGCCTGCGCCTCGGCGGCCGCCACCGCGGCCTGCGCCTGCTGCGCGCGGGCGCGGATGTCGCGGTCGTCGAGGACGGCGATGACGTCGCCCCGGCGCACCGGCGAGCCGACCCCGACCCGCACCTCGAGCACGCGCGCCATCACCTTCGGGGCGAGATTGGCGACCGAGCGCGAGGTGACCGTGGCCGGCCAGTCGAGCCAGTCCTCGACCTCGCGCTGCTCGACCCGCACCGCCTCGCCCGCGGCCTCGGGCGCCAGCGGCACGGTGCCGGGCGCGACCTTGCCGCCGCTGAAGGTGCCCTCGAGGTAGAGCAGCAGCAGCACCAGGGCCGCGACGCTGGCGCTCGCCAGCAGCGCCTTGCGCGGCACGCGCGCCAGGAAGGAAGCCTCGTCGTTCGCGCTCGTCATGACTCACCAGCCTCGTTCTTCGCCCAGGTCCCCATCGCCTTCTGCAGGCTCGCCTCCGCCCGCCGCAGCTCGTAGCGCGCCGCGATCGCGCGCGAACGCGCCGCCGCCGCCGCTGCCTCGGCCTCGAGGTAGCGGGTGATGGTGGCGCTGCCGGCGGCGTACTGGACGTCGACCAGGCGCAGGGCGTCCTCGGCCGACGCCACCGCTGCCTCCGCCACCACCGTGCGCTGGCTCGTCTCCTGCCAGGCGAGGAAGGCGGTCTGCACCTCGCGCTCGACTTCCAGGCGCGCGTTGCGCTCCGCTTCGCGCGCCTCGTTCAGCCGCTGCTCGGCAGCGCGCACCCGCTCGCGCGTCTGGAAGCCGGAGAAGAGGTCGATCTCGGCGGCGACGCCGAAGAGCCAGTTGTTCTGTGCGTCGGTGAGCTGGAAGTCGCTCGAGTCGTTGCCGAAGTTGCCGACGGCGTCGATGCGCGGCAGGTAGCCGGCCCACTCGGCGTCGACCTCGTGCTGGCGCATCTCGACCGCGCGCGCGGCGGCGGCGAGCTCGGGGCGCTGCTCGCTCGCCTGCGCCAGCGCCTGGCCGAGGTCGGCGGGCAACACGCCGGCGGTCTCGTCGGCCAGCGGCGCAACCGTCACGTCGCTGCCGGCGGGGAGCGCGAGCAACGTGCGCAGACCGGTGCGCGAGAGCTCGACGGCGTTGGCGGCGCGCAGATTGGCCTCGCGCGCCTCCGCCTGCCGCACCTCGAGAGAGAGCACGTCGGACTTGAGCGCGCTGCCCGCTTCGAGCCGCGCGCGCGCCTGCGCCAGGGCGCTGTCGATCGCGCCGAGCGAGGCCTCGGTGGCGCGCACCTGCTCGGGCGCCGCGATCAGGGCGTAGTAGCCCGCGATCACCGCTTCCGTCAGGGCGTTGCGGATGGCCTGCTGCTGCAGGCGGGCGGTCTCGACGCCGAGCGCGTTGGCCTCGCGGCGCTCGTAGTCGCGGCCGCCGCGGTAGAGGGCGACCGCGCCGAAGACCTCCGGGCGGACGTTCTGGGTCACGCCGGGATGGTTGAAGTCGAGGTCGAAGCTGAAGACGCGCTGGTTCAGGATCATCATGAACGCCTGCGCCGGGCTGTCGGTACGGGCGTAGCCGAGGCGCGCGCCGACCTGCGGGTAGAAGGGCGCGGTCGCCTCGCCCAGCTTGGCCTCCGCCTCGGCGATGCGAGCCGCGGCCGCGCGCAGGTCGGGGTTGCGCTCGAGCGCCAGATCGACCGCCTCCTCCAACGTCAGCGCGTGCTCCGGCAAATCTGGAGTGCGGCGTGAAGCGCCGCTCTGAAGCGCCGCGAACGAGGACGCCGGTTCCGTCGCAGCGCCGACGCCGCGATCGACCAGCGCCACCGTCCGCCGCACCGTCGACCCGCACCCTGCCAGCGCCAGCGCCGCCGCGGCCGCCACTGCCACGCTCTGCGTCCTTCGCCTCACCTGCCTCTCCTTTCGGCCCTCGCGCGGCGGTCAGCTCGTACCGAGCCGACGCAGGATCTTCTCCGCCGGGCAGAAACCGGTGAAGGCCGACTGCATCAGGTTCAGGGCGACGAAGGCCGCCAGCAGATGCCAGAGCGGCGAGACCAGCGCCCCGAGTGCCAGGCTGGTTGCCACCAGGGTCCCGGCCAGTAGTCGAACGGCGCGTTCTGTCGTCATTTTCGCTCTCCTCCGAAGGTCGTTCTCACCCCGTTGGAGCCAGCCGCGCCGAAAAGGGTTCGCGGCCGCTCAGCCGCGGCCGGCGAGGGCGCGGCGGAGGGCGGTGCGCACGGACTCCTGCACCGGCGCTGGGACCTCGGGCAGGGGGGCGGCGTGGCACAGCGCCAGCGTGCGACGGAGGGAGTCGCAGGCGCCGCGGCAGCGGGCACAGCCCTCGAGATGGCGCTCCATCTCGGCGCAGAGCTGGGCGCTGATCTCGCCCTCGACGTGGCGCGAGAAGAGCGCCAACACGTCCGGGCAGCGGCCGCGGTCGTCCACCTGCGTCTCCTGGAGGCCGAGCGCCGGCAGCATCGCGCGCCGCACCGCCAGGCGGGCGCGGTGGAGGCGGCTCTTGACCGCGTCGACGCCGATGCCGAGCACCTCCGCCACCTCCGTCGCCTTGAGGCCCTCGATGTCGCGCAGCACGAGAACCTCTCGATACATCGGCTCGAGCGCCGCGATGGCGCTCGCCAGTGCAGCCTCGATCTGGCGCCCGGCGACGTCCTCCTCCGGCCCGCGGCGGGGATCGGCGGCGCGCGCCGCCTCGGCCGCGAGCGCGCCGTCGTGCGCCGGCGCCGAGCGCCCGCGCCGGCGCTTCTTGATGCAGAAGCTGCGCGCGATGGTGAAGAGCCAGGTCGAGATCGACGCCGCCCCGCGGTAGTCGCGCATCCCTCGCGCCATCGCCAGCAGGGTCTCCTGCAGGACGTCCTTGGCATCCTCGGGGTCGCGGCACATTCTCATCCCGAAGCGGAACACCCGCGGCTGCCAGCGCGTCAGCAGGGTCTCGAGCGCCTCCGCGTCGCCCGTGCGCGCGGCGGCGATCAGGGTCTCGTCGGTCGCCTCGCCACTCATCCCAGGGGGCGGACCCTAGCTCCGCTGTCGACCGCACGGCAAACGCCCTCTATCTCCCGCCCCTTCGTCCTCCCGCCCAGGCGGGCATGCCGGCGGGGTCGCGCAGGACCATCTTCTGGTCGCCCTTCTGGATCTCGGCGGCGATCAGCGAAGGCTTGCCGCCGTCGACCACGGCCGAACCACGCACCTGGATGCGGTCGCCGGCTGCGATCTTCAACGGCTGTTCGTCGATCCACCAGCTCGGCCCGAGTTGCACCGTGAGGGTCTCGCCGGAGTCGGCCTTCAACTGCAGGTGGATCCCGGCGCTGCGCCCCCAGGCGCCGTGCGGTACGCGGTCGACGACCGAGACCACGCCGGCCGCCGTGGTCTCGGTCGCCGGATCGTATGCGCGCCCCTTGCCGCCGCCCGGTTGGGCGAGGGCGGGTGAGAGCGCGAGCGCCAGGAGCAGGGCGGATCCCAATACCGTTCGGCTCGTCATCGTGGCTCACCTCCTGGCGGTGGGGTGCTGCCAGATCCGCGCCAGCCCCTGCGGCGTCCCCGGGCGGGCTGCCGACTCCGGCCGATTCCCGTCCCTGCGAGCGCCGCCGCCGGCGTGGTGGGGCGGGCTGGGTGGGGCCCGCGGCAGCACGGTTGGCTGCGCCCCTCGCGGGGCGCTCGGCGTCTCTCGTGGAACGTCAACCCCGAGCTGACGCCCGGGGCTACGCTCCTGCGCCGCTCCGCGGCGCCCCCGGCGCGAGCGCCGGTGGCGGCGCCAATGCTCGGTTCATCGCCGGCGCCGCGGTGCCCTCGGCGCCAACGCCCCGTTCATCGCCGCCGCCGCGGCGCCGCGAAGTCGACGCTCCACTCATCGCCGCCGCCGCGGTGCGCCGCGGAGCGGCGCGGGGGCATAGCCCCGGGCGCGAGCCCGGGGTCCCCCGCGCACCCGGCATCGAGCGCGCCCCGGCAGGGGCGCAGCGGCGCGCGGTCGCGCGGGCGTTCGCCCGGTTCGCTTCGCCCCGCTGGCTGCGCCCCTCGCGGGGCGCTCGTCGAACTGCGGGGCCGAAACCCCGGGCTGACGCCCGGGGCTACGATCCTGCGCCGCTCCGCGGCGCGCCGCGGAGCGAACGCCCGGCCCATCGCCTCCGGCGCGGCGCGCCCCGGAGCGAACGGCTGGTCCATCGCCTCCGGCGCGGCGCGCCGCGGAGCGGCGCAGGGGCATAGCCCCGGGCGCAAGCCCGGGGTTCCCCGCACACTCGGCAGGGAGCGCGCCCCGGCAGGGGCGCAGCCGCGCAGCCGCGCGCGGGCATTTGCCGCTCTCGCTTCGCCCGGCTAGCGTGCGCCCCGCGCATGACCGAGTGGAACGCGAGCGAGTACCACCGTCGATCCGGCCTGCAGCAGTGGCTGGCGGAGACCTCGCTGGCGCAGCTCGACTTCGGCGGTGACGAGCGGGTGCTGGACGTCGGCTGCGGCGACGGCCGGATCACGGCCGAGATCGCCGCGCGCCTGCCGCGCGGCGTCGCGGTCGGCGTCGACGCCTCCCACCACATGGTCGACTTCGCGCGCGCGCAGGCGGCGGCCGCGAACCTCGCCTTCGAGGTCGCCGACGCCACGGCGCTGCCCTACCAAGGCCAGTTCGATCTGGTCGTCTCGTTCAACGCGCTCCACTGGGTCGCCCGCCAGGCCGAGGCGCTCGCCGGCATCCGGCGCGCCCTGCGCCCGGGCGGGCGGGCGCGACTGCAGATGGTGCCGCGCGGCCCGCGGCGCTCGCTCGAGGCGGTGATCGACGAGACCCGCGCCGCGCCCGCCTGGGCCTCCTGCTTCGCGGGCTTTCGCACCCCCTACGCCCACTTCACGCCCGACGAGTACCGCGCGCTGGCGCTGGACGCGGGCTTCGAAGTCGGCGGCATCGCGGTCGCACCGAGGGTCTGGGATTTCGGCACGCGCGCGGCCTTCGTCGACTTCGCGCGCGTGACCTTCGTCGAGTGGACCCAGCACGTGCGCGCGGATCGGCGCGACGCCTTCATCGCCGACGTCCTCGATCGCTACGCGCGCCTGCCGCACGTCGGCGATGACCACACCTTCCACTTCGACCAGATGGTCGTCGAGCTCGGAGGCGGCGGGCGAGCCGGCGCGTCGCCCCGACGCTGACCCGGCTCCGACAGTGGCGCTGCATGAGGCGCCGCGAAGCGGCGCAGGGGGATGGCCCCGGGCGCAAGCCCGGGGTTCGGGGAAGCTCACGACGACGAGCGCCCCGAAGGGGCGCAGCCGCGGGCGGGAGGCCAACCACTCCCTGACGGTCGCGGCTCCGATGTCGCTGCCGGATCCGTTGCGCGCGGCTCAGGCGCCGCCCCGGCCAACCAGCGCGTGCAGTTGCAGCGGCTCGGCCACGCCCTTGACCTGCGCCGGCGGCAGCGGCGTGGTGCGAACCGACGGGTCGAGGGTCGCGCGCAGGCGCTCGGTGAGGATGATGTCGGCGTCGAACTGGCGCGTCAGCTCCTGCACCCGCGCTGCTACGTTCACCGTGCGGCCGACGAAGGTGAACTGCATCAGGTCGCGGCTGCCGACCAGGCCGGCGACGCCGTCGCCGCGATGCAGGCCGATGCCGATGCGCAGCGACGGCAACCCCTTCGCCGCGAGCTCGAGATTGTAGGCCGCCAGCGCCTGCTTCATCGCCAGCGCCGCGCGCACCGCGTCGTCGGCCTGCCAGGGATTGGGCTGGTGCGCGCCGAACAGGGCGAGGATGCCGTCGCCGAGGAAGGTCGCGACGTGGCCGCGGTTGTCGGTGATCGCCCGGCTCATGCTCTCGAAGTAGCCGTTGAGGACGTGCACCAGCACCGTCGGCTCGACGCTCTCGCTCAGCGCGGTGAAGCCGACGAGGTCGGCGAACAGCACCGTGACCTCCTTGCGCTCGCCGCGGCTGGCGACGCCCTCGGCGAGGACGCGCTCGACCACCTCGTCGGGCGCGAAGCGGCGGAACGCGAGCTGGAGGTTCTGGAGCTGGGCCGAGGCGCTCTCGAGGTGGCGGTGCAGGCGCGCGATCTCCCGCCGCGCGCGGTAGAGCAGGGCGGCGAGCACGGCGAGCGCGGTTCCCGCCGCGATCAGGGGCAGGGTCATGAGGGCGCGACCAGCGCCGGGCAGAGGCGACAGACCATGTTGGCGGCAGCGGCCGTCATCAGCAGCTCGATGTAGGGCTCGCGCGGCAGCGCGTCGCGCAACTCGCGCGAACGGCGTTGCAGGGCGGCCGGCTGGTACCAGACGGTCTCGCGTACGAACGGCAGCGCCAGCGCCTCGACCGGGTCGAGTGCCGGTGAGGCGAGGTGCTGGAGGGCGTCGCCGACGGCGTCGGGCGCCATGCCGGCCGCCACCGCCAGACGCGCGGCTTCGCCCTCGGACGCGGCGCAGCCGAGACCGCGCGCGACCACGCCGAACACCAGCGCCTTCGAGCGCGGCGGAAGTCCGGGCGAGGCCCACAGCGCATCGAGGAAGGCGCGCAGCTCGCCGGCCAGCGGCAGGCCGTCGAGGGCGCACACCACCGGGGCGAAGGGTCCGGTGCGTTGCTCCGGCCGCAGCGGCGTGACGGGCGCGCGCGTGCGCACGCGCCGCGCCACCACCGCGGCGATGGGAGCGAACAGGCGCACGTACCATCGTTCGGGCAGGCTCTCGTAGTGCTCGGGCGGCAGAGCGGCCATGGTCGCCAGGCGGTTGTGGAAGACCGAGAGGGCGGCGCAGCCGGCGATCTCGGCGATGGCGAGGTCGTCGAAGCCGACCGTCCGCAGACGGGCGGCGTCGGCCGCCCCGGGCAGCGGGTTGGCGCGCGAAAGGCGGCGCGCGAACTCGAAGGCGGCGCGTTCGGCCGGGCCGAAGTCGGCCGTCAGCATGTCGCGCTCGAGGGCGCGGATGCGCTCGTCCGAGAATCCCAAGACGCGCAGCAGCGCGCGGGTGGCGGCGTAGCAGTAGCGGCAGGCGTTGTCGTGGCTGACGACCACGCTGACCAGGTCGGCCAGGTCGTGGTCGATGCGGACGGCGGTGGTCAACTGCGCGTTCAGGCCGGCGAGCGCCTCCGACAGTTGCGGGCACTCGGAGAAGTAGGCGAGCGCGGGCGAGACCCGACCGTAGCGCCGCCGCACGCGCCGTTCGACCTCGGCGTCGCGGCGGGGCTCGAGGAGGCAGGCCTCCCATTCCACGTCGAGCATCGACACGCGGCGATTCTCGTCGAATGGCCCCGGAAGGCAAGCCGCGGGGCGAGTCGCGCGGCGACCTCCGTCGAACTCCGCCGGAGGCCGCCGCCGGGCGGGTCAGGCTTTGGCGCTCGGTCGCGCCGAGACCGCGGCGTACCAGCGCTTCAGGTTGGCGTGCTCGTCGGCGATGCGGATGCCGGTGACGCGGCCGAAGTCGATGGCGCACAGGGCGGTGATGTCGGCGATGGTGAAGCGCCCGCCGGCGATGAACTCGCGGCCGGCGAGCTCGCCGTCGAGCCAGCGCATGGTGTGGTCGGCGTGCTTGCGGTTGAGCTCGCCCCACTCCTCCACCTGCGGATAGCGCCCGCGGAAGAAGGCGTGGGTGTGGCGGAAGCACATCGAGATCGGCAGGAAGAGCTCGAACTCCATGCGCCGCTGCCACATCTCGATCTCGGCGCGCTCGCGGGCGTCGCGGCCGAGGAGGTTGGGCTCGGGCTGGACCTCTTCGAAGTAGCGGCAGATGGCGACGCTCTCGGCGATCGCCGTGCCGTCGTCGAGCTCGAGCACCGGCAGCCGGCCGAGCGGGTTGACGCGGCGGAACTCCTCGCTGGCGTTCTCGGCCTTGGCGATGTCGACCTGCACGGTCGGCACAGAGATGCCCTTCTCGGCGAGGAAGATGCGGGCACGGCGCGGATTGGGGGCGGTCTTGCTGTCGTAGAGCTTCACGCGGTTCTCCTCCGGGCCCGTTGTTTAGGCCGCGCCCCTCGCTGGCGCAATCGCGCCCCGGTTGCGCCGCGCCAACGGCTTTGGAAGCATGCCGCGCCATGCCTCCCATCCGCTTCGGAATCCAGACGCCGATCGAGGGCACGACCTTCCAGGCGCTCGCCCGCCACTGGCAGGCGGCCGAGAAGCTCGGCTACGACACCATCTGGCTCGACGACCACTTCCACGGAGTGGTGGCGCCGCCGCAGGCGGACTCACCGGAGTGCTGGGTGCTGATGGCGGCGCTGGCGCGCGAGACCTCCACCATCCGCTTCGGCACGCTGGTCGGCTGCAACAGCTACCGCCAGCCGTCGCTGGTGGCGAAGATGGCGGCGACGCTCGACGAGGTCAGCCAGGGTCGCCTCGAGTTCGGCATCGGCGCCGGCTGGTTCGAGCAGGAGTATCTCGCCTACGGCTACCCGTTCCCGCCGATCCGCACGCGCCTCGAACAGCTCGAAGAGGCGCTGCAGATCTTCCGCCTGATGTGGACCGAGGAGCAGGCGACCTTCCACGGGCGCCACTACCGGGTGGAGCAGGCCTGGTGCAATCCCAAGCCGGTGCAGAAGCCCTGGCCGCCGGTGATGATCGGCGGCGGCGGCGAGAAGGTGCTGCTGCGGCTGGTGGCGCAGTACGCCGATCGCTGGAACTTCGGCGGCTCGCCGGCCGAGTTCCGCGCCAAGATGCCGATCCTCGAGGCCCACTGCCGCGCCGTCGGCCGCGACTTCGGCGCGATCGAGAAGAGCTGGTTCGGCAACGTCGTGATCGAGGAGACGGAGGAGAAGCTCGAGCGCCGGCTCGCCAAGCGCGGCGCCAAGGCCGACCTCATCCCCGGCATCGTCGGCACGCCGGCCACCGTCGCGGCGCGCCTGCGCGAGTACGTCGACGCCGGCGTGACGCATTTCATCGCCATGTTCGGGCGGGTCGAGAGGTTGGACGCGACCGAGCTGTTCGCGCGCGCGGTCATGCCGGAGTTTCGCGAAGGCTGAGCGGCGGCGTGCTCTTCCGGTTCTGGTCGCGCCGCCTTCCTTGCCACAGAGGCACGGAGCCACGGAGACGACGTCGCTCTCCGTGGCTCCGTGCCTCTGTGGCCATTCTTCTCTGTCTGTGTTCTTCCCTGTCCCCCTTCCGCTCCCACGCCCAGCTCCAACCCCTCCGCTCGCACGGCGAGCTGATCGCTCGCCAGATCTACGCCGTCGGCAAGCGCACGGCGCGCGTCCCTTACGATCTCGCCTACCCGATCCTCGTCCGCTACAAGCTCGGCTCCTACCTCGCCGGGCTGCCGCTCGCGCCCGAGGTCCGGCAGCGGGTGGAGGAGCACGTCGACGCGCGCACCTTCGTCGACGAGGTCGTGCCCTTCCTGATCGCGGTGCAGGAGACCTACTCCCCTCCCGGCGAGGGGGTGGAGGACTTCGACACCCACCTGCGGCGACGCTTCCGCCCCGCCGACGGCATTCCCGGCATGGAGCACTCGATGTTCCGCTGGCAGAAGGAGGAGGGCGCGCTCGCCGCGCGGCCGGCCGGGGTCGACGCCGAGCTGGCGGCGCGTCTGGTGACGCTCTACGACGCGCTCTATCTCGACGGCCGCGACGGCGACGAACGCCTGGGAGATCGCCTCGCCTGCGAGCGCGACAAGCCGCCCGCCGAGCTGCGGCGCGCCGTCGACCGCGCCCGCCCGCTGGTGCGCGAGCTGCTCGAGGACGTCGCGCGCCGCCTCGAGGCGCAGGCCGACGTCTCGCAGGCGGCCGCCGGCATCGCGCGCGACGAGGAGCGCCTGGACGCGATCACCGTTTCGCTGGTCGACTTCATCGACTTCGAGATCTGCAAGCACTACCGCGTCTTCGCCAGCCGCGTGTACCGCCAGGACGACCTGCGCCGCTGGCTGCTGGCCGAGCTCGACCAGCCCGGCGGCGGCGACCTGTGGAGCTGGCTCGAGTACGCCAACGAGCGGCGCCGGCACGCCGTGCTGGTGGTGGTCGATGGGCTGCAAGGCCACCTGATGCGGGCGCTGGCGAAGGGCGACGGGCGCGATCCGTTCCTGGTCGCGATCGCCGCCCAGCAGGAGCGCGGGCCGGCGCTGGCGCCGCCGACGCAGGCCTCTCGGCCGGCGCCGCCGCAGGCGACCGACTTCCTCCGCCACCTCGCCCGCCGCGGCTTCCATCATCCCGACTACCTGCCGTTCTTCCGCCGCCTGCGCGAGCAGCCCGGCCTGGTGAGGGTCGGCATCTCGACCACGCCGACGATCAGCGTGCGCAACGTGCCGATCGCCCTCACCGGCGCGCCGGTGGCCGGACCCGGGGGCACCGGGCTGCCGAACTTCCACTTCGTCGATCGGCGCTTCGAACGCGACGGCGTGCGGCAGGGCAGGGCGTACTACTTCTACGGCAACGACGCCGTGCTGCTCGACCGGCTGACGCACGCCGCCGGCATGCGCACCCTGGTCGAGCGCCTGCCGTGGCTGTCGAGCTTCAACTGCGCCGCGCAGTACGACCAGGAGGCGCAGTTCACGGTCGACGGCTTCGTCAATCTCGGCGCCGGCGAGAAGCTGCGCGACTTCGGCGAGAAGCTCTGCCTGCCGGAGCTGGAGCGCCGGGCGCGCAACGAGAACGAGCTGGTCGCGCTGCGCCGGCGCCTGCTGGCGAAGCGCGCCCTGATCGAGGAGGAGCCGAGCTGGTACGAGTGGTACGAGCAGCTCGGGCAGGTGTCGGAGCGCGAGCTGGCGCGCGGCCTGATCGCGCGCATCGCCGAGCTGGAGCAGGAGGCGATGCCCGAGCTGCTGGTCTACTACAACCCCTGGCCCGATCACTTCGCGCACTTCGAGGGGCCCTTCAGCGACGAGATCCTCGCGCCCTCGGGCGAGCTCAACCGGCTCGACTACTGGCTCGGACGCCTCACCGCCGCCTATGCCGCCGCCGGTCTGGGCGAGCGCACGCTCTTCGGCATGGCCGGCGACCACGGCCTCACGCCCGTCTTCCACCTGCTCAATCCCGAGGTCGCGGTGTTCGAGCCGCTGCGCCGGCGCGGTCTGGACTTCCGCGTGCTCAAGATCTCGTCCGACGAGGGCGAGGGGCCGAAGCTGACGCACCGCCTGCGGCCGCCGTCGATGCGCGGCTGGGACGCGGTCGTCGCCTCGACCGCCGGCGGCAACTACATGATGGACTTCTTCGTCGACCAGGGCGCCGAGTGGGCGCGGCAGCCGCTCTACGCCGACCTGACCAAGCTGCGGCTGATCTCGGGCGCCGGTCCGGTGGACGTCGTCGCCGAGATCCACGACGCGCTGTCGGAGTCACTCGACTACCTGGTCGTGCGCGAGACGCCCTGCGACCTCGACGGTGGCACGACCCGCGTCGTCGGCGCGCGCGGCGGCAAGCGCGCCGACGGCTGGATCGAGCGCCGTGGGAACCGCATGCACTACCGCTGGCAGGGGGCGGATCTGCTCGACCTGGACGCGCTCACTCCCTACCAGTCCCTCGGCGAGGCGGAGCGCGACGAGCACCGCCGGCTGCGCCGCCGCTGTGTCGACGAGGCGGTGCGCGAGGACGCCTCGACCTGGTGCGACGAGGACCAGTGGCGCCTGCTGACGAGCTACACCACCCGACCCGATTCGGTGGTGCAGTTGTCGCATCTGTACGACCTCGACATCGCCGGCACGGTCAACCTCTTCCCGCGCGAGGGCATCGGCTACAACTCGATCGTGCCCGGCCGGCACGCGGGTGAGTTCTTCCACGAGAAGGACGCCTTCGTCGGCGTCTGGGGCGCGCCCCTCGGGCGTGACGCGCGCCTGCCGCGCTCGGCCGTGAACGGCGCCGTTCCGGAGACCCTGTACGAGTACCTCGCTGGAACCGAGGTGGCGGAGGGCCAGAACGGCTGGGGCTACCAGCCGCTGCTGCCGCGCGTCGATCCGTCGCGCCACTGATTCTGCGTCCCGATCGGGCACGACAGCGGAGCCGCGACCGTCAGGGCGCGGTTGGCTTCGTTCCAGCACGCGGCCAACCGCTCCCTGACGGTCGCGGCTCCGAGTTGGGTGGCGGGCGAAGTTGGGTGCAATGCCGAGCCGGGCGCCGCGACGGCTCAGCCGAAGAGCTTACCCTGGCTCGAGGTCCGCCCCGGGGTGCGGCCGAAGTGCTCGTAGGCGGCGGGCGTGGCCATGCGGCCCTTGGGGGTGCGGGCGAGGTAGCCCTCCTGGATGAGGAAGGGCTCGTAGACGTCCTCGATCGTGTCGCGCTCCTCGCCGATCGACGCCGCCAGGGTCTCGACGCCGACCGGACCGCCGGAGAACTTGTCGATGATCGTCAGCAGGATGGCGCGGTCCATCTTGTCGAAGCCGCGGGCGTCGACCTCGAGCATGCGCAGCGCCTGGTCGGCGACCGCCGCGGTGATGTGACCGTCGGCGCGCACCTGGGCGTAGTCGCGCACGCGCCGCAGCAGGCGGTTGGCGATGCGCGGCGTGCCGCGCGCTCGCCGCGCGATCTCGAGCGCGCCGCTCGCGTCGATCTCGACGGCGAGGATGCGGGCCGAGCGCCGCACGATCGTCGCCAGCTCCTCGGGGCTGTAGAAGTCGAGCCGGAAGCTGACGCCGAAGCGGTCGCGCAGCGGCGAGGTCAGCAGCCCGGCGCGGGTGGTCGCGCCGACCAGCGTGAAGCGCTTGAGGTCGAGCTTGATCGAGCGGGCCGACGGACCCTGCCCGATCATCAGGTCGATCTGGTAGTCCTCCATCGCCGGGTAGAGGATCTCCTCGACCACGCGGCTGAGGCGGTGGATCTCGTCGATGAAGAGCACGTCGCCGGCGCCGAGGTCGGTGAGCAGCGCCGCCAGATCGCCGGGACGCTCGATCACCGGGCCGGCGGTGCTGCGCAGGTTGACGCCCATCTCGCGCGAGACGATGTGCGCCAGCGAGGTCTTGCCCAGACCGGGCGGGCCGTAGAGGAGGATGTGGTCGAGCACGTCGCCGCGATTGCGGGCGGCGTCGATCGCCACCCGCAAGTTAGCCTTGACGCTTTCCTGGCCGATGTAGTCCTCCAGGGTGGGCGGTCGCAGGGTGGTGTCGAGAACGAGATCGTCCTCGGCCGGTCCCGGCGAGATCAGGCGCTCGTCTTCGCTCTCGCTCATGCGCTCAGCCGCCGCAGCGCGTCGCGGATGACGCGCTCGAGATCCGAGCCGGCGCCGCCGGCTGCCGCTTTGACGGCGCGCTCGGCGTCGGGCCGGCGATAGCCGAGGTTGACCAGCGCCGAGACCGCCTCGGCCTCGATGCCGGCTGCCGGCGCGGGCGCGCCGGTCCGCGCTCTGTGAAGGCCCATCTTCTCGCGCAGCTCCAGCACCAGACGCTCCGCCGTCTTCTTCCCGACACCGGGGATGGATACTAGCCGCGCCACGTCGCCCGCGTCCAGCGCCTCGACCAACTCGGTCGCCGGCATGCCCGAGAGGATGTTGAGGGCCAGCTTGGGGCCGACGCCGGCGACGCCGAGGAGCAGCAGGAACAGCCGCCGCTCGCCGTCGTCGCCGAAGCCGAAGAGCTGCAGGGCGTCCTCGCGCACGTGGGTGTGGATCACCAGTCGCACGCGCTGCCCGGGCTCGGGCAGGCGATAGAACGAGTGCAGCGACACCAGCACCTGGAAGCCGACGCCGGCGACGTCGATCACCGCTTCCTCCGGCGACTTGCTCGCAAGCGTACCCTCGAGGTGGGCGATCATCGGCGCCACCGGCGGCCGGCGAGCTCGATCGCGGCGGGCGCGGCGCCGGCGCGCGGGCGCCGACCGGATCGCGGCGCGCCGGCCTCGACCAGGGCGCGCAGGCGCTGCGAGTTGAGATGGCAGAGGGCGGCGGCGAGGGCGTCGGCCTCGTCGCTGGCGGGCGGCGTGGGCAGCGCCAGCAGGCGCGTGACCATGCTCTGCACCTGTTCCTTCAGCGCCCGGCCGTAGCCCACCACCGACATCTTGATCTCCGCCGGGCTGTACTCGAAGACCGCCACGCCGGCCTCGGCGGCGGCGACCAGGATCGAGCCGCGCGCCTCTCCCAGGCGGAAGGCGCTCTGGACGTTCTCCGAGACGAAGGTCTTCTCGACGCTGAGGGCCTCGGGCCGGTGCTCGGCGACGATCGCGCGCACCGCGGTGAAGATGCCGGCGAGGCGAAGCGGCAACTCGCCCTTGACGCGGATCACGCCGCTGGCGATGCGGCAGTGCGTCGCACCGGGAGCGGAGAGCTCGACCACCCCCCATCCGGTCGCGACCGTTCCTGGATCGATTCCCAACACCCTCATGCCCAACCCCTCGTAACCCTCGCCGGCTGCGCTCGCCGCCACCCGGCCGACCCCGCGGCGGGGCCTACGCGCTCAGCCGCTCGAGCTCCTCCTGCGGGATGTCGAAGTTGGCGGCCACCGACTGCACGTCGTCGTGATCCTCCAGTTCCTCGATCAGCCGCAGCGTGCGCTCGGCCTCCTGGCCGCTGACGCTGACGCTGTTCTCGGCCTGCAGGCTCACTTCGGCACTCGCCATCGCGATGCCCGCCTTCTCCAGCGCCGCGCGCACCGGCTCGAAGTCCTCCGGCGCGGTGACGATGCCGAAGGCGTCGCCCAGGTCCTGGAGGTCGCCGGCGCCGGCGTCGAGCGCGACCTCCAGCAGTCGCTCCTCGTCGGCCGCGCTCTTCTCGACCGAGATCAGGCCCTTCTTCGAGAACATCCAGGCGACGCAGTTGGCCGACCCCAGACTGCCGCCGTTCCTCTCGAACAGCTTGCGGATCTCGGCCACGGTCCGGTTGCGGTTGTCGGTCAGGGTGGTGACCATGACCGCCACCCCGCCCGGGCCGTAGCCCTCGTAGACGATGTCCTCGTAGCTCACGCCCTCGAGCTCGCCGGTGCCCTTCTTGATGGCGCGGTCGATGTTCTCCGACGGCATGCTGTTCTGGCGCGCCGTCAGCACCGCCGTCCGCAATCGCGGGTTGGCGTTGACGTCACCGCCGCCGAGGCGGGCGGCGACCGTGATCTCCTTGATGAACTTGGTGAAGAGCTTGCCGCGTTTGGCGTCCTTGGCGGCCTTCTTGTGCTTGATCGTGCTCCACTTGGAATGACCCGACATGACGCTGCCTCCGGGGATGCCGACGAGCTACCAAAAGGGGCGCCGCGAGTAAACCTCGGAAGTCCCGACGGATTCGCATTCGCGCCGACTGTCTGCTGGCGAGGACAGTGTCGGATTCTCGAGTGTTCACTGGAGTTGACAACCGCCCGCCGAGGCCGTGGTCCCCGAGTCGCCGCAACGACGGCACGGAACTTGTGATCAGGGAAAACCAGCGAAGGGGGTTCGCATGACCACGGAGTATCGAGACCGCTGGTCGCTGCGCCTGATCGGGGGGCGTGGCGCCGGTGGGGAGGGTTTCGAGATGCGGTCGAAGAATGGGGAGCGGGCGACGGTGTTCGTCGTCGAGGACGATCCGGCAATGCGCGAGCTGCTGCGGCTGATGCTGGCGCCGCTCGACGCCGAGGTCGAGACGTATGCGTCGGCCGAGGAGTTTCTGGAGAACTGGGATGGCTGGCGGGCGGGCTGCCTGCTGCTGGATCTGCGCCTGCCGGGGATGGACGGCCTGTCGCTGTTCGACGCGCTTCGCGGTCAGGGGGCGTCGTTGCCGGTGATCTTCGTGACCGGCTACGCCGACGTCGCGACGGCGCGCCAGGTCCTCAAGGCAGGCGCCGCCGACCTGCTGCAGAAGCCGGTCGAGGCGCGCACTCTGGTCGAGTCGGTGCGCGCCGCCTTCGCGGCGGGGCAGGCGACGCGCGAGACGCGGCGGATGTGCGCCAGCCTGGACCACCTGACCCGGCGCGAGTGGCAGGTGTTGCGCCTGGTGGTGGCCGGCAAGCCCAACAAGGTGATCAGCGCCGAGCTCGGCATCAGCCAGAAGACGGTCGAGGCGCATCGGGCGCGGGTGATGGCCAAGACCCAGGCCGATTCGGTCGCCGATCTGGTGCGGATGTTCTCCGCTTTCGAGAGCCAGCGGCGGACGAACGAGCCCGAGACCACTCGCTGGCGGCGGGCGCAGTAGCGGGCTGCGGGCCAGACGAGCTTTCCCCGGCGGGCCAAATGCACTAGCTTCCCCGGCCGGCGTGAAGCGGGTTCTGATCACGGGGGTCGCGGGCGGCCAGGGCAGCCTGGTGGCACGGCGACTGGTCGGCCGGGTCGAGGTGATCGGCGTCGATCGCTCGCCCTGGCGCGGCCGCCCGCACGGGGTGCCGTTCCATCGCGTCGATCTGCGCAAGCGCAAGTTCGAGGATCTGCTGCGCACCGAGCGGCCCGACACCATCATCCATCTCGCCTTCGTGCGCCACTTCCGCAGCGATGCCGGGCAGCGCCACGAGGTCAACGTCACCGGCACCAAGCGCCTGCTGGAGTACGCCGTGGCGCACGGGGTCGAGCGCGTCCTGCTGCTGTCGAGCTCGTACGTCTACGGGGCACTGCCCGACAACCCGTACTACCTCGACGAGGACGCTCCCCTGCAGGTCAGCCGGACCTACCCCGAGGTGCGCGACCTGGCGGAGGTCGACACTCTGGCGTCGGCGTTCCTCTGGCGCCACCCCGAGGTCGCGATCACGATCCTGCGGCCGGTGAACGTCCTCGGAGCGCTGGTGCACAGCTCGATCAGCCAGTATCTCCGGCTCCAGTGGGTTCCCATGATCGCTGGCTTCAACCCGATGATGCAGTTCATCCACGAGGAGGACGTCGCCGACGCCATCGTCCTGGCGACGGAGAAGAGCACGCGCGGAGTCTTCAACCTCGTCGGCCCGGGCGCCGTGCCGTTGAGCGTCGCGATCGCCGAGACCGGCGGGGTGGCGGTGCCGCTGCCCGAATTCCTCACCCGCCCCGCGATCGCGACGCTGTTCCGCTTCGGTCTCTACCCGTTCCCGCCCGGGGTGATCGACTTCGCCAAGTACCAGTGCACCATCGACGGCAGCCGCTTCCAGCAGGCCACCGATTTTCGGCCGCGTTACTCGCTGGAGGACATCTTCGCGAGCGTGGCGCATGAGTGAGTCGAAGAAGGCGAAGGCCCGCCGCGGTCGCCCCCGTGGCCGCGAGGAAGCGGCCGGGTCGCGCCGCGCCGAAGCGCCGCGCGACCTCGACCTCTGGCTCGGCTTCCTGCGGCAACTGACGAAGCTGGTCGACCCCGACGTCCTGACCGAGTTGCGGCGCGAGATCCGCGCCCGCATGAAGCGCGTGCCGACGCGCCTCAACGACTACGGCTACGATCCCTGGGGCCTGAATCGCGAGTTCGCCGGTCAACTGCTGCTGCTGTCGGCGCTGATGTATCGCTACTGGTTCCGGGTCGAGACCCAGGGGCTCGATCAGCTCCCAGCGGGCCGGGTGCTGATCATCGGCAACCACGCCGGACAGGTCGCGCTCGACGCGGCGATGATCGCCGCGGCCTGCTTCTTCGAAGCCGACCCGCCGCGCATTCTGCGCGGCATGGGCGAGTACTGGCTGCCGACGGTGCCGTTCGTGAACCTGCTGATGGTGCGCTCGGGCTCGGTCGTCGGAACGCCCAAGAACTGCGTCGACCTGCTCCACAACGAGGAGGCGGTGATCGCCTTCCCCGAGGGCGTGCGCGGCATGAACAAGACCTACAGCGAGGCGTACCAGCTCCAGGAATTCGGCCTCGGCTTCATGCGCCTGGCGATCCGCACCAACACTCCGATCGTGCCGGTGGCGGTGGTGGGGTCGGAAGAGCAGGCGCCGGGGATCGCCAACCTGCGCTCGCTCGGGCGGCTGCTCGGCATGCCGGCGTTCCCCATCACCCTCACCTGGCCCTGGCTCGGGCCGCTCGGCCTGATCCCGCTGCCGGTGAAGTACCGCATTCGCTTCGGAGCGCCGCTGCGCTTCGAGGGCGACCCGGACGACGAGGACGAGGTGATCGAGCGCCAGGTCGAGCAGGTGAAGGGCACCATCCAGCGCATGCTGCGCCAAGGAGTCGAGGCCCGACCGGGGATCTTCTTCTGATCTGGAGTGCGGCGGTCTCCGCCGCTCTGGATCGTACGTCGATCATCCAGAGCGGCGGAGACCGCCGCACTCCAGACGCGGCTGCCGCCGCGAATGGCACGCGGCCGAACCGCGAAGCGTCCAGATCTTGCGCCCTGCCTCGCTTTCGTCGCAGACTCCCCGGCCGTGCAGGACAAGCTCGTCTTCGTGATCGGATCGCCGCGCTCCGGCTCGACCCTGCTGGCGCGGATGATCGGCGCGCACAGCGCCGTCTACAGCCGGCCGGAGCCGCATCTGCTGACGCCGCTGGCGCACCTGGGCTATTTCGACAAGGTCGACAAGGCGCCCTACGATCACGTGCTGGCGGCGCAGGCGGCGCGCGAGTTCGTCGCCGACCTGCCCAACGGCGAACAGGACTACGCCGACGCCTGCCGCGCCTATGCCGACACGCTGTACCTGCGGATGCTGGCGACCAAGCCCGGCAAGCAGCGCTTCCTCGACAAGACGCCCGCCTACGCCCTGGTGCTCGATTTCATCGCCCGCATCTATCCGGACGCGCGCTACGTCGTCCTCACCCGCCACCCGCTGGCGGTCTTCTCTTCCTACGCCGAGTCGTTCTTCAACGGCGACTACCGCGCCGCGCAGAGCTACAACCCGCTGCTCGAGCGCTACGTGCCGGCGATCGCGAAGTTCCTGCGGCAGAAGAAGGTACCGCTCTATCACGTGGTGTACGAGAAGCTGGTCTCCGACCCGGCGGCGATGCTGGCCGAGATCTTCGCCTTCCTCGGCCTGCCGAACGAGCCGCAGGCGGTCGAGTACGGCAACTTCGCCCAGGAGGAGAAGGGTCTGGGGGATCCCATCGGCGTCGGCCGGCACTCGCGGCCGTCGACCGCGTCGATCGCCAAGTGGGCCGCCGAGATCGCCGCCGATCCCGAGCGCCTGCGCCTCTGTCGCGAGATCGTCGCGCGCCTCGATCCGGACGACCTCGCCCTCTGGGGCCATCCGCTCGACTCCCTCTGGCAGCCGCTCGAGGCGGCCGGCGCTTCGGCCGTGCGGCCGGCGCAGAAGAAGCTCGACCGCTACCGCCTCGAACGCATGGCGATCGTGCGCCTGCGCGCCCTCAGCCAGCGCTCCCCTGCCTTTCGCAAGCTGCTGGAACGCCTGCGCCTCGGCGCCGACGTACTCCTGCGCGAGTGACGCCGGCATGAGGATCGATCGCGCCACGCTCGCCCGCCAGACCATTGCCGTGGGCGCCGCGGCCGGCGAGCCGCTCGCCTTCGCCGCCGACGAGCTGCGGCGCTATCTCGCCCGCATGAGCGGCGTGGAGATCGCCGTCGCGCCCGATCCCGCCCTGCCGCCCCGCACGTTGCGCCTGGGCGCCGGGCCGGAGGTCGCCGCCCCGCCGGCCGCGGACGCGTTTCAGCTCGCGCCGTCGGAGTCGGGCGTCACGCTGGTCGGAGCGAGCGAGCGGGCCGTCCTGCACGGCGTCTACCGGATGCTCGAGGACCTGGGCTGCACCTGGTCGTTCCACGGCGCCGCGCACGAGGTGGTGCCGTCGCTGCCGGCTACCGGCGCGCGGGTGGCGGAGGCGCGGCAGCAACCCGGGTACGCGGTGCGCGCCTACGTCACCGACATCCACACCTACCACTACCACGAGCCGGAGGTGATGGCGGCCCGCCTGCCGGCCGACCTCGCCTTCACCGACTGGATGGGCAAGAGCGGCGCCAACGGCTTCCTCTTCATCCGCCACCCGTTCGACACCGACCTCACCATCCCGGCGCTACTGCCCGAGTTCCGCCGGCGCGGGATCGCGCCCGAGTACGGCGGACACGTACTGCCGCTGCTGCTGCCGCGCGAGCGCTTCGCCGAGCACCCGGAATGGTTTCCGGCGGCGCGCGACGGGCGGCGCCACGATCTCGGCAATCTCTGCACCGCCAGCGCCGAGGCGATGGCCGAGATCGCCGAGGCGGCGGTGGGCTATGCCCGCATGCACCCCGAGATGGGCGTGCTGCACGTCTGGGGCGCCGATCTCTTCGACGGTGGTTGGTGCCACTGCGGCGCGTGCGCCGGCTGGAGCGTGCAGGACCAGAGCCTGCGCGTCTGCAATGCCGTCGCCGAGGCGCTCGCGCATGCCGGCCTGGACCTGCCGGTGTGCTACCTCGCCTACCACGACACCATCGAGCCGGATCTGAAGCTCGCCCCCCACGCGCGCGTCTGGGTCGAGTTCGCGCCGCGCGAGCGCTGCTACGGCCACGCGCTCGACGATCCCGCCTGCGCGCGCAACGCCCGCTACCGCGAATCGTTCGACCGCCACGTCGAGCTGTTCGGCGGGCGGGTGCGGGTGTTCGAGTACTACGGCGACGCGATCCTCTTCTGCGGCATCGCCGTGCCGCTGACCGAGGTGATCGCCGCCGACCTCGCCTACTACCACCGCGCCGGCGCGCGCGAGATCAGCTTTCTCCAGTTCGGCGCGTTCTCCCTCTGGGCCCATCCGCTCAACTTCCTGGAGTTCGCGGCGCAGTCGACGGCGGCGCGCGGCGGTGCCGCGGCGGCGCGCCCGCGCGCGCCTCTCGGACGCGAGTTGGGCGCCTATCCGCGCGCCTATTGGTCCGATCTCGAGCGGGCGATCGCGGCGGTGGTGACCTACGGCGACGTCCGCCAGCCGCCGCCGCGCCAGGCCGGGGAGATCCGCCCGGGAGTCGAGGCCGCGATTGCCGCTCTGCGCGGCTGGCTGCCGCGGCTGTCGTCCGACCCGATGGCGCAGCGCCCCCTGCTGCAGTACACCTGCACCCTGTTGGAGGGTGTTCTCATGCAACTCGCCGGTACGCCGACCGCGATGGACGAGGCCGAGGGCCGCTATCAGCTCGCGCTCGAGATCGCGGCGCGGGTGGACGACCGTCACCTGGGGGTGTGGGGGCGGCGCGACCTGCCGGTGATCCACAGTTTCCACAGCGCCATGTCCCGGAGGTTCTGACGTGTTCCGCCGCCGCCGCTTCTGGATCCTGCTGTTCGTCCTGCTGACCGTGTTCGGCATCTGGCGATTCCGCGCCAGCGGGCCGAAGGTGGCGCAGGGGTCGTATCTGCATCTCCGCCTCGAGGGGAGCTACGTCGAGCAGCCGACCGACATTCTCGGCAAGCTCTTCGGCGAGGCGCCGAACACGCTCATCGACGTGCTCGAGACGCTGCAGGTCGCGTCGCGCGACAGGCGCATCGCCGGCGCCGTGGTCGAGATCGCGCCGCTCGACGTCGGCTGGGCGAAGGCCGAGGATCTGCGCGACGCGCTGGCGGCGTTCAAGGCGACGGGCAAGCCAGTCTACGCTCTGCTCGAGCAGGAGGCGTCGGCGTCCAACCTCGAGTACTTCGTCGCCTCGGTTGCCAGCAGGGTGTATCTGGCGCCGGCGAGCACGGCGCCGCTGATCGGACTGGCGGCGCAGGTCGTCTTCCTGGGCGGCGTCTGGGAGAAGATCGACGTGCGCATGCACGTCGAGAAGATCGCCGAGTACAAGACGATGGGCGACATGCTGGTGAATCGGCAGATGACGCCGGCGCACCGCGAGATGGCGAACTCCCTGCTCGACAGCGTCGATGCGCGCTTCGTCTCCGCCATCGCCGAAGGGCGCAGCCTCACTCCGGAGCGCGTGCGGGAGGCGATCGACACCGGCCCCGACAGCCCCGCCGACTACCAGCAGGCGGGGTTGGCGGACGGCGAGCGTTACGTCAGCGAGATCCGCCGTCTCGACGCCGGCGACGCGCCGCTGGTGAAGCTCGCCGACTACGAGCGCGTCGATCTGGCGAGCATCGGCCTCGAGCCGACGGAGACCCTGGCGGTCGTCTATGGCGTCGGCGGCATCGTGCAGGGCGAGAGCGGCCGCTCGCCGTTCGGCACCGTCATGGGCGCGAACACCATCACCGAGGCGATCGACGAGGCCGCTGCCAACGCCGACGCCAAGGCGATCGTGTTCCGCGTCGACAGCCCGGGCGGCTCGGCGCTCGCCTCCGATCTGGTCTGGCAGGCGACCCAGCGGGCGCGCGAGAAGAAGCCGGTGGTGGTCTCGATGTCGGACGTCGCCGGCTCGGGCGGGTACTACGTCGCCGCCGGCGCGACCCGCATCCTGGCGCAGCCGACGACGCTCACCGGCTCGATCGGGGTGGTGTTCACCCGTCCCGAGATCTCGGGGTTGCTCGACCGCCTCGGCGTCAGCAGCGAAACGCTCGCGCGCGGCCGCTACGCGCGGCTCAACGACCTGACGGCGCCCTTCGACTCCGCCACGCGCGCCAAGCTGCTCGAAGAGATCGAGCACATCTACCAGGTGTTCGTCGATCGCGTCGCCCGCGGCCGCCGGATGAGCGAGGAGCAGGTGCTCGAGGTCGCGCGCGGGCGCGTCTGGACGGGCGACCAGGCGCGCGAGAACGGGCTGGTGGACGAGACCGGCGGCTTCCTGGCGGCGATCGCGGTGGCGAAGGAGCTGGCCGGCATCGCCGCCGAGGCGGAGGTCGAGCTGCTGCACTACCCGCGCGCCAAGCCGTTTGCGGAGCGCCTGGCCGAGGCGCTGGCGACGCGACTGGCTGCGTCGCAGCCGCGCTTCCCCGGCGAGGACGAGGTTCGAGCCGCCTTCGCCGCGTTCCCCTTCGTCGAGGGAGGGGTGCTCACGCTCATGGCCGAATCGATCCGCATCGAGTGACCACGGGCGTGGTCGCGGCGCTAGTCACCCACCTGCGTGAAGCTCTGGAGGCGGATAGCGGTCTCGAACCAACCGTCGCTGCGGACGGGTAGCGGCGGGTCGGGGCGGTAGTGAAAGGTCAGGGTGCCGCGCGGCGGGATCTCGCCGGCCGCGGTGACGTAGGTCGAGCGCCCGGGGTTGTCCGTGCCCGGATGGCGCTCGTCCTTCCAGTGC
>Ga0268299_1001436_pt1 | contig 41926 bp, 29 predicted proteins | sample NOBtaG_FD_193484 | JGI IMG/M metagenome (GOLD analysis project Ga0268299, IMG submission 193484) | Activated sludge microbial communities from bioreactor in Nijmegen, Gelderland, Netherland - NOB reactor | ecosystem: Engineered > Bioreactor > Aerobic > Activated sludge | place: Netherlands... | reverse complement strand
TATTTGCACCGTCCATATAGACTAGTCCGCCACGCTCATGCATTAATTTACAAATTTTCTCAATGTCTTCTTCAAATAGCCCAACTGTATTTGGATTAGTAAGCATCAGTGCTGCTACTGTGTCATCCATTCGTTTTTCTAGCTCGGCTAAATCCGTCAAACCTTGACTATTAGAACGAACACCTTCAACACTATAGCCACACATTGCCGCCGTTGCTGGATTAGTACCATGTGCTGAGTCTGGAATTAAAACTTTTTTCCGCGCATCGCCGCGATCTTTTAGTAAGGCACGAATCATCATAATTCCAGTCATTTCACCATGTGCGCCTGCTGCTGGTTGCAAAGTAACAGCCGCCATTCCAGTAATTTCTGCTAAAAGTTGTTCTGCCAGATAAATAACTTCTAAACAACCTTGAACGGCTAATTCTGGCGCGAGTGGATGAGCAGCAGCAAAACTTTCTAGGCGTGCAACAAATTCATTTATTTTAGGGTTATATTTCATTGTGCAAGAACCTAGAGGAAACATTCCTGTATCCGTGCCATAGTTCCAAGTAGAAAGTCTTGTAAAATGCCGGACAATATCAGGTTCAGCAACTTCTGGCATATATGCTAAATTATCTGTACGTAAGAAATTTGGGTCTATCAATTCACTAATTTCTGTGTCAGGAACATCTATGTTTGGCAATTTATAAGCAACAGAACCCGGACGGGAACGCTCAAAAAGCAAAGGTTCATTTTGACTAACATGAGTACGAACTTTTTTAATACGATTTTTTATTGTAGACATTTTTCCCTTCTCCTATTTTACTTAAGTGCTGCCACTAGTTGATCAATATCTGCTTTGGTATTTTGCTCAGTAACACAAACTAACAAAGCATGCGTCATATCAGGGTAATAATTAGATAGTGGTAGACCAGCAATTATGTTTTGAGATAGGAGTTTTTCCATTATTTCTGTAGCTGGTTTTGGTGTTTTTACTACAAACTCATTAAAGCGTGGTGCTGAAAATAATAAAGAATAGCCATCCAACTCAGAAATAGCTTTAGCAGCATAAGCAGACTTTTGTAGATTTTGCTTTGCAACTTCTTGGAGTCCTTGTTTGCCCATTGTGGCAAGATAAACCGTTGCCATAAGCATAAAAAGACCTTGATTAGTACAAATATTAGAGCTAGCTTTTTCTCGGCGAATATGTTGTTCACGAGTAGCAAGAGTTATAACAAAACCTCGATTGCCATCTGCGTCAAAAGCTTCACCAATAAGGCGGCCTGGCATTTGGCGTTGGTATTGAGCGCGGCTAGCAAAAATACCTAAATATGGGCCTCCATAGCTAGGAGCAATTCCAAATGATTGACCTTCGGCTACAACAATATCTGCTCCACAATCGCCGGGGCTACGTAGTAATCCCCAAGAAATAGGCTCTGTTGTAACGCTAATAAAAAGTGCGCCTGCTTGGTGTGCTTTTTCTGCTACAGCCGCCATATCTTCTATACAGCCAAAAAAGTTTGGTGATTGAACAATTACTGCGGCAACTTCGCTATCAAGATTTATGCTATCTAGCGCAGTTTGTCCGCTAGCACTAAAAGCAACCGTTTCTGAAACTAAACCTGTGCTTTTTAGATAGGTATCTAGCACGGCTCTATATTCTGGATGAACAGCTTGAGAAACCAGGATTTTTTTGCGCCGTGTAATACGATTTGCCATCAATGCAGCCTCAGCCATTGCTGTAGAGCCATCATACATTGAGGCATTAGCTACTTCCATTCCAGTTAATAAGCAAATCATGCTTTGAAATTCAAAGATAGCTTGTAAAGTGCCTTGAGCAATTTCTGGCTGGTATGGAGTGTAAGTGGTATAAAACTCAGAACGAGAAATTAAAGTATCAATTACTATTGGTCGAAAGTGGTTATAAGCACCTGCTCCCAAAAAAGAAATAGTGTTATTTGGATCGGTATTGCGTGCAGCTAATTTCTTGAAGAATTTTATCAACTCAGATTCAGCGTATGCTGGAGGGAGATTAAGCGGTTTTTCTAACCGTAAATGTGCTGGAATACTGGTAAAAAAGTCTTCTATGGATTGCACGCCCATTTCCGCGAGCATTTTTGCTCGTTCCTCAGCGGAATTTGGGATGTAACGCATGGATAGTCCCTTTCTTTAATTATAATGGCAGTCAATTTTGGAGGTGATTGACTGCCTAAAGATATCAATGTTTGCTTTCATTAAGAAAATCTTCATATTCAGCAGCAGACATTAGAGAGTCAAGCTCAGAAGCTTTTTCTATTTTGACTACTAACATCCAACCTTCCCCATAAGGGTCATTATTAACTAACTCTGGGGAGTCGGCTAAATTTGAGTTAGTTTTTTCTACTGTGCCGGAAATAGGCATAAAGACTTCGCTAACAGCCTTAACAGATTCAACAGAGCCAAAAGGATTGTGCTGATCTAATTTCTCACCTGCTTTTGGGAGTTCAACATAAACAATATCACCTAATTCTGCTTGAGCAAAATGAGTAATTCCAACAGTAGCTTGTTCGCCTTCTACACGTACCCATTCATGATCTTTTGTATAAAGTAGATTATCTGGATAATTAGCCATCTTTTTTATCTCCGCTAGTAATAGTTATTTACTTCTTTTGTAAAATGGTGTTTCAACTACACGGGCAGCAATTTCACGCCCACGAACTTCTATAGCAAACTCAAAACCAAGATGTGCTTTATCTATAGGTAGATAAGCTAGGCCAATATTTTTCTTTAAGAAAGGTGCAGGGCTACCAGAAGTTACTTGACTAACCTTTTGACCATCAATGATAACTGAATAGCCATCTCTAACCGGAGTGCGATCTAGAACTTCAAACCCAACTATTTTTCGGCTTAAACCTGTTTGTTTTTGGTTTACTAGTGTATCTCGCCCTAAAAAATCACCTTTAGCTAGCTTTAGAATCCAACCTAAATCAGCTTCTAACACGCTAGTAGTATCATCTATGTCATGACCATAAAGCATCATTTTAGCTTCTAAACGCAGGGTGTTACGCGCTGCTAAACCTGTTGGAAGCAACCCTAGAGGCTTGCCAACTTCTATAAGTTTATTCCAAATATTTACAGCTTCATCTGGTATACCATAAACTTCAAAGCCATCTTCACCAGTATAGCCAGTTCTAGTAACTAAAACAGGTACACCATTTAGCTTACCTTCCCTAAACCAATAATACTTAATTGTGCTTAGATCAATATCTACAAGAGGTTGTAGTATTTCTACACTACGTGGGCCTTGCAAGGCAATTTGAAAGTATTTATCGCTAGTATTTCTAACTTCTACATCCAAGCCTTTAGCGTGGGAATTAATCCAATCAAAATCTTTTTCAGCATTAGAAGCATTAACACAAAGGAAAAAATACTCTGAATGAAAGCGATGTACTAGCAAATCATCTACAAAAGTGCCTTGTGGAGTCATCAAACCTGAATAGTGAATTTGACCGTCTGCAAGTTTACTAGCATCATTACAAGTTACTAATTGCACTAGTTTTAGCGCGTCAACACCACGAACTTCTATTTCTCCCATATGGCTAACATCAAATATACCAGCCATATTTCTTACATTTAGATGCTCTGGTAATGTACCTGAATATTGAACAGGCATATCCCAACCGGCAAATTCTACCATTTTCGCGCCTAAAGCCCTGTGGGCTTCATTAAGGGGGGTACGCTTGATTTCTGTCAAAGGGTATGTCTCCTAAAGGTATAGGATAAATTACAAGATCATAAAAGCTTAAAGAAAGCTCAAGCTAACATAATGGTTTTGCTTGCGTCAAGGCAGGAAAGAAGCCATAAAGTTAAATCCAAAAAGTAATTAAAATAGAGTGAATTAGCAGCAAGTTTTCCTTGATTAAAAAACTATTTAAAGTTATTTCCTAATAAACCGACAAGTTGCAACCTAAAAGAAAACTTATAGCATCCAAAAACCGATTTTTAACCCGCTATTTATTTAAAGTCAAAGAGAAATCATAAGAAAATTTTTTGGAGGAAAACATGATAGATCAATTTGTAAGGAAGATTGCAGGGATATTTTTAGTAGTAGCTATAATGATTAGCTCTATTACACTAGCTTTTGCACTAGATCCAAAAGGGCGGCCTAAAGGCATGGGGCCAACGGCTGCAAGTGGTTTTTATATTTGGCAAGATGACAAAGGATGGCATTTAAGAGCCGTTGCTGGTAGCCAAAAACATAAATTTGAAGGTGAAATTACTTGCGAAGGTGGTTCATTAAACGAAGTTAAACAATATCGTGATGAAGCAGTTAAGTGGTTTACTGTAGAAGGAAATAAAGTAAAAATAGAATTAGATTCAGACAAAAACATTGATGGATTAGATTTTCAAGTAAGCGGTGGTAGTCTTACTTTTGATTTACGAGTAGATGATCGTGCTGAAGCTTCAGCCATCAAAGTGGGCGCAAACAGCGAAAATCCTTCTGGCATTCCTTTTACAATACAAGTTAAATAAATCTAGCAATACTGCTTAATTAAAAGGCTATTTTTTTAGGAATCACTATAAAAATAGCCTTTTAATTTTCACAAAGTAAAAAACCCGGGAAAAAGCGTTGACTCTAGCTCTAAAGTCCCGCTATTATTTCGCTTCCTTAGCGGGAAAACACGAGAAATATTCCTCAGTAGCTCAATGGCAGAGCATTCGGCTGTTAACCGAAGGGTTGTAGGTTCGAGTCCTACCTGAGGAGTTAGAAAAAGCTACTCATTATCTGAGTAGCTTTTTTAGTTTTAAAGCTCTAAATCCCAGGCTCTATCATCCCACCAGTCTTTAGATAAAATATGTTCTATTTCATAATCCAAATAGCTTTTATTTATTGGAAAATTTAACTTTTTAGCAAAAAGCTCATCATAATCTCTAAACATAGCCTTAATTTCATCGCTTACACTTGGTGGGTAAATTTCAAAACAAACAAGCTTATTATCTTCGGAAATAGCAACCAATTGACGGGCTAGGACTTTTCCTTTTTTGTTGCGTGCATAAAGAACTTGTTTATTTATGTCCAAAAGTATTGCAACCGCTGAGTAAGTAAACCCTCCTCCTAATTCTAAACAGCTACCAGAATAAACTCCAAGTTTTAAGACTTCTAAAGGATCTTTTTCTAAATCAATAGTGATAAGTCCATATTTTTCAGATTCTTGGCTAAATTCTATTCCTGTTTGCCATAAATTTATATTTAACTCTTTGTGGTTTTTTAGCCATTTTTGCGATTCAGAATGATTTAGCAAATAATTTTGATCACCATTTAAGTAAGCTCTAAGAAATCTTTTTAGTGGGCGTTGATTTGAATCTGTATAATAACTAACTTTTAGGGCGTATTCTAAATTTTTATCTATAGTTTTTACTTTATAATTATGACTTAATTTATCAAAAATTAAGTTTTCTAATACATCAAGTTGAGTTCTTAGAAGTTGTTGAAAAAATTGTTGTTTATAATATTCAAATTGTTGCTGTTTTATTTGAGATTGACCATTAAGAAAATCTTTTAACTGTTTTGGAATAGAATTAAAAATTTTTTCATTATTTTTAGTTATGTCTTCAATTATCAAAAAAGCTTCTGCCAAAGCTAAATTAGCAAAATCAGTACTCATTATCTGATGCTGCATAAAACTTTTTATTAAGGAAATTCTTATTTCACCATTAAAGCTACCTAATAATTTAGCTACTTTTAATAGTTTTGTAGAAAAATAACTAAAGCATTTTACTATCCATTCCGGCAACCTTTTCATTAAAGAATAAATACTTAATTGTATTAGAAAGCTAGTATTTTTTGAGTAACAAATTTTTTCTAAGTTTTGAAAACTGGAATTAGGAGCATCAGCAAACATTTTCCTACTATTATCAGAACCAAAATAAATAAAGTATTTAATTATTTGAGCAGTAAAGTAGCTAACATTTTGGCTAAAAGGAGGTCGGCATAAACGGTTAAATAATATATAACTGATTGGTAAAGCTTGGTTTAGTGTTTTTATATCATTTTCATTATCATCCCAAGAATAAAAAGCTTTTAAGTAAGTAATAAATTTTTCCTGATATTTTTCACTTATAGCATACAAAATACTAGTGATTTTACTAGATTCTTGTTTAACAAATTGCCAGTTATCATTTATTTCTTTGTGGTTTTCTAAATAGACTATTTCTAAGTAAAATCTTAAGTATTTTATTGCTATTTCTTTAGATAAATTTTTCCACTTAATTTCTATAAACGTTTCAATAAGACCTTGCATTTCACCGCAAGCACGCCAAATAAGCAAAGGAAATGATTGGTAGTAAATTTCTGTTGATTTGATGTAGTTGGATAATTTTTCAATAAAATTACTAGAAATTTTACTAGTATATTGAGGAAATATTAAAAATTTGTAATCTTTTTCATATTTATTTGCTAGCTTAAACCCTGTCAAAACATAATCTAGGCAAAGATTTTTCTTTATAGCTAAAAGCAAGAAAAACAGTCGTTGGACATATTGTTTGCTATAAGTTAATTTATTAAATTCATCAAAAGTTTCTTTTATTTGTTCATTAACATCTATCCAAAGAACGCCTGTTTTAATAAGTAAAGTAGCAAAAGTGCTTTGGTGTTTTTGACGTTGTTTAGCTACTATTTGACACCACTGTAAAACATTCTCAAAATTTTGACTTAAAACTAATAATCTTACTATAACCATCAATAAATTATTCTTTTTATCTAGTCTTAAATCCCAAAAAATGGTTAGGAATTTTAGTATTTGCTTAAGGTCAGCATTTTTTATTAAAGGTAAAATATACTTAATAAATAAAGATGGAAATTTATAATTAGTTTCAATTAGTTTTGGATGAGCAATAATATTAGGATCTATTTTAAACCATATATTTTTATCTATTTTTATTAATTTTTCGCTATGATAGTTAATTTTTATTAATTCCTCTAAAACTTCTGTTTTAAACTTCTCTAATTTCCTTAAAATCAGATAAATATTTTTTTCATCAGACAAATAAGGACATAGATTTATTTCTAGTGTTTGCTTAGCTTTAGGAGGTTTATATTTTGTTCCTTTATAAGCTCTAGGATGTGCAGCAGTAGGTTTAATTATAAGTTCTTCAAAATCCAAATTTAAGATCTCTAATTTATTATTTACTTGGCAAGGATCTATTTGTGTTTCTAATAATATTATTAATATTTGTTTTAAGGTTTCTTTATTTATTATTTTAATATTTTGCAGATAATTCCAAGCATAAATAATATTATTTTTATTTGGTAATAATTTAATACTTATTGACTCTATAGGTGACTCTATAGAGTCATAATAGTTAGTTAATTGGTAAATTATTTCTTTACTTAGATTTTCTAAATTAGGTACAAAATTGTATCTAGTGCGACTTACTAGAACAACTAAATCATTACTTTTTCTGATAATTGTAACTATTTTATCCATAAAAATTCTTCTAACAATCTTATAAAGCTAAAGTTTAAGGTCAAAGTTAGTGCAAAAAAACAGTTTTTAAGCTAAACTAGCTGAAGCATTTTTGACTCATAATAATTAACAATAGCGTTTGTTAGAAATACAACCATCTATATATCTTACAAAAGCCAGTAAACTTGGGGGCAATGCTTATGATAAAAAGAAAAAAACTCATAAGTCTTTCTTTATCGGTAATCTCTTTAGCCATAATATTTTATCTAATAAATGTATTTTCTTTTACAGGTACATTTACTTCTGCTAATTCCTTACTTAAAGCTAACGAATTATTAAAAATTGGGTATTTTAATACAACAAAAGCAAATAATAATTTGTTATTTGTACTTTCTATAAGTCCTGCAACGTTACCAAATGCTACTGTTGGTACGTCTTATAGCCAAATTCTAATAGCTAATGATGGCATGCCTCCTTATGCCTATAGTGTAACTAATGGATCATTACCTAATGGATTAAGTTTAGATCCTGTGTCTGGTGAGATTTCAGGTATACCCACTTCCCCAGGTTTATTTAGTTTTACTGTTCAAGCAAATGATGGTCTTTCAGACACTGGAACAGCAAATTATACTATTAATGTTTTAGATGCAGGCTCTTGTCCACGAATAACAATCAATCCTCCAAGCTTACCTGATGGTTCGGTCGGAACATTTTATAGCCAAAGTTTTACAGCTAGTGGTGGACTTGATCCTTATACATTTTCAATAACTTCTGGAGCATTACCAAATGGTCTTACTTTAGACACTGATGGAAACCTTCTTGGAACCCCTCAAGAATCAGGCTTTTTTAGTTTTACTGTTTTAGCAGAAGATTCTAACGTTCCAGCTATTGCTCCTAAGAGAAACTTCAAGAAAACCAGCAAAATAGGGCCTTTAGCTACTGGTGGTTGTCCAGGTTCACAAAACTATAGCCTTTTTATTAATGAAGCTGGTTGTGGAACAATAACTCTATCACCTACTTCTTTACCCAATGCACCTGTTGGAACGTTTTATAATCAAACTATTACAGCAAGTGGTGGAATAGATCCTTATGACTTTTCTATTGTTGATGGGTTGTTACCTAATGGATTAATATTAGATACTAATGGAAACTTATTTGGTACACCTTTTCAGTTAGGCGTTTTTAACTTTACTGTACAAGCACAAGATTCCAATGTAGGAATACCAGCTATTGCCCCTAATGTATCTAAAAAGAAAAACAAAAAGAATAAGAAAACCACAGATATTGGGCCTTTAGCTGCTGGTGGTTGCATTGGAAGACAAAACTACACTTTAGTTGTAACAGGCGATGCTCTTTGCACAGACCCAAGTTTTTCTGCACCGCAAGTTTTTGATCCAGGTGGCTTAAATCCTCGTGCTGTTGTAGCTGCTGATTTTGATGGAAATGAACTACCTGATTTAGCTGTCATCAATAATAGCAATAGCACTGTTGGTTTATTACTTAGTAATGGTATAGGTTCTTTTAGTCCTGTAACTACATTCCCAACAGGTGGCACAGGAGTAAGAGGATTAGCTGTTGGGAACTTTGATAATGATGGTAGACTAGACCTTGTTGTAGCTAACAATAGTTCTAACAACGTTGGAGTTTTAATAAACAATGGTTTTGGTAGTTTTAATTCGCCATTAACGTTTTCATCTGGTGGTATAGGCCCTGTTTCGGTGGCAACAGCAGATTTTAATGGTGATGAAGTAAGTGACATAGTTGTATCTAACATTACAGACAGCACAATCGGTATTTTGATAGCTAATACCGAAGTAGGGGGTTTTGATGATCCAATAGTAATAAGTTCTGGTGGTAGTACTCCTGTCTCAGTAGTTACATTTGATGTTGATGGAGACCAAGATACAGACATCATAGTTGCTAATCGTAATAGTAATAATTTGGCTTTAATAGAAAACAATGGTGAAGGTTTTAATACACCTGTAGTATTTTCTTCTGGTGGTAATGGCCCTAATTCTGTATCCATTGGTAATTTTAACAGCGATTCTTCTCTAGACTTAGCTGTTGCCAATCAAACTAGTAACAATGTCACTGTGTTATTAAATAATAGTGTTGGTAGCTTTAACGTAGCAACAACATTATCTTCTGGTGGTAGTACAGCTACAGCAGTTGCAGCAGGTGATTTTAATGGAGATTTTATTGATGATTTAGCAGTAACAAACTCTGTTTCTAATACTGTTGGAGTGCTGTTTAATACTGGTATGGGTTCATTTAATCCACCTAGTGTATTTACATCTGGCGGCCTTGGCCCCTCATTTCTTGCAACAGAAGATTTTAACTTAGATTCAAAATTAGACATTACTCTTGTCAACACCTTGATTGACAGCAATTTTAATGGCAGTAATGTAGCGATTCTACTTAATCTTTGTGGTCTTAATTGTACTCCTTTTAGCTTTGATCCTCTAAGTTTACCTAATAGTCAGATTGGCTCATTTTACAACCAGATAATTAGTGTGGATGGTGGTTCATCTCCTTATCAATTTAGTATAAATCCAGGTAACTTACCTCCAGGACTAAGCTTTACACCGCTTGATCCTAAACAATTTGGATTTGATGGAATTTTGATTTCTGGAACTCCAACAACTAACGGCGTTTTCAATTTCACTTTACAGGCTACAGATAGCAATTTCTGCACCTCAACACAAAATTATACAATAGTAATTGGTGATAACTGTCCACCTATCAGTATTTCACCGCTAACTTTACCAAATCCATTACTTAATGTTAATTACTCGCAGCAATTAACTGCAACACCAACAGGAAGTTATGCTTTTTCACTTGTTTCTGGAACTCTTCCAACAGGTTTATCATTAAGTAGTAGTGGGCTTATTTCAGGTATACCTATCACTTCGGGAACTTCTATGTTTACAGTCCAGGCTAGTCTTGATGATAGTAGTTGTATTGGTACACGTAGTTATGTATTAAATGTAGGTGCTGGAGCCGGAAGAATAGGATTTTCAGTAAATAGTTTTACAGTAACAGAAGGAAGTATAGCAACAATAACAGTAGTAAGAACAAATGGAGGAGTAGGAACAGTATCAGTAAATTACTCTACTGTAAATGGAACAGCTAGGTCAGGAGTTGATTATGTAAATTCTGCTGGAACAATAACTTTTGGAAATGGTGATATGTCACCTAAGACCTTTACTGTGCAAACACTTCCAGATAATGTTTCAGAAAGTAATAAAACTATTCTGCTTTCTCTTGGCAATCCTACAGGAGGAGCAGAGCTAAATTTAACTACAGCTACATTAAACGTTATAGAAAGAGATGCACCGCGTCCAGGAAGATTTGCTTTTTCTCAAAGTGCTTATTCTGTTAATGAAACTGGAGGTGCTGTCACCATTAATGTCAACCGCTTGGATGGCGGCAATATTTCTGCTTCTGTTAATTTTTCTACTTCTGCTGGTGCTAATGCTCGTGCTGGTTCTAATTATATGGAAACTAGCGGCACTTTAACCTTTGCTCCTGGTTCAGTTAGCCAATCCTTTAATATTCCTATCTTTAATGATCGTCAGCCGGGCCAAGATAAAATTGTTAATCTTCGTCTCTCTGAAGCTACTAATGGTGCCATTATTAGCGGTGGTACTGCTAGTCTTACCATTATTGAGTCTACTCCTCCTGTTCCTCCTGCTGTCTTGCAAACTGTTAATAGAGTTGAGTTTGACTCTGTTAATATTGGTGAAATGGCTACACGTACTATTACTATTCGTAATGTTGGAGGTCAAGATTTAACCTTTAATAACCCTGATATTAGCGGTAATGATATTACTTTGCTTACTCCTCCTCGTACTACTAGACTTGCTGCTAATGAATCTACTAGCTTTGAAGTTCAATTTAGCCCTAAGCCTGGTAGTTTAGGTGATGTTACTGGAAATATAACTATTAGTAGTAATGCAGGTATAACACGAATTCCAGTTACAGCACGTAGCATAGATATGATTGCCCCTAGTGTTAAGTTTACGGCTCCTATGGGAGGAGAATTACTTAGAGCAGGAGGACAATTAAGAATCCGCTATGATGCAGAAGATAATGATGCACTAAGTGATTTTACTGTATCTTTTATTGCAACAACTAGCAGTACTTCTAAATCTATTAACCCAAATGCAACTGGTGCAAGTAGTGGAGATATTGGAAGGTTGGATAACACTTTTAGAGAAGTAATCTGGAATATACCGGGTGACTTAAGCTCTTCTACAGTAAGAATAATGATTAGAGCAAGAGACAGAGCAGGAAATATAGTAAATGTAGGAAGTGGACAATTTAGCGTACAACGACCAAGTACACCAACCCCAGTGCTACAAACAATAGTAAGATTTACCCCAGTTCCAGATGGAGTAATAGCTCCACCAAAGAATGTAACAGCAGATGCAACAGAGATTAAAGATGGGACAATAACAAGACCACCAGACCCAGTATTGCTTGTAAATGTTACATTTGACCCACCACCAGTTAATCAACTTTTACCACCTCAAAATGTGAGGGTAAAAGCAGGAGAGTTAACAACAAATGGAATAGGTCAAATAGCAAATATAAAGCGTGGAATAATGCCAAAAGCAGAAGGGGATTTAGTATTAGCAGGATTTAATGTTTATAGAGTACCACAACCAGAAGATGGAACAATGCCAAATGTAGATTTAATAGTAGATCCTGAAAATTTAGTAGCAACATTGCCAGCAGATGCAACAGGATTTATGGATATGGTGCCAACAGGAGAAAGTAATAATTTTAGTTACAGCGTAACAAGTTTCTTTGGAAATGGACAAATGAGCGGAGGCTCTCAACCAATGGGGACAAACTTACCAGTAATTAAAAACCCAATATTTACAACAGGAACGGTATTTTTAGAGGCAGCAGGCTCATTTATAAAACCAGGAGCAATGTTAATAATAAATGATACTGATACATTTGTACTGCAATTTGATAATGAGGCAACACGCTTTACAGTACCTAAAAAACAAAGAAGTAATGGAAGAAGTTTAACAATAAAGAGAATAATAACAAAAACAGCGATAGTTAAACTAATAGTTAAAAATACAGATGGAAATACATCTGTAGGGGTAATGTTTAATAGAAAAGGTATAGTACAAAGTAGGAAAGCAGATAGAAGTGATGATAGGCAAATAAAGCCACAAGCAGACACTCCAATGTTAGTAGGGTATAATATCTATAGAACATTACAACCAACAGATGGAAGAATGTTAAGCCCAGAAGAGATAATAAAGCCAGAAAACTTGGTTGGATCAATACCAGGAAATATGAATAGCTTTACAGATACACCATCAACAGGACAAGGAGGAAACTTTAGCTATAGTGTAACAAGCTTCTTTGGAAACGGGCAAATGAGCGGAGGTTCTCAGCCAGCAAATACAGATTTACCAATAATAAAAAGCCCAAGATTTGATGGAAAGTTATTCTTTATAGATGCAGCCGGTTCATTTATCAAACCAAAAGCAACTTTAATCATTAACGATACAGAAAGCTATCCTTTAGAGTTTGACACAGAAGCTACACGTTTTACTACTAATGATAAAAAGGGTGATCCTTCTAATCTAGCTATTGATAAGTTTATCAAGAAGGGTGACACTGTTCGTCTTATTGTTAGAAATCCTGATGGTAAAATTTCTGTTGGCGTTACTTTTACTAGAAGGTAATAAGCTTTTAATTAAAATAAAAATAGCCAAGTGAATGTTCACTTGGCTATTTTTATTTTGAGCAAAAAACAAAGCCCAAAAACAAGTGTTTTTGGGCTTTAGCTTACAAAAAGATTTACTAAATTTAGTTAGTTACACCATCTAAACAAGCTTTAGCAACTCTGAATTTCACTACAGTTTTGGCAGGGATAAGCTTCTTTTGTCTATTTTGAGGATTGATACCCATTCTTTCAGAACGGACAGCCTTCAAAAATTTACCAACATTAGGAAGAACAAATCCACCACTGTTCTTGATTTCAGAAACAATCAAGTTAGAAAGTTCATCTAGCATTTCTTGTGCATTTTTACGAGTGACATTAAATTTAGTGGCAAAATGACCAACAAGTTGTTCTTTAGTCATTAATTTAAGTTTTGGAGCAGGGGCTTTGGCATCTTTTGCAGCTTTAGCAGCAGGTGCTTTGGTTGCTTTGCTTTTAGCTGTAGTTTTACTTGCTTTAGTCTCTGCTGCTTTAGTTGTTTTTGCGGCAGGTTTTGGATCTGAAGTTGCTTTTGATTTGCTTGCCATTGATTTTCTCCATTGCAGGATTTAGATTTTGGATAAGTATTATGGTTTCTGGAATTTACCACAAAACTTATAATAGTAAAATAAATCTTTTAGGCTTGATCTGCCTTTTAATAAAGGGGTTTCCTATAACTACTAGTAAAATAAGTAGTTATATTTTTTTATTTTTATAATATTTTTTTATTTTTATTCATTAAAACCATATTTTTGATCAGATCAAGAAGCGTCAACTAGCCTATACACTAGGCTAAGAATAGTTTTACACTACTAATTGAGGTGAAAAATTATAGTAGCACAAGCTTAATAATCTTACTATATATAGTATCTTTGTAAGATTAAGTTTTATTAACTACATCTATTGCTAAATAAAAAATCAGCAAATAAAAACAATAGCAAAATTTTTATCAAGTTTTTTTTCTTAATTAAAGAAAAGAAGAAATTTTTATAAGAAAAATCAAATATTTTTTCTTGTCCAAAGTGTTAAAATAGGAAAACCAAAAAATAGCTTAAAAGTTCTTAGCAGGTATTAAAATCAATGAATCAGTTAGCACTTCTTATTCCTGAAAATGCAGCTATCAAGAAATTTTCTCGTCCAATCCGAGTTTTAGGTATTGACCTTGGAACAACTAATTCTGCTGTAGCAGAAATTATTTGGGATAGTAGCGAACATAGCCCAATAAATATTCGCTGCTTAGATGTTATACAAAATACACCTGAAGGTGATTATTCACATGTTTTAGTACCATCAATGGTTACATTTTATGAGGGTCAAGTAATTGTAGGCGAAGGAGCTAAACGACTCCGTGCAAGAGCTTCTGAGCTAAACTTAAAACAAAATCAAAATCTTTTTTATGAATGTAAAAATGATATTGGTATTATGAGAACCTATCATATGGCCCCAGAAGGTTTTCGCTCTGCCGCCGAAATTGGAGGACATGTCTTAGATTTTTTACACGCAGCAGCATTAGAAGAAAACGATGCTAATGTTAGTCGGGTAGTAGTAACAGTGCCTGCATCTTTTCAGGCTGCACAACGTCATGACACACTACTTGCAGCAGAACTTGCAAATTTACAATTAACTGGTGGAGATCTTTTAGACGAGCCTATTGCTGCATTTCTTGACTATTTAATCACCTATCGGGAAACTTTTATTAAAGATTCTACAGAAGCCAAAAGCTTAATAGTTTTTGACTTTGGTGGTGGAACTTGTGATGTAGCTATTTTTCGGTTGCAAATGCCAAATCGTAGTCGTAGATTGCAAATCTCTCCGCTAGCAGTTTCCCGCTACCATCGCTTAGGAGGCGGAGATATTGATGCTGCAATTGTCTATGATGTGTTAATCCCTCAATTGATTAAAGAAAACAACTTGTCTCAGTTTGATTTAAGTTTTGAAGATAAGAAAAAATTTTTAGAGCCTGCTCTATTAGGTGTAGCTGAATCACTAAAAATAGGTCTTTGTCAAGAAATTGTTCAATTACAACAATTTGGCAAATATGATTCCTCTAATAAAACTCAAATTCTTAAACAACAACCAGGTCTTTTTACTTTTAAGGTAAAAAATCGAACTCTTAATTTACAATCTCCAAAACTAACAGCTAGCCAATTAGAAGAAATCCTAAAGCCTTTTTTAGACCAAGACTTACTTTATGCTCGTGAAACTGAATATAGAATGTCTTGTTCTATATTTGCTCCCTTACAAGATGCTCTAGACCGTAGTAACTTAACGTCTAAACAAGTGGACTACTGTTTACTTGTTGGTGGCAGTAGTTTAATCCCTCAAGTTGTACAGGCTGTAGGGAAATACTTTCCAAAAGCTAAATTAATGACTTATTCAGATAATAATCAGGTACAAACAGCTATTGCCCGTGGAGCGGCTTTTCATGCACTAGTATTAACACTTTATGGTAAGCCATTAATCCAGCCAGTATGTCATGATGCTATTTCTATTCGTGCAGAGTCTGGACTAGTTGAATTAATTCCCAAAGGGGCAGAACTTCCCTATCCATCGGATACAAACTATGCCCGTTGCTATTCGCTAGCAGTACCAGAAACGACATCTTTTTCCTCAGTAGATTTAAGAGTAGAAATTGTTGGAGGGGATGACGAAAGAAAACTATTTAGCCAAATTTGGCAAATTCCTGGCCCAGTTAAAAAAGGTGATCCACTCTGTTTAGAATATCGCTTTGATGAAAACCAAGTTTTAGACTTACGTATGAAACTAGCCAATAGTGATGACTACACAGAGCCTTTTACTGCCAAAATAGAAAACCCTCTTACAAATGTAGTAAATCCTCAAAGCAGACGACTTAAAATTGATGAAATAGAAGAAGATCTTCGCAATAAAAAATACCCTGCTTCACGTGTCCCAGAAAAATTAGTCGAGTTGGCAGAAAACTATGTTGAACTTGGTCAAAGAGAAAAAGCAATTGATTACTTAAAGAAAGCTCTACAAGGAAAACATGGTGTAGACGCTAGTATTTTAAATAAAATGGGAATCTATTTTGGAGAGCTAGGAGATTATGATAGAGAAGAAAAGTTTTATAAAGAAGCTACAGCAGCATCTCCATTTTGGAGTACACCTTGGTTTAACCTAGCACTAGCTCAAAAGAAGCGTAAACGGTACTCAGAAGCTATTGAATCACTAGAAAAAGCTTTTTCTATTCGTCGCGAAGGCCCCTACCTTATACTTGCGGCCCAGGTAGCGGATGCTTGTCATAAGGTTTCTGACCGTGATAAATACTTAAAAGAAGCTTTTGATTCTTTTGCCTCTGTAGCTACCCTAGATGATTGGGAATTAGGCTGGATTTTAGCTGGAGCAAGATTAGCAAACAAAACTGAACTTATAGAAGAAATTCAAGCCGAGCAAAAACGACGTAAAGAACGTAGAGAATTAGTAATAGAAAGAGGAGTGTTACCTATTATTACTCCTGGACTACAAAAGGTTTCTGAATGACAACAGTATTAGTAGCTAAATCTGAGCTTACTCCAGCACAACAAAGAGTAATAGAAATGAGTGCCACAGAAAACCGTGTGGTTTTTGGTGTTGTAGGCACAGGTAAAACTCAATTATTGCTTCACCGGGCCCGCTACCTTTCTGATAGTCTAAAAGTGCCTTCTAATCGCTACCATATCTTTGTCCAAAATAATATTATGAAAGGTTACTTACGTTCTGCTCTTTCATTGCTAAATATTCCTGATACCTCACTTTCTGCTTTTAATTCCTGGTGTTTAAGCTTTTACCGCTATCATATAAATACAATAATTCCTCAAAAAGAAGATTCTAGCCCTAATTTTGAGTTAATTCGTAAGAATATACTAAGTAAAATTCGATATGATAACAATTCCTCCTTTTTTGATAATATTTTCCAATCTATTTGGGGAATGGTTAAAAATAGCACTATTAATGTACCAATATATGATTTTATTTTAGTTGATGATGGTAGCGAGCTAGATAATGTTTCATTAGATATTATTTGTGCTATTTCTAAACATGTCACTGTAGTTGCAGATGATAAGCATCAAGTAAGAGAAAACGGTTTAACTAGTACAGAAATGCTAATTAAACTACGTCAACGCTATTCCTTACACTTAAATGGTGCTTTTCGATGTTCTCCTTATATTATCAATCTAGCAGCACAATTTATTGATGATGTTGAACTACGTAAAGCTTATTTACAAGAAGCAAAAACACCTGAAAGAGAAAAAGAAAAACCTGTGCTTTATTATGCAGCTAATCCACAAGATGAAAAAAATAAACTAATAGAAGTAATTCGCTCCCGGTTAATAAAGGGAGAAAGCATTGCTATATTACTTTATCATCAAAAACAGCTACCTCATTTTGCTGAACTGCTTAAAGATCCTCGGATAGAAACAAAAGTAATTTTATCAGACATTCGCACTGATGGAAGTCAAAATAAGCAAGATTTTAGTAATGATTGTCCTAAGTTAATTAGCTTTCAAGATGCACAAGGGACGACTTTTGACACAATAATAATTCCACAATTAGTAACAGAAGCTTTTCCAAATATTAGCCAAGTTCAGTTACAAAAAATACTTTTTTCAGCTATTACTAGGGCAACCAAATGGGTATTTCTTAGTACCCTCAATGTTGAGCCTTTACCCTTACTAAAAAGAATAGCTCCATTAAAAGAGGAAGGGTTATTAAATATACAAACCTTTACTCCTCGTCGAATGGTAAAGAAATTTTCGCCTCCTACTATTGCAGTAGGTGAAACAGATGACTTAATAGATTTGTTATAAAAAGCTTAAAATTTATGAAACAACCTAAAGAACCTTTAGATAAAAAACTAGTAAAATGGTTTGGTTATGTACCTATTTGTATTATTAGTGGAGCTATTTTAGCACTTCTAATTAAACTAATTATTTACATAGTATCTTATACAGATACATCAGTTGACATAATTACACAGCTAGATCTTAATTATGAGTTTTTTAAGGCACATATAAAATTAGCTGCTAATTCAACTATACTTTCAGGAGTTATAGTAGGTTTAGCTATAAGTTTAATAACTCCTAAAATTAAACCAGCTTTTTTACGTGTACTTATAAATATTGCCATTGGAGCAATTCTAGCATTAGTCTCAGAACTTGTTTATAAAGCAATAATGCAAGCTAGTTTTAGTAATGCGTTAGATTATTTGAAATTTTTCTATCAACAAATAGTAATAACTGGTATTCTTGTAGGATTATTAATCTCTTCCCTCTCATTGCCTGAAACTAAGAATTAATCTACTAAGGAGTCATTTTATGGATCGAAGAAAATTTATTAAAAGTACTGTACTAGCAGGGGCAGCTAGTATGATAGGTTGTAGTCAAGATAAAGCAGTAGATGATGCAAAAATTTTTGCTCCTCCAGCAGAAAGTATTCCTACAAATACCCTAACAGGAAAGGTAGTTCCAACAGCAGTCTTAGGTAAAACAGGAGTTACTGTACCTATTCTTTCGCATGGTGGTGGTTATGAATTAAACAATGTTATGGTAGCACGTGCTTTTGAACTAGGAATTAATTATTTTGATGTTGCAGATTGTTATCTTAATGGTCAAAGCGAAGTTATTTTAGGTAAAGTTTTAGAAAAACAAGGTAAACGTAAAGATGCTTTTATTGTTACTAAAAACCATCCAAAACAACCCAAAGATTTGTTAGTGATGGTTGATCAAAGATTAGAATCTCTCAGAACAGATTATTTAGACCTTTATTTTATGCACCAATTAGGTGATGGCGAATATCCTAAAGAATGTGTTGACTGGCCTAAGAGCCAAGAATTAAAAGAAGTTGTAGAAACACTAAAAAAACAAAAGAAAATAAAATTCTTTGGATTTTCTTGTCATGCTGGAATTTTACCTCAAGCAATGGAAGCAGCCGCAGAAGGTGGTTTTGTTGATGCAATCATGCTTCGTTATAACTTCCGTACAGTTAATAGTGATGAACTTAACCGAGCAATTGATAAAGCTAAAAAAGCCAATATTGGGTTAATTGCAATGAAAACTCAAGGTGGACGTGTTTCTTTTGAAGATAAAGCTAATCCATTCCAAGAAAAAGGTTTTACTAAAGAACAGTCAACTTTGAAAGCTGTTTGGTCAGATGGAAGAATGGATACAATTGTTTCTGCAATGCCTTCCATTCAACTTGTCCAAACAAATGCAATGGCTGCAATAGAAAACAAAATTAGTGCTGTAGAACACCAACTTTTAGATGAATATGCTAAAGCTACTAATCACTTAGTTTGTCATGGTTGTGATCATCTTTGCTCTTCACAAGTTAATAGTCCTGTTCGTATCGGCGATACACTACGCTATTTAATGTATCATGACAATTATGGGGAAGCTCAAAGAGCAAGAGATTTATACTCTCAATTACCTCCAATGGCAAGAGAAGCTATTTTTAATACTGACTATAAACAAGCTGAGGCTATTTGCCCTCATAATTTAGAAATTGGTAAAATGATGCTTCAAGCAGCCAAAAAGCTAGCTTAAAAATTTTTGCAAAATCTCCGCTAACTATTTAGATAGTGAGCCTGCAACAAAAGAAAAGCCCCAAATTTGGGGCTTTTCTTTATATAAATTAACAATTTAAGTTTTGTTTTAAGCAGCATCAGTAAGTTTTTCAGCTTTAGTTACTTTTTTACTTTTCTTTGGTGTAACTACTTCAATGAATTTTCCGAAAGTGCCATCAGCACTACGTTCAATTAAATATTTACGACCACGACGGATCATATATGTTTTTTTAGACTTGCTTGCCATTTTGGTGACTCCTTAATTTGGTAAATTATGTAAACATAGATGGATATTTAATTTATTAAGTTGCACCAAATAAGCAAGCAAATTACAAATCATTAAATTACTAGACTTTAGGCTCTATTACCCGCATATATTTTTTATAAAATAGATCTCTTTTGCTTTTACAATAGCAAATAAAAATAGCTTAAAAACTTCTCTTCTTACAATTTGTTACTAACTCCATTTCTAAAACTGCTTCTGTAGCATGTAAATCTGCTTTTACTTCATTTATTTGATCTTCTAAGATAGTTACCTGTTTTTGTAACCGTAAATTCCGCTCTTTAAGGATTGAAATACAGGCCCAAGCGTTATGCCCATTAGGATTACTAGTAAAACTGCCACAATTAGGACAAAGCATTTTTCTTCTCCTAAAAAGTTAATATTCTTTTTTCTTAAAAGGTATAATTTTTAATTTGTTAAATAAATTGCTAATTGTTTCAATACTAGCAGCATTGTTAATATCAAAAAACCAAAATTTTTCTAAATCCCCTCTATTCATACCCATTTGAGACGTACCTTGTGACTTATGTTCTGCTAACAGCCAATTAGAAATAATCTTATAGTTTAAGTTATCTTTATAGCCAAATTTTTGTGTTCTATCAAAAACAAAAATAGGTGCGTCCTTTTTAATTTTTGTTATTGGATAATCTGTAAGTCCTACATAATCCTTTAATAAATCGCTGTCTTTATCCATTAATGATGCACCTAAAACTACAGGCTTCTTTTTTATATCCAGACTTTTTACTACCTCTAAAGTTAAAATTGTTGCCCCTTTATGATGTCCATGTGTATCAATTGTAGGAAGTACAGTAAAAATATAGTCATATTCTCCATTAGTAATAATTTCTGCTAAACGTTTTTTAATTAACTCTATATCCCAAATACCTTGAAATACTTCTTTAACATCTTGAGTATATTTATGATCTTTTTGTTCTAAAAAATAATAATTTCTTAAACCAATAACTTTTCCTGCATTTATCATTTCTTTTTTTCTTATTGTAGGTAAATATTCCCGTCCTATTTTTTCTTCTGTAAGCTCTACACCATAAATTTCTTCTGCTAAAGTAGAGTATTTATAACCACCTTCCCCATTAGTAACAATAGCAATATCAACTTTTCCTTTTAAGTCATGAGTAATTTTATAAATTGTTACGGCAAAAATACTTTCATCATCAGGATGAGCAGTAACAATTAGGGCTTTAATGTTATTTTCTGTTTGTTGGGCAAAGCTTAAGCTTGGAAAAAAACTGATTAATAGAAAAACTACTAGTAGCACCAAAGAAAATTTAATTTTATTTAACATATTTTTAACCTAATACTAATTAATTACGTTACTTATTTGATATATAAATTAGATTTAGCAAGTCAAAGTAAATCAAGATTATTTACTATTTAGCTAGCTTTTTACCAGTAGTTTTTGGATAAGATGCCTTAGAAAAAATATCTTTTAAGACTAATCAAACCAATACTTGTGTTAAAACAGTTGTTGCTAGATAATGTCAAGACTAATCGATAATTTAGCCAAAGAAGTTTATTTATGCTATTAGAAAAAGCTATTAATGCACATAGAGGGAAAGTTATATGGGAAAATATTTCTTATATAACTGCTAATCTTCGCATTAAAGGTAATATTTTGGCTACTCGCTTTAAGTCTCCTGTAATTCGTAATTTAACAGTAAAAATAAATTGTAAACAAGTACATACAGAAATAACCCCTTTTCCTAAAACAGGGTTTAAAGGTGTATTTACTAGCAAATATGTGCAGATAGAAGATTTAGAACAAAATATTAAAGAAAAACAATCTCTTAACCAGCTTTTTAATGGTAAAACCAAATTACCTGTAATTTGGAATGATCTACATGTTTTATATTTTTTTGGTTATGCGTTTTGGAATTATCTAATGACCCCTTATTTATTTCTTTGGCCTGGCTTTAGTCATCAAGAAATAGGTATTTGGCAAGAAAAAAATGGTAGTATCTGGCATAAACTTTTAGTTAATTTTCCTGATAATATTCCTACACATTCAAAACAGCAAGTTTTTTATTTTGATGAATCTGCTTTGCTACAACGCTTAGACTATACAGCAGAAATATTTGGTTCTTTTACAAAAGGCGCACATTATTGTTTTGAACATAAAGAATTTGAGGGACTAAGTTTTCCTACTTATCGAAAAGTATTTACTAGGCTGCCTAATAATCAGCCATTAAAACTTTTTGGTGTTATGGAAGGGTGGATAGATAAAATTACAGCAGATTTTGATAATCAACTTATCTTAAAAAATTATAAGTAGGAAAATTACAGAGGATTTACAAAAAAGAAGGGTTATAGCCATAGATAAATGGCAAAGCTATAAAAGACAAGTATTTATTACCGTTTTGGCAAGTGGGCAAAGTGCTTATCCTTAACTAGAGAAAAATCCCTTTGAGAGAAAAGAGCATTTTGGAGCAAAAAACCCTGCTCCAGAAGTCCTTTTTCCCAAAAGTAGTAGCTATTTTAGCCACTACCTTTCTTTAATTCCACTAGCACTTGTTTAGCAACAGCTTTTAGTGTGTCAAAAACGCCTACCCCTTTATAAGCTACTGCCTCAAAAACCGGCTCGCCTTTGCGCATTAGCTCACGCTTCAACTCATCCATTGATATTACATTAGGTAAATCACGTTTATTAAGTTGAAGTACATAAGGTATTTTCATTAAATCATACCCTTGGGCCTTAAGGTTATTTTCTAAGTTCCAAAGAGATTCAATATTAGCGTCCATACGTTCCATTTGACTATCAGCCACAAAAACTACTCCATCAACGCCTTTTAGGATTAACTTACGAGAAGCATCATAGAAGACTTGTCCAGGTACAGTATAGAGATGGAAGCGAGTCTTAAAACCTCGTACTGTTCCTAGTTCTAATGGGAGAAAGTCAAAAAAGAGTGTCCGATCAGTTTCGGTTGCCAAACTGATAAGTTTACCTTTAGCCTGTGGTGCAGTAGTATCATAGATATACTGCAAATTGGTAGTTTTGCCACCTAGACCAGGGCCATAATAGACGATTTTACAATTAATTTCCCGAGAAGCGTAGTTTATGAATGTCAAGTTTAGAAACCCTTACTTAAAGATTAGTTTATGGTTTATTGTTATTATGACAGAGCCGCCTTAAGATTATTCACGGAAAAGATTATCAATATCCTCATCCGTAATTTCAGCAAAGGGCGAATCTAGTTCTACACCCTGCTCTTTTTGTTGCTCAACTTTACGTACAATAGACTCAAATACATCTGTTAATTCATTAGAAGCTCTTTTTACACGTAAACGCACTAGTCCTAAACTAGAGCGTTCATCAAAGATTACCACTAAAATAACACGTTGGGCAACAATAGAGATATGTATATTGTCTTTCTCACCTTCGTGTGAAAGTACAGGAAATTCTTTTTCTCCAATCAACCGAGCTAACCCATCTGTAGCAGCAACATTACCCGCTGTTAAAGAAGCTAGAGAAGTAGTATCAATATTACCTATTTCTCCATGTGAAGCTATTTGTTGACCATTCTTATCTACGAGGAAAACCATCTTAGCGTTGGCATCATCACAAAGTTTTGCAATGACGGATTTAATTTGTTGATACTCTGCCTCATACATTACCACAGAATTAGACATTCTAATTTAACCTCAAGATTGAAATGGCAAACAACTTGGCTCAACTTATGAAAAAAAATTATTTGCTAAATTTTTGGTTAGCTTTGGGCTAACTGATTATTTTTGAAAAATTTTATGTTGAAAAACTTTTTCTTAGGTGACGTGAATATATATCACACGCTAAAGCAACCTTTCAAGCCTTTTCTATAAATGCAATCTTGTAATTTCCTGTAAAAGTGTCACCGAAAAGCGGCTAGTTTCTCAAAACCTACCTGTATATAATAACCGTTATATTGGTTATTTGGATAGAGGAAAAAGTCTTATAATTTTAATAATAATCATAACTTGTTAAAATACTTACAAGTCCCATTTAGGAGGCAATAATGGGTTATACAGATAAGTTTGAGGAATGGCGACGTAAAGCACAGGAAAAAGCTAAGGAACTAGAAGAAAAATATAAAATTAAAGATCGCCTTGATGACAGTCTTAAAAATGCTACTGATGCTATGCGTAACAGCGTTGAGACAGTAGAAAACGTTGCTCGCGCTAGTTATGATGCTGTTTCTAACACAGCACAAGCTGCACAGAAAGAAATTGAACGCTTAGATCAAGAACATAAAATTACAGAAAACCTAAAAGATAACCTTAAACAAGCTCGTGAAAGTGCGGAAAATACTTTGCGAGACGGGGCCGAAGTTGCTAGTGAAGTTGTTAAATCCAGTACTGGTACGGCAGAAGAAGTAATTAAAACTGGTACAGAAAAAGCTAGTTCTGTGGCTAGCGATCTAGGTCAAAAAGCTAGTTCTATTGCCGATGAATTAAAAGAAAAAGCTGGTGATAGAGCCAAAGAGTATGGGGAAAAAATTCGTGAAGTTGCTAGTGATTTAGGAGAAAAAGCTAGCTCTGTAGCCGGTGAATATGGAGAAAAAGCTAAAGAAACGGCTAAGGAGTATGGGGAAAAAGCTTGGGAAAAGGCCAAAGATTACCAAGAAAAAGCCAAAGATTATTACCAACACACTAAAGATGCTTATAGCTTTGCTCAGTCTGCTAACCGTGCAGCAGGCTCTATTATGGACACAGTAAATTCAGCAATTAAATGGGCAAAAGAAAACCCTGGCAAAGCTGCATTAACAGGCTTTTCCTTGGTCTTAGGGGCTGGTGTAGGCAGTCAGTTCCCTAAATTTAATGTGATCATACTTGGTCAAAAAGGCCATTGGTTTTTCCGCTCTGCTTTGCTAGCTTATGGCACACGTAAACTATCAGAAAAATACCTTGATTATCTTAGCTCACAAGAAAACTTAATTAAATCTGGTCATTTATCTGAAGCAGAACGTCAACGTGTTGAATTTCAACGAGATGTAACTAAATATGTAGGTGCGCCGCTTTTAGGAACTTTTAATATTGCAGCCGGTGTAGCAATTTGGGCAGAAATCCTTTCTCCAGATCGCATTGTTGGTTTCCCTATTGATATTCTCTTAGGTGGCAACCCTGTTTTAGAAACAGTTTGGCTTTTTTCTAATGGTTTGATCTGCATACATAACGGCTATGAATTTATTATGATGGCTGTTGCAGATGAAAAGGTAGTCCAACAAGTAGTTCGTGATATTAAAGGCTTATTGCCAGGTGAAACCTCTACTACTTAACAAACATGCAAAATTATTAACTATTAATCTTATAGAGTAATCTACTAGTCTGATTACTCTATATTTTTGCTTTAATCCCAAGAATGTTAATAGATTTTAATTTTTTAAGCTCTAAACACGCTATCTTAATTAATTGTATCTAGCTATCTTATCCTAATTGTTGCCAAGATGTTTTTGCTCAAGAGCCTATAATTTTGCTAAAATTGAGCCGCCAAAGTCAACTCCTTGACAAAATTTCGTTTGATCTCTATTAAAAAATTTTATAAAAAAGGAAAAATCCATGAAAGTTTATCTTAAATATACTTTTTGCCTACTATTAGTCTTTGTTTTAGGTTCGTTAACTCTTGTAAGTAATGAAACTTATGCACAAGCTAAATCACGTAAAGCTTCAAGTGCTGGCTCTTCTTGTCTACTATCTTCTTCTAAAGTTTTAGTTTCTCGTAATGGCAAAGATAATGCTGGGGAAGTAGGTGTTTTTAACAACACTTTAGATTCAAATCTAGGTAAAGTTATGGTAGGAAATAACGAAGGCATTGCTCTTGATAGCCGTGGCAATCTTTATCAATGTGGTGATGGAAGTAATGGCCCTGGTGTCCGTATTTTTGCTCGTTTCAGTCAACGTGCAGATAAAACTGGTGTTGAGTTTGATGCAAAACGTGACCGAGAAATCAAAGGCGATAATACAACCTTAAAAAACCCTAAAGGACTTGATATTGATGATGAACACGGACTACTTTTTGTTGCTGAAAATGGTAATGGTACAGTATTAGTATTTAGTGCTGAAGCATCTGGTGATGTTGCTCCTCTAGCAACAATTACTACTTCCGCTAAACCCTGGGATGTTGAATATGATGAAGCATCAGACACTCTTTATGTCGCACTAGTTAATGGTGAAGTAGCTGTCTACAATAGCTTCTATTCTTCAGGCTTTGATACTAATTTAGATCGCACAATTAAACCTGATGGCAGCGTTAATTTACATGGTATTGTTTACGTTCCTGGTAAGGATTTATTGCTACTTTCTGATGTTGGAGATGCAAAAAGCAATAGTGATGGCAAGCTCTTTGTTATCAGACGTGCTTCTAAAGCTAATGGAATTGTTAAAGCTGCTAGAACAATTGAAGGAGATGCAACTAAATTAGGTAATCCTGTAGATATTATTTATGATGGCCGTGACCTTTATGTTGCTGAAAAAGCTAATGATGTGTTGTTAGTTTATAGAAATATTGCTATTGGTGGTAGTGGTAATATTCCAGCTAATGTAACAATCTCTGATACAAAACCAGAAGCTTTAGTTATCTTAAGGTAAATTAATTAGTAATTATTAGTAGTAGCATCAAGCTACTACTAATAATTAACAACCAAATAATTCAATTCTAAATTCTTCTTGAATAATATTTATTTTTGGTTCGCGTCCGCTGCTACGATAAGCTAGCAACCGAATTGCGGGAAGCCCTCCAGAAAAGGTCTTCATTCCATAAGCTGATGACTTAAAAACAGACTTTAGACGAAAATTACTTATATTTGCTGTTCCATAAATTTCTAATCCTTTGCGTATCAACCCGTTAGTAATACAAGGATTGGTAATTTCTATGCGGTTATTATAGATATTTACTTTAATAAATTGTTCCCGTATACAATAATCACGATGAATTAAAGCATTTGTTAAAGCTTCTAAAACAACATTTTTGTTATAGTTAGCACGTCCTTCTATTGGATCACTATTCTTATGTTTACGTAAATTAATACTATCCCATAAATCTACATAACGGCTAATAAAACTTTGGCTTCTTTCATAAAGTGAAGCTAAATTTCCGCTAAATATAACTTTTTCTATTACTGGATCACTTGAACTATCACCAGAGAATCTTTGCAACTGTACACCACTACGAGGGAAAACTTGTGTTAATTGATTGCTATAGCCAAAAAGTAACATTCCGGCCACTGTAGGTATTATTTTGTCAGCGTGTTCTATGGCTAATTGCATATCGCGCATTACTTGAGCCGTTGGATAATTACCGCTTTTATTAAAAAGCTCTCCTTGTAGTTCACGAACATAAGACCAAAGAAAAGCTTCATCTATATGGTCAATTTGAGCATTAAAAAGCGGGATAGACTCATAAGATGTAGGCTTAAAGCGAGCAAAAAGCTGTGTTACTTCTTCGGCACGTGCTTCACGGATAGTAGCACCTTCTCTTAAATAATAGCGATGGTCAAAAGCATAATGTGGAGCGCGTTTATCATTTAATTCTAGGACTATTATTCGTCGGCCATTATCAAAAGCAATTTTATCAATATAGGGCCAGACCTGTGGGGTAATTTGAGTACGGCAAATAGTTCTAAGTTCTTCTTCAACCTCTTCTGGATCGTCTAAACCTTCAACATAACGATTATCATTAACACCAAAAATTATTGCTCCACCACCAGAATTAGCTAAAGCTACAATTTCTAAAACTATTTTTTCATTATTAGTAAGTCTAACTTTTAGTTCTAAATAACTATCCTCACCTCCACGAATTAAATTAAGTAAATCTAACTGCTCAAGCCGTGGATAGTCTTCAGTAAAAAGTTTTTCATAAAAAGCCCTTTCGGAAGTAACTTCCCGACGAGAGCGAGGAGACTTAAACTTTTTCCTTGTCATAAAATAAATTTTTATGTCAGATAGCAACCAAATTTCTTAAAGTGTATAAACTTTGCCAAATCTAGTTACTAGTTTTCTAGCAACTCTCCTAATATTTTCATCTACATCAGTAAAAGCATCTCTAAAATCATCTAAGTCGTCATCTTGATAATTACTATTTTGTAGCCAAAGTGTTAGTAGTTCAGCAGCAAATAAACGTAGTAAAGACTTAGAATTGCTAAAAATATTTTTTAAGTTTTCTATAGCACTAGTGCTTAATTCTAATGTATTATTAGTAAGACTAAGCATTAAACCTTTATCCAGTGCTTTTTGATAAGCGGATTTATTACAAATCACATAAAGTTTACTATCATCACCTGGCCAAATTACACCTAATGTTAATTTTGGGTTTGTATTTTCAATAGCTTCCTTAAGCAACTCTTCAAAATTATTATCTATAAGCTCATCTTCTTGTTTCCAGCTACGAGAATATTTATTTCCTTTAACTTTAATTGTTAGAGTAACTTGCTTTGATTTAGTCCATTTTTCATCAATTTTATCTGGTAGAAAAGCTTTTTCATATGTTTTTACTAATTCTTCAACCAAAATCTTATATATGCCCGGGCCCTCGATACAATCTAAATACTGATAAACCCCTGGCAAGCAAAGATCTGGGCGGTTATAATCATCATCAATAATTTCTTCTTCAATAATTTCTTTAATTGCTTTGGGTAAAGCTTCAAACCAACCTACAGATTCTAAATGACTTAGATATTCTTTTGCGGTCTGCATTCGTAGTTTTAGGATTTTAGAATCCTTAAAACGAGAATATCCATCTTCTGGCATAAACCTAACTCGTTTACTTCCAGTATGTTGCCCTTGTTGATTATCTTCAATTGCTTGCCCGTATTTTTCAATAAACGAGGTTGCTAGAGTTTTAATTTCTTTATTTCTATCTTTAAGGGCAGATTGAAAAGCTTTGGCACATTCAAAATCAAACCAACCAAAATCAAACCATAAACGTAAAAGTAGCCCTGCTTGCAAGCGCAAAAGAGATTTTTTATTTTGAAATCGATTAAGTAAATTTGTTAGTGCTTCACCAGAAAAATTTGTGTCTTGATAGCTAGATAAAAATAAGCCTTGATTTAAACCTTTTAAGTAAGCCTCTTTATTACAAACTAAATAAAGTATCTGTTGCTCATTTAGCCAAATAGTCCCTAAAGTTAATTTTGGATTAACTCTTTCTATTACTTCTCTAACTAGATAATCAAAATTTTCATCAATATAGTGACCTCTAGCCATCCATTCATGGGCATATTCTTTACCACCAATAGCAATTGATACTTCTATTAGAGTCCCATCTGGTAGGTCTACCCATTTTTCTGCTACTGATGCTGGCTTAAATAATCCAAAAGAACTTTTTGATAATTCTAAAATTATCTCTCTATGTACTCCTTCGTAATTAGCAGATTCTAAATCTACAATTAAACCAAGCAAATAAAGATCTGGGCGGGATTTTTGATCTTTTTCTATATTTTTTAGTGTCATTTCCTTTGTTTCTGGAGGAAATCCTATAAACCAACCAAGAGATTCCAAATAATTAGTGTATTCTACTGCTATTTTTTTTGCTTGAGTTGATTTTCTTACCATAAAGTCAAAAAAGCCCCCACTTATAAAATTATGAAATATTGAGACTATATTTCTTGGAAAAAGATTGTTGAGTAATTTTTAAATAGATGGGAATAATAACCCAAAACCTACCTTTTAAGCGAAAAACTTTTTCCAGTCTTTATGGAATAAAATTACTCTTCATATTATTTAACATGATAAACACATTAACACAGAATAATTAGCCAATTTGGTAAGTATAAAAATAATTTAGATACTAAAAATTTATGGACGAATCTTCTTTATTACTAACAGAAGAACAATTAAAGCAATTTGAAAATCTAGCTTTGGTTCATACCAAAACCTTACTACGTAGTGCTGTTCGGATGTGTGGTAGCTCAACAGAAGCAGATGATATTGTGCAAGAAACCTTATTAAGAGCTTGGAAATATTGGCATACATTTGAACTAGGAAGCAACTGCCGAGCCTGGCTTTTTCGCATTATGATTAATTTAATTCATCGTCGCCGAGAATCTTTAGCAAACAATTCAGAGCATTTTTCTGTTGATGAGCCTGCTATTTCAAATATTTTGCGTTTTGAACCCAAATTAGATATGGATGAACAAGGAGCTTTAGCCGCTGTTTATCGTCTACCATCAGAATATCGAGATATTATTTTATTAGTTTTGGTAGAAGAGTTTTCCTATAAAGAAACAGCAACAATGTTAAATGTCCCTATGGGAACAGTTATGTCAAGGCTTCATAGAGCGCGTCAAATGGTTAAAAAATTACTTTGTCCAGATACAAAAGAAGATATTGCTACAGCATAAAAATTTTAATTTGTTTATAAAGGGAAATAGTATGATTGAGTTAAGCTGCTATAAAATCAATAATTTGTTATCTGCTTATTTGGAAAATCAACTAGATACAGCTACCACATTAACTGTAGCAAATCATTTGGAAAACTGTCCTAGTTGTGAAAAAGAATTAAATCAGTTAACAAAAATTTCTTCTCTTCTAAAAACTGCTATTCAACAGGCAAATGAAAGCGACCTGACCTTGGCAACAAGAGCAAATGCTATTAATGATCGTGTCAAAGAGCAAATAGCTTTAACAATTGCTCAAACAAAACAACCTACAAATAATGTAATTTCAATCCAAAAACCTATAAAAACATCTTGGATAAAGAAAGTTATTTTATCGCTGGCTGCTAGTATTGTAATTGCAATGCTAAGCGTTTTTTCCCTCACCTATTATGCAACGGCAACAGGGCCTTTATTAATTGGTGCTGCACGTAACCATCAATTTTGTAGTGCTATTGAGCTTTCAAATATTGGACTACATAAAGGCCATTCTAAAACAGAACTTTCTAAGCAATTTAATACTAAATTTCCAGAATTAGACACTTTAGGGATAAAATTTGCAGATTTACATCCTTGTGAAGTTTATCAGACTTCTTTTTTACATTTAATGTATCTTAAAGGAGATAATCAAGTCTCTGTTTATTATGGTTTAGCAAATGCTCTAGATAAATTTAAGGAAACCCAAACTCAAATCAACCCAGAACAACTTTATTTGGAAACTTCTGGTTCATTGCAAGTTGGAGCAGTTAGTACAAAAGAAAATACCCTTTGGTTAATTGCAGGTGAATTATCACAAGAAGAAATAAAGGCTATTAGCTCTAACTTACTTAAAACAAGAGCTTTTGAGGAAAAACAAGCAGAATTATTTCACTAAAACCTTATTTATTAAAAAGAAAATACCCTATTAAAAATAATGCCATTATTAGCGGAACAAGACCAACTACTAATAATATTGGGTTTTCTTTTAATAAATTAAAAGTAGATGTATTAACAATTTTATTTTTTTCTTTATCAGCATTATTTTTATTAACTTCTAAAGCATTATTAAGTTTATTTTCTTGATTAATACTACTTTTTGATTCAGCAATTGAATCTCTAACGGTTGGAAGATTTGTTTCATCTTCAAGTGGAATATTTTTTAATTGTGTTGCTACAGTTTGTTTAATAATTTGTTGGGTGCTAATTTTGCTTATAGACTTCTTAAAAGCATTAGCAAACTCTACTGCACTGCTAATTCGTTTATCTCGATTTTTTTCTAGAGCTAAGGCTAAGACTTGATCTATCTCTATTGGTAAATTTGGGTTAATGCTAGTAATTGGCTTTGGTTCGTTAAATAAATGTCCTGAAATAATATTTTGTACTGAACCAGCAAAAGGTATTTTACCGCTAATCATTTCATAAAGAATAATTCCTAAAGCATAAATATCTGTGCGATGGTCTGCCGCTTCGCCGTCATAAACTTCTGGAGCCATATATTGAGGTGTTCCCATAAATTCACCTGTTTTAGTTAATTTCTGGGAAGCGTCTGTATTGGTGACAAGTTTAGCAAGCCCAAAATCTACTACTTTTATTACTATTTCTTCTCCAATTTCTTTAAGCATAATATTTTCAGGCTTTAAGTCTCGATGGATAATTCCTCGTTGGTGGGCTGCTTCTATTACTTCGCAAATTGGCATAAACCAAGCTAAGGTTTGTTTTAAGGATAAAGCCCCATGTTTACTTAGATATTTTCTTAAGCTTTGACCACTAATATATTCCATTACAATAAAAGCTCCGCCATTTGAGGTAGAACCAAAATCATGAATGGTGACAGCATTAGCATGGTCAAGTTTAGCAGCAGTTTTAGCTTCACGAATAAAGCGGGCTACAGCAGTTTCATCAGAAACCGTATCAGCATTCATAACCTTAACAGCAATTGCTCGGCCTAATTGGACGTGTTTTCCAGCGTAAACCGACCCCATGCCACCAGTTCCAATTAGTTTTTCTAAAAGATATTTTTCAGCAATAGTTTTACCTATCCAAGGATCTTCTTTAGTTTTTACTCTATCCATAAAATTTAATTAATCTCTTGGTTGAAATGTAGCAGGGGTATTTTGATTGTTTGCTGTTGCTTCCTGATTTTGCAAACGTAAATAAGCCAACATCTTTATTACTACAAACAAAGGCCAAATTAAAATATCAAAAAATATTAGTATAAAGTATGAAAAACCTGAAAAACTTATACTAGAACCATAAAGATTGTTACTAAGAATTTCATTTAAGGCTTCTGTAACTGCATATGGTGTAATAAAACCAGTTAAGCCTAAGAGCAACAAAAAAATAGGAATACGCATTCCTAAACGATGGCTAGCCTTAAATGCTGCCATATTATAAACTTCTTCTGTTATTGCTATTTCTGAAGCAAAAGCCCCACTAGGGTAAGTGTATAAAACTCCTAGCCAACAAAACGCAATACCTACTAATTGGTAAACTCTTCCAATCAAAGAAGTAAACAGATATTTAATACCTCGACTAAATACATTATGATAAGCAGAAAAAATTGTAATACCTTCGCCTCTGTGACGCTTAAGAATTGCTAAATCCAAAGCACCTATGACAAATGAATATAAAATAAAAGGTACTATGTTACAGATAAATATACGTAAGTCTGCATCTTTGATGCCAAAATAATAGCGAACAATATCTTCTTGAAGCAAACAAAGAGGTACTAAACTAACAGCAGTAATACTTATTAATAATAAAAAATTTTGTCTGTAAAATTGAAATGAGTTTTGGATAACCTGCAAAAGCTCCCTAGTACTTAAAGATGCCCTATTAGCATTACCTAAATTAACCATCCAGTCTTGAAAGTGGCTATTTGGCGTTTGTGGAAGTAGATTGGCAACTACCAAACTTTGACAACGAAGGCAAGTTTCTGTAGCCTCATCAAATTGATCAGTTTGATGACAAATTTCACAACGTGTTGACTTAGTTTTAGTTTTGACCTGAAATTTCATAGCTTAACAATAATTAAAAATCTTCCAGAGTCAATTTTATTTATTTTCTTTTAACAAATTATTTTTAGTTGGAGTTTCCAATTGTACTAAATAAATACCTATTAGCACTAGCGCACCCCCGATAAATGTTTGTAAAGAAGGCACTTCTCCAAAAATTAACCAGGCTAGCAACGATGCTCCTAAAGGCTCACCTAAAAAAGCAATAGAAATTAAAGTAGCACTAACATTTTTTAGTAGCAAATTAAAAATTGTATGTCCGCCTAAAGTTGGAACAACGGCTAAACCTAGTAAAATCAAGTAATCTGATGATGTAAAAATATTTGGGCTAGCTCCTGATATTAACGCTACTGGTAAAAGTAGCATAGCACAAACGCTATAAACCAAAGTAGCATAGCTAGAAACGGTCATATCGGCCCGGAGTTTTTTTCCAATAATAATATAGCCTACTATAGTAATTGCACCTGTTAATGCTAACAAATCACCAATCAAAGAGCCTTTTAAGCTAGCTAAATTTAGTAAAGACTCAAGCAAAATAACAACTATACCACTAAAGGCAACTAATATTGCTAGTAAATTACGTAAGGAAAATTTTTCTTTTAGAAAAATTCTACTAGCCAAAGCGGTAAAAATTGGATGACAAGTTACAAGTAAAACCGAGCGAGCAACAGGAATATAAGCAATTGAAAGTGTCCAGGTGCCAAAATGTAGAGCTAAAAACAAACCTGCAAGAATTAAGGCTTTTATTTGGGAGGAATTTATTTTTGCTAACTCTTTTTTTTGTAAAGCTAAAGTAGGTATAGATATAAGCAAAGCAGCTAGTAGCATACGATAACAAGCTACGCCTAATAATGGTAACTGACGTATTTCCAAGGTTTTAACTAATATACCTGAAGAAGAAATACAAATAATTCCAAAAGCTAAAGCTAAATAAATTTGTTTTTTTGACATTTAAGAAAATTAATTTTTCTATTTAAAGTTTTTCTATATTACATAAACAAGCTTTATTTTCAGCAATTTGCACATTAGGTTCTAATGCGTCTAGTGTTAAAGCATTAATAGCATTTCCGCAACTCATTCCCAAACTGCCCCAGTGCATTGGGGCCCAAAGCGTTTCTACTGGTTTATCATTAATCATTAAAGTTTGTATTCTGCCTGTAACAATGGCTCTTGCTTGTGCATAACCTCGTTGGGTTGTTAACTTAACATGGTCGCCTGCTTTTATACCTAATTTTGCAGCTAACTGTTTGCTCATTTCTACAAATGGTTCTGGCACTAATTCTACTAACTTAGGCATTCTACGAGTCATTGCCCCACCGCCCCACATTTCATGAATAAAGCCTGTACATAAAACATAAGGAAATTCTCCTGCGGCTTGCTCAACTGTAGCAGGATTTGATCCACGATGTTTTACTAACGGGTTATTTTGGACTTTATGATAAATATTTATGGTTGGGCTTTCGATAGGTTCATAATAAACCGGAAGCGGCCCATCGACTAAAACAGGTGATTTATCACGAGCAAGCCCGCTTTCTAAGTCTTTATCTGTGTAAGGAGCAGCAAAAAGCCTGGCTCGTCCTTCAGCTAAAAAGCGAAAAGCGTTACGCCCTACTTCTGTTTCTGGGCGAGCTAAAATATTTGTAACATCAGGTATATCAACACCTTGCCAAGATTTTTCGTTTTCATCCCACCAAATTAGCGGTTTAGCATTGTCTCTTGGTTTTCCTTCTAAATCACAAGAAGCCCGATTATAAAGGATACGAATATTGCCCGGCCAAGACCAAGCCCAATTGGGATGTAGCCCTATTTCACTAGGATCATTAGGATCTCGACGTGCTGTACAATTAACTATTTGTCCGTTTTCTTCACCTACTGCACCACAATAAAGCCAGCAACCTGCACTAGTTGACCCATCTGCTTGCAGGGCTTGAACGTGTGGCACTTGATGAGCAGTTTTTAAGCTTACTTCTTTATTAGCAATAGTTATGGTCTTATCTTGCCAAACTTTACCGCTAATTTCCTTTAGCACCTCTAAATAACTAGGCTGCTCTCCATAATCCCAAGTAGCGTTAAGTATTGCTCTATCTTTTGGATCTGTAGAATTAGCATAAAGTAGGCGAACTTGCTTAAAGATTTGATCTAGTATTTCTAAATCCGTGCGAGCATTTCCTGGCGCGTCAACGCATTTATCTCGCCATTGTAACCATCGTCCACTATGAGTAATACAACCAGATTTTTCCAAAAAACTAGCCGCAGGTAAGGCCAAAACATCTGTTGCAACTTTGGAAGTCTTAAAATTTGGATCACGCCAAAAACTAGCTGTTTCAGTCTCAAAAATGTCTACCACAACTAATAAATCTAGCTTGGCTAGACCTTCTAAAGTTACATTGTGATTAGCATTAGATACAGCAGGATTTTGACCTATGTTAATTAACATCTTAATTTTTCCTGCTGCCATAGCTTCAAACATCTTAAAAGCAGAATAATTTACCTTAGTGTTTTGCTTAGGTAGCCAATCATAGCAAAAATCATTTTCTGCTTGTGCTGCATCTCCAAATATTGCTTTAAGATAGCTAATCAAATGCTTAGCGCGAGAAGTCCCATTTTTTTCTATCCAGCTTTTTAATGTTGGTGTGTCGGTTGATGGTGCAGTTAGATAACCTGGTAATTTATCCCAGGCTACTCCTAAATCCGTTGCACCTTGAACATTTGATTCGCCTCTGTTAGCTGCTACACCTCCGCCAGCTTTTCCAATATTTCCTAAAAGTAGCTGAATTATTGGATAACAGCGAATGTGCTGAGTCCCATAAGTATGTTGAGTTGCTCCTAAAGCATAAAGAATTGTTCCTGGACGATTATTTATAAAAGTATCTGCTATTAATTTTTGTTTTTTAACTGAAATTCCTGTAACTTTAGCTGCTTTTTCAAAACTATAATCTGCAAAATGTCTCTTTAAGAGCGAAAAAACTGTGTTTTCATCTGTTAAACTATTAGTTACTCTGGGTTTACCAACACTATCAAGTTGATATGCCCATTTACTAGTATCATAACTAGCTGTAACCTCATCAAAACCAACAAATAAGCCTTCTTCAAATTTATATTCTGGATTTATTAAATAATAGGCATTAGTAAAATCTTTTAGATATTGTGCATCATAATAATTATTAGTAATAATATAATTAATCATTGCTCCTAAAAAAGCAATGTCGCTACCGGGTCGAATTTGAGCATAAATATCTGCTATTGCTGAAGTTCGGGTAAAACGAGGGTCAACATGAATCACTTTTGCACCCTGCATTTTAGCTTCCATAATCCAAGGCATCGCCATAGGATGATTTTCCGCCGTATTATTGCCTTCAATCAAAAAACAGCGAGAATTTTTAAAGTCAATATAATGATTAGTTGAAGCACCTCGACCAAAGCTTGTCCCTAGACTAGGAACCGTGGGGCTATGTCAAAGCCGGGCCTGATGTTCAATATAGCTTGTTCCTAAAAGTAGGGCCATTTTCTTTTCTAAGTAAGTTTCTTCATTAGTACAAACAGCCGAACCAAAAAAAGCTACTGCATCCATTCGGTTAACAGTTATTTTCTCACCTGTTGGAAGCGTTTCTTCACTCTCCCAATTAGCTTCCCGAATTTCATAGATTTTTTTAGCAATTAAAGAAAAAGCAAACTCCCAGCTAACTTCTTCCCATTTATCTGCATAGCTTTTACGGTAAAGAGGTTGTGTTAGCCGATCAGGAGATCTATGTAATTCTGCTGCTGCTGCACCTTTACTACAAAGCGCGCCTTGATTAATTGGGTGTTCCGGGTCGCCTTCTAACCCAATTAGCTTTCCATTCTTAACAGATGCAATCATTCCACAACCACAAGAGCAAAAACAACAAATGGTATTAAGTTTTTTGGCATTATCAGTTTTTAACGCTTCTTGCCAATTATCCATAAAATATAGACCTTATCTAAGTTAAACATTTTCCTTCTTTAAGCAATGATAGATGTTAGCCAAACTAACTAGCAAACTGCCAAAGCATTAGTTTGGATAAATTAAACTGAAAACCTAGCAAATTGCTGTACAATTGGTGGGAAAATTTTTTGTTAACCTTTAAAATTTTGGGAGATATAAAAAATTATGTTTAATAAATTACTAATTCTTTCAGCTTCAGCCGGAGCAGGTCATATTCGCGCTGCCCAAGCAATTGAAAAAGCAGCAACCCAACTAAATGCAGCTAAAGAAGTTATACATATAGACACATTAGAATATACTAATAAAGTATTTCGTAATCTCTACTCAAAAGCTTATATTGAAATGGTTAACAAGACCCCTGACTTACTTGGTTGGATTTATGACAAGTTAGATACGCCTTGGGAAAAAGAACGCCGCCGCTTGATGGTAGATAAGCTAAATACACGTCCATTTGTAAAGTTTATTAAAAAATATCAACCAGACGCTATTATTTGTACTCATTTTCTACCAGCAGAAATTGTTTCTTGGATGAAAGCTAAAGAAAAATTAACTTGTCCTCAAGGTATTGTAATTACAGACTTTGACGTTCATGCTCTTTGGCTTTGTCATAACTATGAACACTATTTTGTTGCTATTGATGAAGCATCTGTTCACTTAAATAAATTAGGTATTTGGCCGGATAAAATTTCTATTACTGGTATTCCTATAGATCCAGTTTTTTCTGAACAAAAAGATAAACAAGCCATGAGACTGAAATATGGTCTTGACCCTAACAAAACAACTATACTAATCTCTGCTGGGGGTTTTGGAGTTGGCCCAGTAGAACTACTATTAAAAGCCTTACTACATTCAAAAAATCCCTTACAAATAATTGCTATTTGTGGAAAAAGTGCAGAATTAAAACAACGTGTTGATACTTTAGCAGCAACTCTAGCAAATAATAGCTTAGTTACTATTAAACCTATTGGTTATACTAAAGATATGGATGAGTATATGTCTGCTTCTGATATTCTGCTTGGTAAACCAGGAGGCTTAACAACCTCTGAAGCTTTGGCAAAAGGTCTTGTATTTGTAATTTTTAACCCTATTCCAGGACAAGAAGAAAGAAATTCAGATCATTTACTTGAACAAGGTGTAGCAATTCGCTGTAATAATCTACCTACTTTGGCCTATAAAATAGATTCTTTGCTAGATAATAAAGAGCGTTTTACAAATATGCAAAATAATGTAAAAAAATTAGCTCGTCCTCAGGCAGCTATAGATGTAGTAAAAAAAATGTTATCTTTACAAAAAATTTAGATAAATCCATCAAAATGGTAAATTTAAGTTGGAAAAACTAAAGTTTATGGTTAAAATTGGCAACTATAATTTGTTAATCTCTAATAATGAAAATTAGTAAGATTCCTATTACAACCCTTTATAACTCTTACTAATAAAATAATACTTAACTCTTGCCAGGGTGTTGAGGATAAAGCAAAAATAAGCTAAAACTTGTTTTTGTCTAAACCTTTTAGCTTTACCAAAGCTAAAATTTTTAATAATTTTTTCGATATCTTTATGTTAATCAGCTAAAAACATAAATATTAGTGTTGCTTATGTTAAAGCTAGAAGTATTTTTATTTATTTTTGCTGATTAGTTTATGTTAATAACTTTTTATGTTAGTTTAACGAAAAATTTTCATAACTAACATACCGCAGTAAAACTTATATAGTTTTAGAGGAGGATTTGGGATGAAAACCCCCATGCGCTCGAAGATTCATAGGCTTGCTGGTTTTTGTGCAACTCTTAGTTTATTAATGGCTCTTTTTAATATTGCACCTTTAACCAGTAGTGCCAAAATTAGACCTTTCTTTCAAATGACAACAGTTCCTAGCGAACTTATGTTTGGTCTTACTACTACTAATCAATTAGTTAGTTTCAGAAGTAATACACCAGGCACAATACTTAGCACTGTAAACATCACCGGTTTACAACCAAGCGAAGATTTATTAGGAATAGATTTTCGTCCTGCTACTAGTGAACTTTATGGCCTAGGTAGCACAGGTCGTGCTTATGTGATTAATGCTGTTACAGGTGTAGCTAGTACAATTACAACTACACCAACTCCATTAACTGGTGTTTCTTTTGGGTTTGATTTTAACCCAATGCCAGATCGTATTCGCGTAGTCAGTGACTCAAATTTGAATCTGCGATTAAATCCACTAAATGGTAATAGAGCAGATGTACCAACTAATGATGGCCCATTAGCTTATGCAGCAGGTGATGTTAATGCTGGTGCAGATCCTAATGTTGTTGCAGTTGGTTATACAAACGCAGCTTTTGATCCTATTTTTGCTGCTTCTACAATGCTTTTTGATATTGACTCAAATTTAAATATCCTAGCATTCCAAAACCCACCTAATGCTGGAACACTTAATACTATTGGTTCATTAGGTGTTGATACCACTGATATTGCTGGTTTCGATATTTCTGGTGCTAGTGGTGTAGCTTATGCGTCCTTAAATTTAATGGGTACAACAAGTTCTACTTTGTACACAGTAAATTTAACTACTGGTGCAGCTACAATGGTTGGAACAATCGGCACTGGAACTCTTTTATTAGAAAGCGTTACTGTTTCAGACATTCGTAGTGAAGTTATGTTTGGTCTTACCAATAGTAATAGACTAATCACTTTTAACAGTAATGATCCTGGTAGAGTGCTTAAGAATGTATTAATCACAGGTTTACAAACAGGTGAAATGTTAAGAGGTATTGATTTTCGCCCTGTTAACGGCCAATTATATGGCTTAGGTTCTACAGGTAGAACTTACATAATCAATACTGCAACTGGTGTTGCAACCTCAGTAACTAGTACACCAGCAACATTAAGCGGTACAAACTTTGGTGTTGACTTCAACCCAGTTCCAGACCGTATTCGTGTAGTTAGTGATGCTCGTCAAAATATTAGACTAAACCCACTAAATGGTAATAGAGCAGATGCACCAACACCTGATGGTATGTTGACTTATGCTACTGGTGACGTTAACGCCGCTGCTACACCTATGGTTGTTGCTGCTGGTTATACAAATGCTACTTTTGGCCCTGCTCCAGGTACAACAATGTTATTTGACATTGATGCAGGTTTAGATGTTTTAGCATTCCAAAACCCACCAAATTCTGGAACACTTAATACCATTGGTTCATTAGGTGTTGACACTACATCTGCTGCTGGATTTGATATTTCTGGTCGTAGTGGTATTGCTTATGCTTCCTTAAATGTTTCACCTGCTACTACTTCTAGCCTTTATAGTGTTAGCTTAACCACTGGTGCAGCTACCCTTATTGGTACAATTGGCGGTGGTGAAATTGTTAATAGTGTCGCAGTTGGTGAAGAAAGAATATTTGCTCTTGATGCCAACAATAACTTAATGTCTTTTGTTAGCTCAAATCCAAGTCAATTACTTAGCGGCCCAACTCCAATAACTGGCCTGCAAATTGGTGAGTTTGTACAAGGTATGGATTTCCGTCCTGCTACTGCTCAGCTTTATGCTTTAGGTAGCACTGGACGTACCTATATCATTAACCCAATGAATGGTGTTGCTACTCAAGTTGGTACTGCTGTAGTAACTCTTAGTGGTACAAATTTTGGTTTTGATTTTAACCCAGTTCCAGACCGTATTCGTGTAGTTAGTGATGCCCGTCAAGACCTACGATTAAATCCAAACAATGGAACTTTGGTATCAACAGACGGAATTATCACTTATGCTACTGGTGATCTTAATGCTGCTCGTATTCCTGTAGTAACTGCTGTTGGTTACACTAATAGCTTCTCTGGTACAACAACAACAACCCTTTATGACATTGATGCTGCTACCAATACTCCTGGAGTATCATCTATCTTATCAATTCAAAATCCACCAAATAATGGTACTTTAATGACCCAAGGTAACTTAAATGTTACTGTAGGTGGTTCTTTAGCTGGTTTTGATATTGCAGCTAATTCCAATTCAGCATTTGCAGCACTTAGCATTAACAATGGTCTTTACAGCGTTAATCTTAGTTCTGGTTTAGTAGAATCTGGTCGTGTCACCTTTATTGGTAACATTGGAACTAATGTTCCAGTTCGTGATATTGCTATCGTCCCTGCTACTTCTGTTGTTACTGGTTTAGGATTAGAAAATCCATTCTTAATTGCTGCTGATACACTTAATAACCGTATTCAAGTAGCTGTTGATGATTCTGGTAATCAAGCTTTAACAACTTGGAGATCTATTGGTGGCCCAGGTACTGCATTAGGTACATTTAATGGCCCACGTGGTGTAGCTGCTGACTTTACTGGTCTAAATATTTTTGTTGCAGACACACTTAATAACCGTGTCCAACGCTCTACAGATGGTGGCTTAAGCTGGACATTAGTAGCTGGCCCAGGCACTGCTGTTGGTACTGTAAATAGACCTGAAGGAGTTGCTTATAACTCTTCAACTAATACACTCTACATTGCTGATACTGGTAATAACCGTATTCAAGTAGTCACTAATGCAACCACTGCTGCTACTGGTTCTGCTCTAGTATTTGCTGGTGCAACTGCTGGTACTGCTTTAGGTAAATTCAATCAACCTACTTCTGTAGCT
>Ga0268299_1001435_pt1 | contig 41950 bp, 30 predicted proteins | sample NOBtaG_FD_193484 | JGI IMG/M metagenome (GOLD analysis project Ga0268299, IMG submission 193484) | Activated sludge microbial communities from bioreactor in Nijmegen, Gelderland, Netherland - NOB reactor | ecosystem: Engineered > Bioreactor > Aerobic > Activated sludge | place: Netherlands... | reverse complement strand
AAGCGAGACGGCGTGATGTCCAGATGCGAAAGGGACTGGGCCCGGCGAATCGCCTCTTCGGAAAATGGATTCAGCAGAATCAACTTCGCCTCGAGACAGGTTTCAAGCAGGGCATGAATCTCGGCCTTGTCGTCAATGACCGCGCCGCGCCCGGTCACGCCGATCGCCAATGCGGTTCTTCCCAGACTTTGCTGCTCTTTGAGCTTCCGAATCGCGCGATCGGCATCGGGATCGTGCAACGGGAAGAACGACACCAATCCGGCTCCCCTCGCCATCGCTGCCTGGCGCTGATCTTGGAACGCCTGCCAGAGATAACCGGACACCGCAATCAGGAACAGCGCCACGCAGACCTCGACGGTCAACAGCAGCACCTGCTCATGTTCGACGCGCGACCAGAACGTCAGAAATTGCCGGGCGATGTTCGGCAGCGACCAGGCGATGGCGGCGCTCAACACGACGACCAGCCCGTGCAGCCCAAGCACACCGGCTTCGCGCCCTGCATCCTTCAGTTTCGCGATCAATTCCTTGGCCTTGCCCATCATCCTCCTTCTTGTGCTGTGGATCACCGTTCCCATATGACCAGCTTCGCCGACAGAGGTTACATTTGAGTAAGGAACGTGCCAACGGAGGGTTAATTCGCCTAAGCAGAGGCATGTAATGGGGCGCACTGCCTGATCGTAAGCCCGTGACGCAACGAAGCTTCAACCCTGAGGAGGCATAGGCCGCGCAAACTGTTCCAGGAGGATGGCATCCAACCGGATCCTCCCTTGCTCGCGCAGCCTGCGGAGTTCGTCTCTGGCAACAAGCGGATCGTCCGGGCTTCGATCGGATGGAGCGATGGGCGCCAAGGTAAATATCTTCAGAAGCGCGGAGCGCGGTACGGCAGGTTTGGCCTTCCAGGGGTTGTAGAGCGGATCACCGAACAGTACCATGCGCCAACTGACCCACCGGCTGGTCAGATAGTAGGCATCGACCAGGGAGTACTGACCGGTCATCATGAGGGAGACGAACTCCAGAGGTTCCGGGAACGCGTCAAGGTACGGCTCGCCTACGGAGCCGAGCGTGGCGGTAATCCCCCGCTCCAACACATTCTTACACCACCCTGATTCAGAGGTGTTGTGGACGCTCAGTGCCTCGGCAGAGGCCATGTGGTAGCCAATTGCGCCGCGCCGAAAGGTAAATGCGTCTTCGTATTGCCGCAGGCGATACCAACCGACGTAGAGCGCCACATCCGGAGCGTCGCCCGGTCGCTGAAACCGTGCTTCGGTATTTTCCAATACGGAACGATAGGGAGCCTGCCCATCAAGAAAGTCCTTCAAATCGCGTAGGCTTTGATCATAGCGGCCATAGGTGTCCGTCTGATCCTTCGGCAATCCACGGGCATCCAAGTAGATGGTTCCGGCCAGCCCCTGCGTCTCGGTTTCAATCGCTTGGTCCACCAGCTTCAACGCCTGGTCGGCGGTCGGCGCGTCAAGACGGCTGACCATCAGAAGCGGGATTTCGCGGCGAGCGGTCGCAGGCCTGGCGACGGCATGATGAAACGGGTTGGGCACCCGCCAGGTGGCGCCATAATCTCCGACATCGGACCACAAGAGACTCAGCTCACTGTCCACGCTTGCGTCCGCAAACTCGGTAGACAAACGTTTCAGTTCCAGGGCGGCCAATGCGTAGACGCCATAGGCTCCGTAGACGCGCTCGACCTGACGATACAAGTCGTCCCGGCCCCGCGACACCGGAAGATTCAGTGACCCGAGCAACAGCTGCAACCCCTCTGCTTGCCGCGCCAGCTTCTCCTTGGCATCTCCATTGCTCAGTGTCTCCGGACTCCTGGGGAAGTCCTGGCGCAGCTGAGTGAGTCCCGCGGCTCCTTGGTACCGTCCAACAACGTCCTCCAACCGACCATACCACTGTGCACGTGCAGTGGAGTCAAGCGTCTTTGCTCGCTTGAGAGCCGCCTCCATCACGGCATCGACTTGCGCAAGAAACGCCACCTGCCGATCGAATTCCGGCAGTCCCTGAGTCCTCTTGTCGTTGGACGGCTCAGGCGATTTGGGCGGTCCGGCAACCTGCTGGGCAAGGCGTTCGACCGATAGGAGTCGCGACCTGGCTTGCGTCAACCGATCCCCGGCATCCCGGCGCCAGCGGCGTTCTTCCGTCGTCAGAACAGGCGCACCCACCCGCAACGGGACTCCATACACCGTGACCAACACTTGGACGGAACGCCGGATCCCTTGCGTCTCCAGCATCCGCCGAAGCGGAAACACCAACTGCCGCTCATACTCCTCCCTGGTCATGGCCTCATCCTTGGAAAGGTCGAGCTTGGCGATGTGTTTCAGAGGAATGCCTCGACGTGTCGCATAGTGTCGGGCCACCGTCAGACTCTCCGGACTGTTGCTGTTCGCGACAATGACCACCTGATACGGGGCAAGCTCCGCCCCTGCCGGACAAACAGCCGTCCCCCACAGCCACAGCGGCACAGACCAGACAAGCAACCGGGAAAACCGACGTCCGGCGGTCTTTTTCCGCTCATCGCAGTGGCCCTCACCTCTGTCCCCTGTCGCGGCCGCCTGAGGCCATGGCTCGATCATATTGGTTTTACACTCATGTAATGACTGGATAACCATGAGGCAACATTATAGCGGTACATCTTAGGGCAATCACATCATCAATAACTAAGGAGGACAGCACTATGGTAACCGTTGGAGAGTTGATGAAGCAGGACCTCGTCACCGTTGACACGGGCACCTCCGTGGTCGACGCAGCCAAACTGATGAAGGCCTGCAAGGTCGGCAGCGTGCTCGTATCTCAGAAGGACCGAATCGTCGGCATCGTGACGGAATCGGACATCGTGAGAAAGTTCGTCGGCGCGGATCGCGTCGCCTATTTCATTCCTGTCGAATCGATCATGAGCAGTCCGGTGCTGGGCATCGAAGCCCGCCGGCCGATTACGGAGGCCGCCGACATGATGAACAAGCATCGCACCCGCCATTTGGGAGTGACGAAAGCCGGCGCCATCGTCGGCGTCGTGTCCGTGCGAGACTTCCTTCAGCCGGTGGCCGTCGACGACTTCTAGGATCCTATCAGGACGGGCGGCTGGCCCATGAGTCGAGCCGCCTTCCAGCGGACTGGGCGGTTAAAACCAGTGTGTCTGCGGCGATCGCTTCGAGGCAGAGACGGAAGGGCTGAGACGACGGATTATCTGTCGGACCTCAATTTATAGCCCACTCCCCGCACCGTCACGATCAATTTCGGAGCGGCCGGGTTCTCTTCGATCTTCTGTCGGAGGGAGTGGATATGAACGTCAAGGGCGTGCTCTTCCAAGGCGTAACCGTCTCCCCAGACACAATTCAGCATCTCTTGCCTGGAGAACACTCGGCAGGGAGACTCAAGAAAACATCGTAGAATTTGAAATTCCTTGGGTGTCAGATTCACGTTTCTTCCGCTGACCGTGACCTCGTGACGCTCAAGATCCATCTGTAGAATGCCGGCAAAGCTATAGGTTGCAGGCTTCTTGCCCAACTCTGTGCGACGCAAGACCGCCCTGACCCGTGCGATCAGTTCTCTGGCGCTTCGGCTGGACAAGATAAGATCCGCGCCGTGATCGAGATCGTCGAGGTAGGTCTCGTCTCCGGCGCCGTTGATGTCTTGTACGGCGATGATGGGAACCGATTTCAGGTTGGTCTGCAACCGGAGCCGATTGAAACTGCAAGTCTGGCGATCCGCCACAATCAGAGACGGAGCGGTGTGTTGAACCGCTTCGAGCGCAGCCTGTTCATTGGTTGTCATCAAGACCCCGTAACCCGCTTCCCTGAGACTGCCTTCGAATACCGACCGGGCATGCTCACTGCTGGTGATGAGGAGAATCACGTTCTTGGACATGGTCATGGCGGGTCCTGGATTGGGCCGTTCTTTGTGCAAGCACTCTAAAGCGTCTTCACAAAATTGCGATTAATGTGCTGTAAACTGTACGTAACATTGCGGACTCAACCGCTTGGACTCTTAATACGCCTGTAACGCGCGCTGTACCGTGTCATCCCGTCTTGGGAGGCAGGGCGCCCCTCAAGCCGGTGAAAATACGCAAGGTCCGCATCTCGACGCACAAAGTAAGCCAAATTCAGCGGTGGTCCCTTTGGTTTCTTCGGCGGAATCCGCCGAAGCATGTCCTCCTTCGCCAAGGCTCCGGAGGACACCCGTCAGCATTCCCCGACGGCTTGATCCACCATCCGTAGCAGACTACCGCGGAGGACGGGCAGCCGTGGCTCCTGCCCGCCGCACGGCTCCGGCAGGCGGGTCCTGCGCAGGCGGGTGAATTTACCTCGATGTAACGCGCTGTTGACCCTGCGGCAATGGACAGCCCGTAGGTTGGGCGTTTGACGAGTCGGCAGATTGCGATCAGTGCGCCAATCGCCTCGGAGGGGAGAAACCTGAATGAGCCGTATCGGACAAGTTCTCGCAGCGACAGCGGCCTGCCTCTGTTCCCTGGCTGTCGTCGTCGGCACGCCGGCCGTCTTGGGGCAAATCAAACCGCCGTTGGACGCAAGGATTCCCGCCTACCACCCGCTCATTCCGCTCAAGGGACAACTCACGATCTCAGGATCCGAGAGCATGAAGCCGTTGGTTCAAGCCTGGACGGACGACTTGAAACGGCGCCATCCGGCAATGAAAGTCACGGTGGGAGCCGATGGATCACAAACAGGATTGACCGCGTTGTTGGAGCATCAGACCGAAGTGGCGGCGATGTCCAGGCGCATGGCCTCTTCGGAGATTGCCGAGTTCCTGAAAGAATACGGGTACGAGCCCGTCGAAGTACCGGTTGCGCTCGACGCACTGGCCGTCTTCGTCCATCAGGACAATCCGCTTGCCGGCCTCTCCCTGGATGAATTGGATTCGATGTTTTGCCGTGAACGCCGTCGAGGCTTGGACTATCCTGTGCGATCGTGGGGACTGGTCGGTCTCGTCGACGAATGGTTCGAGGCTCCCATCAGGATTTACGGCCGCGACGGTAATTCCGGCAGCAGCTATTTTTTCCTTGAAGAAGTCTGCAAAGGAGGGACATTCTTCCCTCACATGGTCAAAGCCCAAGGCCCGGCTTCCGTCGTCATGGATTTGATGAAAGATCCGCAGGGGATCGGATTCAGCGGCATCGGGTACCGCACATCGACGATCCGGCCGGTACCGCTCGCATCCGTCAAGGGGGGCCGATATGTCGAGCCGTCGTTTCAGTCGGTCTTGGACGGATCCTATCCCCTCAAGAGGACCCTCTACCTGTACGTCGCCCGCCCGCCGCAAAAGGACCCCAACCCGATCGTGAGGGAGTTGGTCCGCTTCGCCCTGAGCCAGCAAGGACAACAACTCGCGCTCGACCATGGGTTTTTCCCTCTGCCGCTCGCGGAGATTACGAGAGTGAGCTCGAAGTGGTCCGCACCTGCGCCTTCAGAGACCCAGGATGGGCGGAGCGCCGCCAAGGCCAAATGAGCGGGAGCGGGCCGACCCTTCATTCCACCACGCCGAGCAGGCCAGGGAATCCGGCGAGGTGGCTGGCATTGTCGATCCTGCTCGCGTTGTCCGCCTGTAGCGCGCGTCAGTTCACGACCGTCACGCTCTACGACTCGCCTCACTCGTTCGTTCGACTGGAAGCCGATCCCACGGTCGATTCCGGCAGAGCCCACAGCCATCCGGTTCGGCTGACGCCGGAGCAGGTTGCCGCCGTGCTGGGCGGCATCATAGTCGAAGAACCGATCACCCGAATGCCCCTGTATGACGACTTGAGCATCCCCCGTCGCCATCGCGCGTTCGACGACCGCCTGACCGCCTTCCTTGCTCCGCTGCTCGCCTTGGGACTCGAGCGGGCGACCTCCGAAGAGGTCATTACCTTTTACTTTTCGAAGCAACTGTCCGGGGTCACACGGGAGGTCACGTCCGGAGGACTCTTCGTGCAAGGCGAGGAGATGCACGTGATCCTCGCCAATCACCGCTCACATACCAATTACATGGCCGACTTCGGCGCAGCTCCTACGACTGACGATCGATTGACACCGATGAAATCACTTGCGCCGCAGCAGGGGCGCCTGGCATTCGAGCCGCGGAACGCCTTACGACCTTCACAGGCGGGAATCTGGTCGAAATTCTTCCAGGCGGACAAACGCGAGTTGATCGTGGCCTACAAAGAACTCCCCCCCGCGCCGCTCGCCTCCACCCCTTCGGTCGAGACACCCCGTCCCTAGGCACGATCCGGTGCCACCAGGCCTCTTGACTAGAAGTTCCACTGCAGTTGAAACCGGAGCAGATTTCCGGACTGAAGCTGATAGGGCGTGGCAGCACAAGGGACGGAAAACTGCGGATTGAGACAGTCTCCCGCGCTGCCGAACGATGGATTGCCGATCGGATTCGGCATGTTTCTCTGTGTCCAGGTATAGAGGACCGTGAGTTCCAGGGCCCGGTTGAAGCGGTATTCGATCCCGATCTCAGTCTCCCGCACGGAGTTGCTGGGCGCGTTGGCCTCGGCTTTCCGCCCTCCGAAGTACTCCTGCCAGCGGACAAAGGGGAAAATGCTTTGGCAAAAGGTATCGCACCGGTAGTTATAGAACAGTTGGACATAGCCGCCCCTCAACGAGCCTTCAACGATCTCGGTTCTGGCCTCATTCAGTTGCGGCCCCCGCCCGATCGTATACTCGGCCTGGATGCCGATGGGCTGGGGATAGAGGACGAAATGCCACGCGATCCGTTCGTCCAGATAGTTTCCGTTGTTGGTGACGACGGGCACCGCCGGCTGGAAGTTGTTCGAGGCTTGGGGCGGATTCGGCGTCGTCGCGGTGGTTTGGACGTTGAATTGTCCAGTATAGGCGTCCATGCCGATTTGAAGAATCTGACCGTTGGCGAACTCGAACGGGAACATCGAGTGGAAGACGACGTGTTTGCTCTTGTTGAAATCCCTCGAATTGGGTCCCTGCCCGTTATAGACGCCGATGCCCAGCATGCCGTAGTCTCCCGACCCCTTGAGGCCGCTCTCCACGAGCCGGCGGAACCGCTCCCGAACGGTCGTCGGCGCGTAATAGAGAAACAGCCCCAGATCTCGCTCATTGGGCGTTCCACTGTTGAGGGCGTCATCGCGGTCGAGCGCAAGACGGTTCTGGCTGGACTGCAGATTTTCGAATCCATACGGGACCTTGGACAATCCGGCGCGGATTCGCCACTCCTTGTTCTCCGTCAGGAAGAGATCGGCATAGAAGTCGCGCAGAACCGCTACCTGTTCGGTCCCGTTCACAAGACCGGCGAACTCGGGCTGGATGTAAAAGAAGACCCGCTCATGGGGCTGGCCGCTGAAGATGAGCCGGGCGCGGCGAAGAAAAAATTCATTGTTCGGACTGATGGACCGATCACCCTGGTTGCTCGTCAGGAAATCGTTGTTGATGATGTGGTTGTACCGTAATTGGGTGTATCCCCTGATGCTCATGCGTTCGTACCATCGTTCACGCACGGGCACGTCGCCGACACCGCGGCTTTCTTCCAAGGCCTTGGCTTCCCGTTTTTCTTCTTCGGCCTTCAGTTTTACCCATTGATCGATCGTGATCTGCTTGTTTTCCAACAAGAGATCCTCCAGCTGGCCTGCCCAAATGAGCGTCTGTCCTTGCAATACCAACCCCACCACGGCGAGCAGCCATGGCGCGACACGTATACCGATGATGTTCATCACTCCCCGATCAACCGGTCCTTTATTGGACCGGCGGGAGGAGGATAAAAACTGTCGATTACAGGATGATTACGATCGGTTCCAAGATCCGTTAACTCGGCAGGAATGCCGACATGGAAGGATCAACCGTGAGCCGGAGCGGCACGCTTACGACGAGCTACGCAACAGCTGGGACCAGCTGCGCGGCAAGAGCTTCGTCCAGGCGCGGTTGGCGGGTGACAGTGACCCGTTTGTTCCGGACTCGGACAGCCGATCAAGGCGGTCCGTCACATCCCGGTACCCGGAACGTTCCTGCTGCAATGCGTGATAGTGCTCCCGCGCTTCGTCCAGATGCCCCGAGGCTTCGAGCGTCCTGGCAAGAAAATACCTCACCTGCCTCCGCTCGTCCGGCGTACCCTGCGTGCCCGTCCATAAATGGCGGAGCAATCGAGCCGCATCCGCCATCCGTCCGGTAGCCCTCAGACAGAGCGCGATCTGGATTCTGGCTTTCACATAGAACTCGGATTCACGACCGGCTTGTTCAAAAAAGGGCACGGCCTGATTGTAGGCGGAAGCCTCTTTGAACGCGACGCCGCGTTGGTACAAGGAAGCCGGAGATTCCACTTTCGTGGCAGGTTTGGGCTCCTGTGCCACAGGAGCCTGCGGCTGCGCCAACCCTGCAAGTTGCTCGCGCTCCCTCCGCTCCTCCTCTTCGCTGAACGGCGCGGAGGATGCCGGAACCTTTAAGGGGAGGATCCCTCCGGCATTGCGATCCGTCGCCGACTTCACCACCAATTGCGCCGTGATCCATCGCGCTTGTGCCGCGAATCCATAGGCCAGGGCCAGATCACACACTTGATTGATCAAGCGAGGATTCCCTCCGCTCAGACGATGCACGGCCAGGCAAGCCAGATCGGTCATCATGGTCACCGGTCCACCGGCGACGCCGATCCGGTGTCGAATGTACTCCGGCGTCTCGACCTCTCCAAAAGGCTCCAGGTGATAATCGACGGAGATCCGCTGGGCCAGCTGCACGAGCTCACCCTGCTGCAGAAGCGTGCGAAGGGCCGGCTGTCCGGACAGGACAATTTGCAGAGGCTGACGGCGGCCGTCGTTGAGGTTTGAAAGCAACCGAAGTTCTTCGAGCATCGTGCTCCCAAGATTCTGGGCCTCATCGACGACGAGCACGACCCGTCGTTGCCGCTCATGCTCTTGGGTGAGGAACGCCGCGAACGCCCGGTACAGTTCGACACTGTCCATGCCCTTGCCGTCCATGCCGAACGTCATCAACACCCAGGGAAGCAGACTGCCGAGATGCAGGTGAGTATGCGAAAGCACGCCGAGCGTCACCGCTCGGTCCGATCGCTCGAGAATGCTGTTCAGCAAAGTGGTTTTTCCGGTCCCAGGCTCCCCCGTAATGACCGTAAACGCGCTCCGATTGAGCAGGCCGTACTCCAACAGGTTGAGCGCCAGCTTGTGTTTGCGCCCTAGAAAGAGAAAGCCGGGGTCCGGAGCCAGCAAAAACGGTGCGGTTCGGAGGCCGTAAAATGATTCGTACACGGTAGATCGCTCCTTCTATCGACGCGATGTCGCATTTGAAGCCTGTTTGCGCGAGACGCCGACCGCTTCGCGTCCGACCTGATTCAACACCGTCCCGATGATCGGCACCACCCGTTTGAGCCGGTGAATCGCTTCCTCGACGTCGTCCCGGCGGGTGATCCCTTCGCCCGCCACGAGCAAGACCGCATCGAGAAATGGCCCAAACGCCAGGACGTCGGCGCTGGTCAGGACCGGCGGAAGGTCCAGGACCAGAATCCTGGAGTCATAGCGATGCTTGAGCTCGGTCATCAACGCGGTCATGCGTGGCGACGTCAGCGTTTCAGCCGACCGTGGAATCGACCGGCCGCCGGGCAGCAGAACGAATCGACCGATGCCCGGATGGATGAGGACATCCTCCACGGGAGTCTCGTCCAGCAGGACATCGGCCAGTCCCGGCGCCTCGCGAAGACCGAACAGCCGGTGGACGCTTGGCTTCCGCAGATCGGCATCGACTAGGAGCACTGTCTGGGTCGCCTCCATCGCCAGGCTGATCGCCAGGTTGACCGCGGTAAGCGTCTTGCCTTCCTGGGCGTTCGGACTCGTCACGCCGAGCACGTTCCAGCCGTTCTCCCGCAGCCGATGGAGCACCTGGGTACGGAGCAGGTTGTAGCCTTCGACGAACGGCCCCCGTTCGTACCCCACCACAATGCGGCGCTTTCGCAGCAGCTCTTCCGGGCAGTCCAGGTTTCTCGTTTTGCTGTAGACGATGGGCGGCGGCACCTCCTTCAGCCGGGAACCAGGGCCTCTTGCCCCCTGCGCTTTGGCGTTCTCGCTGCGGTACCGTTCAAGCGCCTGTTGCAGATCTTCCATCGTAATACTCCTCCGCTATCAGCCCACTCCCATCTTGCGCAAAGCCGCATACCAAACGACATCCAACGGGTACCAAAATATATGCACCAACGCCAGAGCGGCGGCAGCCGTCCCGACGCCGACCCATCGGAACGTCCAGCGGCGCCTCGATCGCAGCCGATGGTCTCGTTCGTCAGCCAGATACGGAATCAGCGCGAGCGGAGCCACCCCCGCGGCGCGTCCGAGTTGTTTCGCGCTTCGGATCGTCTCGTCCATCTGCTCCGTCGCGGCACCGGCGCCCAACCCTCCGACCGAAGCCAGCACCGCAGCCAAGATCAAGATGACCGGCCGATTCGGCCGCTCGGGGCGCCCAGGCAGATCGGGCGGATCGATCAAGGAGAATCGTTCGCCCTTGCGCTGAATTTCCAATCCTTCCGAAACCTGCGCCTCCATGAGCCGCGATCGGATTTCATGATACTTCTTGATCGAGCTTTCCCGATCATGCTGGAGCGCATCGTACTCCGGTTCGATCTGCGGCATCCGTTCGACCCGCTTGGCATATTCTTCCGCCCGCTTTTTCAAGGCCGTTCGATGGTTCCGCAGCGACTGCAGCGACGCTTTCGTGGAGGAAAGCTGCGATTGAATGTTTATGTAGGCGGGATTTTCCGGCTTGAACAAATACGGTTCACGCGGCTGCGCGGCGATACGGCGGAGTTCTTCTTCCAAACTGGCGATGACCTGCTGTGCACGGATCACGTCGGGATGGTCCGAACCGTAATTATCAATCAACGTGGCGAGGTGAGCCCGCTGCCCTGCCAGGCGCTTTCCGACTTCCTCGCCCGGCGCCTTCGCTCCGACTTCCCGTTCCAACGCCTCGATTTCCTGCTGCATCTTGATGATGTCCGGGTGCTCGGATGAGAAATAGGAACTGGTGCCGGCATATTGGGCCCGAAGCGCCTTCAACCGTTCCCCCGAGTCCAGCAGGCGCTCGCCGGACGCCGAGATAATCGGGGTATTCGGCTTCAAGGTGGCCAGTTCGCCTTCGAGGAAGCGCAGGCGTTCCTCAGTGCTGCGGATATCCCGATCCACTTCGAGCAATTCGCGTTCGGTCTGGCTCATCAGCGACATATTGAGTTGGGTCAACTCGGGCAGCGCTCCGTTGGCCCGCTGCTTCAACGCCGAAGTCTTGATTTCCAATTCTTCGATATGTTTGGCCAGGTGTTCCGATTCCTGTTTCAGGAACGCGGTTGTTTCCTGGGCATGCCGCTCGCGAGTCTTGAGGTTTTCGCCAAGAAAGAGACTCGTCAGCTCGTTGGCGACTTTCTGCGCGACTTCCGGTGTTTCACCGTCATAGGCCAGCGTGAAGGCGATCGTCGCCTGCGTCGGCTGTTGCGAACGGCGGTCGACCACCTTGGCATTGATGACTTCGATGTGACTGTCCTTGATGAACTGCTCCAGCACTTCCTCAGTCGGGCTGCGGCGCCGGAGCGATTCGTAGAGATGGTACTGCTCGATGATCTTCCACAGGGTAGCCCTGGTCATCACCTGCTGTTTAATCGTCTCAATACGCTGGTCGGCATAACTCGAGATCGCCGACCGGACGAGATCCGGTGGAATCTCCTGTTCTTCGATCAGGATGGTGGCCTTCGATCGGTACACGGGAGGCCACAGCATCACAACGGCAACGCCGACCACAAAAATGCTCATTCCCACGACGCTCACGATCCGCCGCCGCCGCCGTAACACCTGCCACCAATCCAACAGGGATCTGGATTCTCCTTCGGCATACTGACCGGACACAGATTCGGCTGAAACCATCAAAGCCTCCTTACCGTCCGACCGAAAGCTTGGGTGGAGTATAGGTCAACATGATGCTGGCGATGTTGGCGAAGGCATCCCCGAATCCAACGACATCGACATGCCGGTTGACGTAACTGTACATGAAATCGACCTGCCCCCACTGGCTGAATTTCCATGTGACCTTGGGCGTGATGTTCACATAGCGGCTATCTTGAAAGTTCCTGATGAGCGAGGCTTCGGTACTGATAGCCGAGGCGAACAGCGCAAAGGCGCTCAGCGATGTCGACCATTGTTCGGTAAAATCCTTGGCGACCGTCACGCCGACCCGATCCGTTTGTATCAGGAGGCCGAATCCGCTGGGATAGATCTGGCGCCCGGCATCAAACGTGACCGATGCATCCTCCCAGGATTTCTTGAGACTGGCGCTTCCGACGAACAATGTGGTTTGAGAGCTCAACAGCGTTCCTCCGGCGTTGATCGTGCCATGGACAAAATTGGGTCCTCCTGAGATGGTTCCTGTGACAGTCTCGGTAAAATTGTGCGTCAGCGAGAGTTGGGCGTTGTAAATCTCGGACACCAGGTCGTTCGCCTGCGGGGCGTTGAAATTCGTGTACGAGAGGGAAAGATTGACCCGATCGGCTTCCGTGAGCTGGTACATCAACGCGCCGGAGCCACCATGGGTCGTATAGTTGACCAATCCCAAACGGGCCCCGTCCTCATAGGTGGCCTTGGCATATTGATAACCGACCTGTGACGATAGCCGTTCGGTGAAGGCATGGCTCCAGGACGGTCCCAGGGTCAACAGATTTCTTTGCGTAAAGCCCACCACCACGCCGGTTTGAATCGCTTCCCCCATCAGGGTATTGTCGCGAGTGAACCCTCCGTCGAATCCGAACGTCTCCCGTTCCGTCATGTATTGAACGGACAGGGGGAAATACAGATTCGTCAGCGTCTTATCCGTGCCTCCGAAGTATTGAACAAAATCCGCAGCCGCCCTGCCGCTGACCTGTAGATTCTCCGTCGCCCCGGCGAACTTCGTCCCAGGGCTGAGCCAGATGCCCCACACGCTTTCTTGAGGTCCCGGCAGCAGAAGCAGGTTGGTATTGTAATCGCCGCGGGCCGTCATGGACGGCTCGGCCGACCATTCGGCGGCGCCGCTGCGCGATACTGAAAACACCAACAGCATCATCAATACAATCCCTCCGACCACCACCCGTAACGCGGTCATCATGTCCCTGCATTCCTTCGGCCTAATCCGGAGTGAATCAGGGCACCATGACCACATCGCCGCGCTGCAATAGGATATTTTGGGCCAGATCCCTCCCTTTTCTCACGTCTCCGTAGCGGAATTCGTAGACGACCTGCTCGCCATTCACCCGCCGGATGATCTTGATGTCATTCTCGGACGCAAACGGGGTCAGTCCTCCCGCCATACTCAACGCCTGCAGCACGTCCGTGATGTGGCCGACCATGAACTCCCCAGGCTTGTTCACCCGGCCGAGTACATAAATCCGATAGCTCAACAACTTGGTGACGGTAACGGACACCTGGGCATTCGGGATGTACCGGCTCAGCCGTTTCGTGATGTCGCTGCGCACGTCTTCCACGGTCCTGCCTGCGGCCTGGACGTCGCCGACCAAGGGGAACGAAATCATGCCGTCCGGCCTCACGACAAGCTCCTTGGTCAGGTGCTCGTCCTTCCACACCGAAATCAGCACGACGTCCTCCGGACCGAGAAGATAGTCCGGCCCGGCAGGAGAATCAGCGGCCAATCCCATATTGGGACTGCCGGCGAACAAGAGGGACAGACTCACCATCAGTGCAAGTCCGAGGACCCATGCTGCGTTCGCACACCGTTTAGGAAATGTGATCGACATGAGTGTCTTGTTCATCCGTTCAAGCCGGCCAGCAGCGTTCTTGCCTCGTCGGCGCCTGAGAACGTCTCGCTGGCGCTCAACGCCTTCTGCAAATAGTTTCTTGCTTCCTTCGTGCGGCCTGCCTGAACAAAGGCCGCACCGAGGTGATAGTTCAGCACCGGATGTTCCGGAGCTTTGTCGACCGCCAGTTGCATCACCCGGATCGCCTCCTCCCGGTGACCGAGCTTCAAGTGAACCCATCCAAGCGTATCGAGAAAATACGGATTGGGCGCCTGCCGCTCGAAATCACGGCTGAGCGCCAGCGCCCGCTCAAGACTCCGCGGGTCTCCCTTCCGATCCACCAACAGCGTCGCGAGGTTGTTGGCAGCCAGCACGGCGCGGGGCGAGGCTTTCAGGATGGTTTCGTATTCCTGCACGGCCTGATCGATTTCACCCGAATCGGTCAGTGACGTCGCGAGCAGCATGCGCAGCTCCTGGCTGCCTGGATTCGCGGCAAGCCCCTGCCTGAGTACAGCTTGAGCCTCTGGGAACCGCTTCTCCGTGAAGCGAAGCGTAGCCATGTGAAGCCATGGGATGGTCCACTTCGGGTTGGACTTGGTCGCCACGACGAAGTGCTCTTCGGCGCCCGCCTGATCACCTTTCTGCATCAGGAGTTCCCCGAGGAACCCATGCGCGTAGGGATGATCGGGGTAATTGCGGATCAACTGTTCCAGGCGAGCCTGGGCCCTGGCGCGCTGCCCCAGCATCTGGTCCAATTGCAGAAGCGCCAGGAGAGGCTCCGGGGCCTTCGGCGCTCCGGCTTGCGCACGCTCGTACGAGGCCAAGGCCTGGTCCCATTCTTTCTTGGCCATATGGAGATTGCCTTCGGTCATGTCGGCCCACGCCCGCGTCGCCCCCGCGTTCCGCAAGCGTCCCAAGGTCTGCTCCGTCTGCGACCAATCCTGGGCGGCCGCTTGAAGACGGAACAGGGCATCCAAGGCCGGAAGGTTCTGGGGCTCGCGGGCCAGCACGGCTTCCAACCGCTGTTTGGCTTCGGCCGAACGCCCGGTCATGATGTCCATACCGGCCAGCATGACCTGAATTTCAGATTGAGCCGGATTCAGCGCAGCCGCTCGCTCGAAGCTGTCCTTTGCCAGGGCCGTTTCTCCCGCAGCGAGGTGGGCCCGTCCCAACAACACATGCCCCTCGACAAGCTCAGGCTGATCCTTCAGGACGGACCGAAAGGCTTGTATCGCCTCCTTGGCATTGTCGCGTTTCAAGGCGATCTTGCCCTGCAGCATCAACGCCTCGGCCGACCGGGGATTGTCCTTCAGAACCTCCTGCATTTGTCGTTCGGCTTCCTCCTGCTTGCCTTCGGCCCAATCGAGCGAGGCCAGCTTGATCTTCGCCTCCAAGGCGATCGGATCCTTCTTGTTGTCGTCCCGAAGACGCGCGTAAATGATTCGCGCCTTCGCGATCTCGCCTCGCGATTCGTACCAGCCGGCGAGCAACAGCGGCAGCTTGGTGGCATGCGGCAACTGCCGCTGGGCTTCCTGGAGGAATGACTCGACCTGCTCCGGCGTACCCCGCAAGATGAGGTATTCCGCCAAACGCAGCTGGCGCATCTCGCTGTCCGGTTCGAGCTTGATGGCTTCGCGCAACACCGATTCGGCTTTCACGTACTCCTTGCGGCGATCGTAAAACTGCACCAGCTTGATGCGATGGTCGAATACACGGGGCTCGAGGTCCACGAGTTTTCGATACACGGCTTCACCTTCATTTTCCCGCCCGGTCTTGGTCAAGATCGAAGCCAGTCCGTCCAACACGTCAAGGTTGGCGGGATTCGCATCGGCCGACCGCCGCACGACCACAAGCGACTCTTCTCCTCGTCCCTGCGCGAGATACAGTGTCGCCAACATCAAGGCGGCGTCAGGATCCGTCGGATGCTTCGCCACCAACGCCTCCCCCTGGCCGGTCGCTTCCGGCAACCCGCCGTTGATGGCCAGTACCGCAATCCTGAGAGCCTCCGCCTGGACATTGCCCGGGTCTTTGGCCAGCACTTTGGCCGAAAGCTCCGACACCTTTTCAATCATGCGCGCTTCGAGGTAAAACTTCGCAAGCCGCAGTTGGGCCTTGACATGGTCCGGATCGAGTTCCACGACGCGCTGGTAGTTGGCGAAAGCGTTCCGCCAATTCCGCTCCTTCTCTTCGACTTGAGCATAGAGAAAATAGGCCTCCGCGTCCTTCGGGTCGATTTTCAACACGTTGCGCAACGCCACGCGGGCTTTCGGGTAGTTACCGCTCTGCATGTATTCCTGCGCGCGCAAACGATGCTTCGCTTTGCGCTCCTCAGGGCCTCCGCACGCCGCCAGGGATATGGCCAGCACAATTGCAACGGCGCCGTTGACGAATTTCACCATGACATCACCTCACTCATTCGATTCTCGATTACCACCAGGCCCGAATCGCCACGCCGCCCAGCAACCAGAACGCCAGCATCCTGGCCTCGCCCATTCGATCGGCATAGGCATGCAGCAGCAATTCGAACGAGAAGAACAGCACGATCAACTTGGCCGTCAGCACGCTGATGTTGACGTCGCCGACTTGCATGTCCGGCAGAAACGGCATCACCATTGCCAGGAGCACCATCAGCGAGTCCAGCGGCGTCATCTGAAATGTCCGGGCCGAATTGAACCGCATGACCAACACCACCAGGACGGCGATGCCGATCAGGAACAGATTCACCGGCTTGAGCCATGCACTGGCGCTGGTCGCGCCGCCCACCTCTCCGAAATACAGAATGAACGTGCTCCCCACGTAGAGTCCGGTCCGCACCAGAAATGACGACAGAATGGGCCAAGACCTTCCAACGGCCAGGACGACCAACAGAGCCGCCGCAACCATCCCGACGTCAGGGGGAATCCGCTCGGGCAGGCCGACGCTCAAGATGAGAAAGACCGGCACGGCGGCAGCCAAAATTTGAATTGGGAGGTGGCTCAGCCGCGGAGACAACCGCAACCACGGCTGTCCCTCCTGTTCGAATCCACCGCTCTCTACGCGCCGGCCGGCCCATCGCCGAATGGGGAAAAAATAGATCGACAGCACCCCGCAGATAACCGCGAGATAGACCGCAAGCAGCACCCAATCCGGTTGCCAGCGGGTCGCATAGGCCAGCGCCACCATGCCGCTCTGCAGCGCATAGATGAGGGTCACGGCTTCGCGATGCGACCATCCCATTTCGAGCAGCCGATGATGCAGATGGTTTCGGTCTGCGACGAACGGAGAACGTCCCTGCCGCCACCGGTGGATGACGACGGCCCCCATGTCGAGCACCGGCAATCCCCAAATGAACAGGGCGGTCATCGGACTGTACGGCCCATGGGACGGATCAGCCAGCACGAGCCCCGTGACGCCAAGATAGAATCCAAGGAACTGACTGCCGGCATCCCCCATGAAGACGCGGGCAGGATAGGTGTTGAACCGCAGAAACCCCAGCAATCCACCCAACACTGAGACCACCATGAGGATCAGCAGCGAATTGTCGGTCTGAAAAGCCAGGAAGGCCGTGGCGGCAAAACTGATCAGCGACAGTCCGCCGGCCAGTCCATCGAGGCCATCAGCCAGATTGACCGCGTTGGTGACCGCAATCAGGGTCAGAAAGGTCAAGGGGAGCCCGATCCAGGGGCTCATCCATTCATCCGGCACCATCGGCAGACTCTCGATTTCAACGCCCCCGACCGCCATGACGATGAATGCGGCCAGCGCCTGGCCGGCAAACTTGGTCGAATAGCTCAGCCCGACGCGATCATCCCAGATCCCGAACAATAGAATTGTCATTCCTCCCCACAGGCTGGCGAGGACGATGTCGTCTTTGGGAGCCCACATCAACACGCCGATGAACGTACCGGTGGCCAGGGCGATGCCGCCCACCTTCGCAACCGCCCCGGAATGAGCCTTGCGGCCGTCCGGGATGTCCAGAACGTGCAGCCTTCCGGCCGACGCCATCAGCGGAGGGATCAGCGCCATGCAGATCACCAATGAACCGAGGAAGCTGAAGAAGAACGCCGTCGCCATCGAGCTTCGACCTCAATCAGGAACGTATGCCATCATCGTCGGTTGAACGGCCGCGGCGAACTGCTGCAGCCGCCGATCCGCCGCCTGATCATCTTCACCAGGCCGAACGGGAGTCACCAATCGGACAAGCGCTCCATCTGAGCGGTGACGGGTCAGGGAATCCCAGAAGAGCCAGGCCTTGACGAGATATTCGTTTGTCACGATCCGCTCCCGCTGCTTGAACCAATAGAGGACGACCTGCCGCGAGTCGCCCTTCTGAATCACCGCCCGATTTGCGTGAAATGGCCCCCCCATGCCGGGCAGCGGCACCTGCTCGAGCGAGGTCATCTCCCAACCTCCGCCTGGCATGCAGGTCTTCGGCGAATGGGCGGCCTGCCCCTTTCTCTGTGAGCGGTAGTAGGCCACGTAGAAGTTCACCGGACCTGAAACCGGAGTCTGATAATCCGCCAGGAGGTAATCGTCGAAACGCAACGCATCGACGTAGACCTTCTCCATGACCAGGGGGTTGCCCCGCCATCCGGATATCTCCATCGGGAAGTCGAGGAACTGTTCCCGGACCGGAGCAATGTCTTCACGCCCTTCGAGTGGAAACGACAGGGTCGCGATAGCCGCCAGCAATACAAGAGCGCCGGCTGCAGGGGCGGACCACGAGGGCATACCGGCCCGCCGTACGGATCCCGAGGTAGGGCTCGGCGGTGCAACCGGAGAAGAATCATTCCGGCGCGCCGGCCCGATCCACGACAACAGCTTCATTTCTCCGAGTAGGATGGCCAAGCTGACGACGAAGACGATCCACCCTTCGAAGAAGTGCATGAACCCTTCGGCAGCGCCTTGACCGTATAATTCGACGAGTACTCCGATCACGCCGATCCGCACGCCGTTGAGCAGAATCGCGAGGGGGATGGCCGAGCCGACGAGGACCACCCGCTTCCAGAGCCGGTCCTGAAACAAATAGCCGCACAAGAGCGCCAGGGAGACGAGCGGGAACAGATACCGAAGCCCGCTGCAGGCCTCCACGACTTGCAGTTGAATCGGGCCCAGATCGATGACGTTCCCTTCACGAAACGCCGTCACGCCGATCAGTTGGAGACAGCCCACGCCGAACGCGGACGACAACAGCTGCAGAGACGAAGAGAGGTTTTGCTGAAGCATTTGGGGAAGCGGGAACATCGTCAGAAGATAGCCCAAAGGGAACGCGACCTCCCACGTTGCCCGTGGCCCTGCCACCGCCAGGAACAATCCGACGATCACCAGCCAAAACGACAAGTGAATCAAGACCATCAAGGTTGCGAGTTCTCCCGCGATGAACAGGACCAGAGCCGCGACAAGGACTATCGCCCCCCACCAGGACGGCCTCAGACCGGCCGCTGCCATTCGATCCCGTTTGAGCCAGATCAGCCCGGCCACAATCACAGGAATGAAAAATCCGTGACTGTAATTGTCATCGATCAACCACTGCTCCACCAAATACGCCAGCCCGTCCGCATACCCGAACCCGATACAGACGGCGGCCAAGATCCCTGCCGCAATCCAAATGGTAGTCTGAGACAGTTTATTGCTCTCATGGCCCTGAGAGACTCTGGACGACGCCGTCTCGGTCTCCATCAAGGAAGATCCGGAAAGATTGACTTCGTGCAATTGCCCCATAATGATTCCTCGTTGTGCCCTCAAGAGACCGGAGGCTAGGCCGGCTTCTGACGATGTCCGAACTGAACGAATCGATCTTTGACCCCCTGCTTGAGGACCTGATATGCGAACAGCGGCAGCGCGCGCTGCCTGCGCAGCCGTTGTGGATTGGTTGCCAACCGGTAAAACCATTCGAGATGCACGGCCCGGAATGCCGCCGGAGCGCGCTTGACCGTACCCCCGATGACATCGAAGGTGCCGCCGACGCCCTGGCAGAGCCTCACGTTCAATTGCGGCAGATACCGGTCGATCCAGTCTTCCTGTTTGGGGCTGCCTAGGGCGACGAAGAGGATGTCGATCTTGAGCGAGTTGATGCGTTCGACCAGCGCCGGCATATCGCCGTCGGAAACAAAGCCATGCTGTGAGCCGGCAATGACCAATCCCGGATACCGCTCGCCCAACACCTGCACCGCCCGTTCATTGACCTCCTCTGCCGCTCCAAAGAGAAACACCCGGTAACCTTTCCTCGCCGCCAGTTCGCACAATCGCGGCATCAGTTCCGAGCCTGGAACCCGCTGAAACCGGCCCAACCCGAGGATTCTGGCGGCGAACACGACGCCGATCCCATCGGGGATGAGCACATCCGCCCGCCCCAGCCGTTCCATCAGCCGGGCATCGACGCGCGCCCGCATGACCTTCTCCGGGTTGACCGCGACGACGCTCTGCGACGTGCCGCTCCGGATGACCGATTCGGCGTGTTCCACCGTTTGATCCATCGTCAGGCAGTCCACAGGAACACCGAGGATCCTAATGCGCTCCGGCTTCATACATGAGTTCCTTCAGGGCCTTGACGGCCGGTTGTCGGTGATGACCTTCACCCTCGCCGGTGATCATGTACGTCACGAACTCATGGGGAAGAGGGCCTTCATACGTCGCCTGAACCGTATTCAGGGGTTCCTTGCGACCGTAGAACGGAGCCCGCCATCCGATGACGGGAGCGTCGCAGCCGCGCAGGACTTCCACCCGCCCTCCTTCAACGGCAAGATACAGACGGGAACGTTTTGCTTGGACCCGATACCCGTCCTGCGCCGGAACGGGCCTATACCCAAGGTGCCAATTCAATTCGAGGGCATGCGAGCCCCCGCCCGCCAACATGTCCACAATGATCCACAGATCGGGAGGCGAGTACAGGATGCCGCGCCAGTGGCGGACGCCTACTCTTCGTTCATAGCCGTCGTGAACCGCGATGACGACGACCCGTCCATCCGGCAACTCTCGACCCGTCACCAGCCGGGCCTGATAGGGCGAGGACCATTGGAAGGCGGTTTCCTGCACCGCCTGATCCAACTGATCGACCATGACCGTGTTGTGCGCGCGGGTGCTCCGAAAATATGCGCGCCATTCCGGAGATCCCGAGTAAGCGAACGTTCCGGGGTCAACCAAGAATTCCTCGTCCCCGTCACGCAATAAGACCGACAGCGCGTCGGCATGTCCGTGCGCATAGCAAGGTTTCAACCCCAGCGGACCATGATCGACGATGAGACTCGGCCCCGACGGACCTCGTCCTCGGACCAGGGAGTAGCCTGATGACGCGAACGTGACGAGCGTCTTGGGCTTTTCCGAGTGTCCGGGGAAACGAAGCCATGGTGACAGCGCAACTCCGTCATCGCTGTCGCCGATCGCAGGGAGACGGCCCTCCGAATCCGCCATGTGGGCAAGGAATCGCCGGCTATCCGCCAAAGCATCTTGGATCCGTTTGGGAATGCTTTGGCCATGAGTCGTAAGGACCGCGCAAACCAGCTCATAGAGGTCGGAGACGAATCGGGCGTACCGCAGTCCCTGCTCGGCCCCACCACCGTCTACGAGAATTTGGTGAGAGGCTTCCGACTCGAGGAGCCAGAGTCCCAGCGACCTCCACTCTTCTGCACCCGCCATATCCGGAAACAACACGCCTGCATAGACCAGAGCGGCCGCCTCCGCGATCGTATGGTTGCCCAACGAAGAATGCAGCGAGATGCGTTGCCTGATCAGCCCCGCATGTCCCTCGACGAGTTGCAGAACGGCAGGCCAGACCAGCTCGGGCCGCTTGATCGAGTGACGGGCGGCATCGAATGCATGGCAGACGGCGATGAGGCGAAGCCCGCATTCCATGGCTGAAATGTAGTGAACGCCCTCGTACGATGGATTCGCCTCGATCCAGGAAAGGAACTGTGCTTCGAGGAGCGTCACCGCCTGATCACGGACAGCTTGATTGTCGGCGACGAGGCTTCCCAGCATCGCCAACTGTTGGAGGCGGGACGGTTCCCAGATACGCCGTATGTCCCCGTGGGGATTCCCCTCGCGATAAGGAATCGATCCGAAAAAGTCGCGCGGCCAGAGCCGGCCGGTTTCAGGGGCGCGATGCCACACCTCGGGATTCTGGCGCCAGCACCAGCCCCAACCGTCCACAGGAAGGCCTCCGCTCAAGACCCTGACGGCCGCTTCATCGGCGAGCGGCCCATCCAGGACAATCACCGGCGGCAATACGCGATCTTTCGAGGTGCAGAATCGATGGCGGGCAGGATCGACCCGATCATGAACGGCAACGGTCAGCCCCAGCCGATGACGGACCGCCAGCAGGCCCATGCCGCAGAGATTTCCAATGCGAGCCCAGATCTCGGCCGGCTGCATCACGCTCAGACGTCTGACGTACCAGCCAAACGTACGCCCTGCGAATGTGCGCCCGGACAGCATGGGAGACGCAGTCTTCATGGCAAGCATGGCTCACACGTCATAGACGGTCCCGGTTTTCTGGGCGGCCACCGCCAGCAGACAGGTTCGGGTCACGGCCCTGATCTCTTCGAACGACATGGAAGGCCGGCCGCCGCCGGTGATCGTGTCCACGAATCGTTGCATCTCGTCTTTGAATCCCTTGTCACGCGCGACCGTCTTGTATCTTGTTCGCTTTCCACCGGCGTAGAACTCCGTCACGGAAAAGTCGTCCAACGTCACCGCCTTGTCGTCTCCGAACGCTTCGAACCGCTCTTTTGGCAAGCGTGGATCACCTCCGGCTGTGTAAATGAGCGTACCGATGGAGCCGTCCTTGAACGTCATGGACAGGATGCTTTGGTCGTCCGGAATTCCCGAGGTATGGCCGGCGATCCGCGTCGCATGCACCGTGATCGGCCGAGCCCCGCAGACCGCCTGCATGAAGTCCACGAAATGGCAGGCCTCTCCGATGATGCGTCCGCCGCCGATCGCGGGATCCTGCGTCCAATGCGTCGCCGGCACCGAACCCGCGTTGACCCGGTAGATCATCACCAGCGGATTGAGCCTCGATTCGAAAAACTCAATGATCTTGCGGGCATGCGAGGAGAACCGCCGATTGAATCCGACACAGAGCTGCAGCCCATGAGATGCCGCCCCTTGATGACATTCCGTGATCCGTTCCAGCTCCAGCTCGGTCAGACAGAGCGGCTTCTCGACGAACACGTGCTTGCCCGCCGACAGCGCCTCCTCCACGATCTCCGCGTGCATATCGTGCCTCGTCCCGATCAGGACGGCGTTGACGGCGGGATCTCGCAGCACCGCGCGGAAATCCGTGGTGCAATACTCCGCCCTGTACTTGTCGGCGATGGACTTCGCGTTGACACCGGATCCGGCACAAATGGCCTTTAGCGTGACCTGCGATAGATCGGCCAGAACCGGCAACAGCATGTCGCGAACATGCCGCCCGGCGCCGATGATGCCCAGCGAAACTGTTCCTGACGGCCGGACCGACTCCTGCCGCTTCAACTGCGGCGAGTGATCGGCCCGATCCGCCTCGTACAGAAGCAAGAGTCCCAGAGGAGGGGCAGACCGGTCGCCCAGGCGCCCGTATGCTTCTTCGGCCTGCTCGATTTGGTACCGGGCGGTGACAAGACGCGCGACGCCGACTTTCCCTTGATTGAGCAGCTCGAGAAACGCTTCCATGTTCCGCTGTTCGGTCCAGCGGACATAGCCGAACGGATAGTCATGCCCCTGTTCTTCGTACGTGTGGTCATAGCGCCCGGGGCCGTAGGACATCGACAGGCGGAAGTCCAATTCCTTCTTATAGTAGGGTTCGCGAGGCAGCGTCATCCCGACGGCGCCTACAACGACGACGCGGCCTTTGTGCCGGGTGATTTCGCCGGCCGCCTCGACCGGCTGATTCGATCCGGTGCTGGCGGTAATGATGACGGCATCGACACCACGAAATCGGCTGAAGGCTCGGGCGGTTCCCGGCAATTCGTCCGAGCCGGTAATCGCTTCCGCTCCAAGTTCCTTCGCGAGTTCGCGCCTTGAGGGGTCCGGATCCGAGGCCAATACCCGGCAGCCTGACGCGGCGAGCAATTGGACTGTCAGCTGGCCGAGAAGTCCCAATCCGATCACGGCGACCAGCTCGCCGAGCCGAGGCTCCGCCTGCCTGACCCCCTGAAGGGCAATGGCCCCGAGGGTCACGAACGCGGCGCCTTCGAACGTCACGTCGTTGGGAATCTTGACACACAGCCGATGTGGGACGGAGACGATCTCGGCATGCGACGCATAATTCTGACCGGCACAAGCGACGCGATCGCCGACTGCAAAGCCGGCGACGCCGTCTCCCACGGCCAACACCACGCCGGCGCAACTGTAGCCCAACGCTCCCGGGGCATCGAGCCGATCGAACGCCCGCTGCAGCGTGGCGAATACTCCGTCCTTCTGCATCGCGGCGACGAGTTTTCGGACTTCCTGCGGACGATCCAGCGCCTTGCCAAGCAGGCTTTTCTGAGCCAGTTGGACGGTGGAACGTTCAGTCCCGGGACTGATCAGCGACGCCCGATTGGCGACCAGCACCTCGCCATGGGCCGGGATGGGAGCGGGGACCGTTTCAACACGGAGGACACCCGTCCTCATGTTCTGGACGACTTGCTTCATCAACCATGTCCTCTCGTAGCCTCGGCTTTGGAATCACATCACTCTATCGTGAGCTCGGTGACGTGCTGGACACGGATAAATCAAGTTTGTGTTAACAAATCGTAAAGAGTGGAAAATACGTACCTTACTTAAGTAGGGGGGTCAGAAGAAATCGAGCGTATCCAGAATCTATCGAATCTTCATAGTCCCGTAACAAGCCCGCTGACCCTGAGTGCTACTATCTGCAGTGTTTCGTGTGGAGTCCACGGCTTGAGCCTACTCCGCCGAAGCAGCTTCGGCTGCGAAGGCCGGACAGCCGTGGTTCCATTGGCTTCTTCGGCGGATTATCTCGATGAAACTGCTGCTCGTCGCGGGCGCCCGCCCAAACTTCATGAAGATCGCTTCGATCGTCGAAGCCATTGACTCCTGTAATCTCACGACAAAAGCGGCTGCCAACAGGATCGACTACCTCGTCGTCCATACCGGGCAGCACTATGATGAGCGGATGGCCGGCACGTTCTTCCGCGATCTGAAACTCCCCCGGCCGGCAGTTGATCTGGAAGTCGGATCCGGAACCCATGCCGCCCAGACGGCGGAGATCATGAAACGGTTCGAGCCGGTCCTGGAAAAGGAGCGTCCGGACGCGGTCGTCGTGGTCGGCGACGTCAACTCGACGATCGCCTGCGCGCTGGTCGCCTCGAAGATGACGTACGGAGAGAGCGGAGCGAACACCCGCCGGCCGCTCGTCGTCCATGTCGAAGCAGGCCTGCGGAGCAGGGACCGGTCCATGCCCGAAGAGACCAATCGGATCCTGACTGATGCCCTGGCAGATCTGTTGTTCGTGACGGAACAGGATGCCGTGCGCAATCTATTGCGCGAAGGGGTGCCGCGCCGTCGCATCCATATGGTCGGCAATACAATGGTCGACACGTTATTGCGCCATCGCGCGCGCGCGGAGCAATCGACTATTCTCGAACGGCTCGGGTTGCAGGCAGGCGGCCCACGGCGAACGGGAACCGCGCTCATAAGTGACCGCGCTGTCGCGCCCTACGGAGTCGTGACCCTTCATCGCCCGAGCAATGTGGATGATCCCGCCGTCTTTCGAAAAATCCTGAAGGCCTTGGTCACGACCGCCCGCAAGCTGCCGCTGATCTTCCCCATTCACCCTCGAACGATGGCCCGGCTCAATGAGTTCGGCCTCTTATCGGAATGCCGTCTGTTGCGGGCGGATGAACGCATTGAGAACCTTACCGAAGGCTTCTATTGTATCGATCCGCTCGGCTATCTGGATTGTCTGCGGCTCATATCATGCGCCAAGATCGTCCTGACGGACTCGGGGGGAATTCAGGAAGAGACCACCGTGCTCGGCGTGCCTTGCGTAACGCTTCGGGAGAATACGGAACGCCCGGTCACCGTGACCGAAGGCACGAACGTGCTCTGCAGGATGTCGACCGCCAGGATCTTGCGGGCTGCCTCACAGAAGCTTCGTGAGCCGGTCCGACCCAGGACGCCGAAATTCTGGGATGGCAGAGCGGGTGAGAGGATCGTCGGTATTTTGAAGGCGCGCCTATCAGACTTGAGGTTGTCCTAAGGAGAAGGCCCTGGATTCCCGCTTCCGCGGGAATGACAAACTTCAGTCCCGCATCCTCGGGCAGGTGGACAAGCAGGTTGGACAGGTTGGAATTGCAGAGCGCTACACGAGTGCCGAAAGGACGAATCGAAACTTACCGGAGGAGGTGCGAGAGATATGGGTCACATAATCAAATCGGATGCGAATAGAATCTCCTAGCCGCTGACGGGCTTCGGCTTTGATGACTCTTTCATCTTCCGGAGAGAAACCATCCAGTTTGACAATCCGAATGATCAGTTCATCGATCTGCTTCTGCTCCAATTGGGCTTCGCGAACGTGGTGGGCGTCCTTGAATAAATGGTCGAGCCGGCCCACCCGTCGGCCCTCCGGTGTCAGAACATAATCTTCCATCCGTCCTTCCACTTTCTCCAGAAGAGGAAATGCTCTGCCGCAGGCGCATAGACCTTCACGGCTGACGGCCGCGTCACCGACACGATATCGAATGAGAGGCATGGCGAGGTTGTTTAGTCCGGTGCAGACCATGGCGCCGTCCTCCAGAATCTCCAATACGCCGTAATCCGTTCGGCAATGAAGACCGCCTGCCTCGCATTCGACGATGTTACAGGTCATTTCGGTGTTGCCATACCAATTGAGCACTCGAGTCCCGAAGGCCTCTTGAATGGCTGCGCGTTGGAAGTCCAGCAATGTCTCGCTGGCGGCGAACACTGCCCGGGGGCGAATGTCCTGAACCTGATGCTCCAGAATGTATTGGGCAAGGACAAAGAGTGACGACGGATAGCCATGGATGAACACGGGTGCGAAGCGGCGAAATTCGTCGATATAGGCGCGTAAGGCTGTTGGATTCAGATGATAGGACGAGCACAGAAGACGTTTTTCGACATGGTCGAGACGCCAAAATGGCGGATGCAATTGTAACGCCGGCACAACGGAATGGCCTGAAACATACGCCGACCGGCTTAAAAACGGAACACCTCCCCACGCCTTGTGCCGCCATCGAAATGCCATTTCGGTTTGATGATAGGCTTTAGAAACCGAGACCCGCAACGGTGTGCCGGTCGTCCCGCTCGTTTTTAGTACCATCAGATCCCCGGACGTAAACTGATCGGATACAAACTCAGTTGGTTTCGAGGCAACCGACTGTTTATCCAGGATCGGCCAGTCTTGGAAACGATGTGTGGGATATCCTAACTGCCGGTAATACGGGACGTGGCGACGAGCATATTCCAAGAGACCGAACAGCTGCCGTTCTTGTTCATCCAACAACTGCCCTCGGTCTTTGCGTTCATTGTTGGTAAGTCTTGCCGACTCGTCGTGAAAGATTCGACCATACTTCTCATGGTACGTCTTCACGCTCATCAAATTGACCGCGAGCGACTGTGTCCATGCTGGCAATTTATCGTAGAGACGTTTTCCGGGAATCATGCCCGCCGACAACCTGCTTCCGTCATTCTATTCACCCGATTAGCCCTCAATATGACCGACCCACCCGAAATGCGGCCGGAAACGGAAGCACTCTCCTATTTCCGGCGACACCTCGACCATCGACGGGTCAAAATCGGCCAGCGGAAGGCTCGGCAGGGCAAAGGCCTCCCGAATGGTAGGCACTTTGTGCCAGTCAAAACCCATTAACTTTGTTGCAACGAAATCCGCCGCAACCGGATTCGTTCCCGCAATCAGAACTCCGCATGGCTTGGGGTCGGCCTCCATCGGACCATTTCCTTCGCCGGCGATAATGCCATCGATGATCGTCAAATACCGAAGCGGGCGCCTGCGCCGCTTCCCTTCTCCATCGAAATGAAAGAGCGCTCGATTGAGATCCAACGTCATCCGCCAGGTGGTATCGTTGCCGTGCCAATTCCCGCTTCGTACGACATGACTGGTAGAACCGAACACGGCCTTCCCCACACTTGTGGCCAATGGAGCCCAGATCTTTGTGGCCGTTCCCGATAACAGCGCCGCGCGCTTGAAAGTCGAGATAAGCCGGCTTTGAAGTTTATCCTTCGCGCCACTAGTGGGAAATTCATCGCCGCCTTCATCGGGCGTTCCGATGCAAAAATGCGGCAAATAATTCTTGTCGCCGTTGATGCCGACAAGATTTTTGAGGCTCAGCGTGGCCCCCACCTTCTTATGGGTCTTGAGCTTCGGAAGATTGATAAAGACATCCGAATCCATGGCGCTGCGGGCCAGCAGATATTCGTGCCGTCCCTCGGAATGATGCTCGGCCGTCAAGGTCGCATCATAGTCCGCCCCATAGAATCGTCCAGCTTTTCCATAAAAACAACTGTCAGTCCCGAGATTCACCAGCGTATATCCTCGGGGATCTTCTGCCAGCTGATGCCGCTGCACCACCACGCCGCGAGTCGTTTCCCAATACTCCCGCCGAAGGTCCAAGACCTCAAACGCGATATGAGGATAGTCACGTCTCAGAGCATCGGTTAATCGATACAGCCCGGTTCGTTCGCAAATCTTCTGAAAGTTACTGTCCGTTTGAGGAGCATCGGCAATGGTAATGGTTCCAGCCCCCTGAAGAGCCTCCGCAACCTCTCTGGCAACAGTTTCAATAATCTCTCCGTGAGTCACGATCTGTTCCCATTCATTCGGCCGCTCAGTGTGCGACTCACGGACAAAATTGGGTTTGAGCAAGACGCGGTCACCCCGCGCAACAAAATTCTGCCATGCGATTCCCAGCGCGCTCATCGCGCGACTCACGGAATCACGCACCAATTTTTCCTCGTATCGAGGCTCCTGACGGATCACAGCGACGCGACGGTCATCTATCACAAAGAACCCCTCCGTTTTACGACGGCTGCCCTAACTACCCACTCTAACAGGCTGTTGAAAAACTGTTTTGGACCCCGGAAAACACAGAGTCGGGCATGTGGCTCCTGCCCGCCGCACGGCTCCGGCAGGCGGGTCCTGCGTAGGCGGGTGAAAAGTTGCAACCGAGGCTTGCTCTAATCGATGAGCGAAATGCGTACCGTGTTTGCGCGAGCAGTCTGCGGGGTCCGGCTCAGAAGTTCGGCTCAATTGAAGAGCTCTCCATTGAAGACGATCCGAAGCCGGGCATCGGAAGTTGACATCGGCTGTCGGGTGAGTTCCCACAGATCAATGATCGAGAGAGGGCTGAAACTCACGATATAGACCCTCCAGCTGGCGGCCGATCACCTCGAGGTCGTACAATGCTCTGGCCCTCCGGCGGCTCAGCTGCGAAATCTTGTCGCAGTCCTCGTCATCGCTCAACATTTGAACGATTCGGGCATTCAATTCCCGCGTATTGCCTGGGGAAACGAAATACCCCGTCTCGCCTTCTACAAAGACACTCGGAATACCGCCGACAGGAGTGGTGATCGCAGGGAGGCCGCTTGCCATCGCCTCCAGAATGACGTTTGGAACCCCTTCTGAATAGCTGGGTAACAATAACAGCCGGCTGGACATCAGTAGATCCACCTTCTCCCTTCCCTCTACCCAACCCAACACTTTCGCATGGCGGGAAAGCCGGCGCTCGTCGATGATCTTCTTGAGTTGCTCCGTCTCCTTGTTTCCCGCGAACAAAAATTCCACTTCGGGAAAGCACGCAAGCACGTCCGGTATCGTATCCACGATGTCGTACACCCCTTTTCCTCTGATGATCCATCCCATGAACAGGATACGGTAATTGCCTTTCATGGGTGCGCGTTGTTCAACGCCATATCGCTCCACATCGACGGGATTGGGGACGACGGCCATTCGCGTATCAGGGAGGAGCTTGCGAAACTTGTCCGCTGCAATGTCCGAAAGAAAGACCATTCGGTTGCTCATGCCGGCGGTCTTTGTGACCGCGAATCGTGTCAAGCGATTCCCGTTGGCGAAAAACTCGATGAATGAGGTAGGGTGCACGTGAACCACGACCGGGATGGAGAACAGCCGCGCAACGACGATGTAAAACAATTTTCTGTAGAAGCTGCTCCGGTCGCCGGTGTGGACGCTGACGACAGCCGGCCTCTTAAGGAGGACCGTCCGGACAAAGACGCACCATCTCCAGGCCGAATACATCATCCTGCTCCACTTCCAGTCCCAATCGGTACAGGTCGAGAAATGCTCGCAGTTGTACTCGCCCCAAAAGTTGGTTCGCCCGTAGTTCGCAATAACCGCCGCAATCCCACCCTGGGAGCGGACGTCCGGCCCGACGACCATCACTCCGACGGCGGAGGCTTCTCTCTTTGACTTGTTCACAGGGTTCATCGAGCGCGTTCTACTTCCACTCCATGTTGCTTCTGGATGGCTCGCACCATCTCAACCGTGTAATGACTCCCGACATTCCGGAGAATATCAGCCAGATCTTTGTCGTCACGAAAACGCGCGAACAAGCGTTTGGCAGGCACGCCTACAGCGACGGTATACGGCGGAATAAAGTGGTTGACCAATCCCATGGCCCCGATGACCGAACCCTCGCCGATTTGAGCACCCGTCAGGATCACGGCATTTGCACCGATCCAGACTCCATTCTCGATGATGATTTCCTTCCGGTGAGGCCGGGGGAATCGATTCTCGGCAAGAGGCCCCTTGGTGTAGCTGTAGTCATGATTGCCTCCAATGAGCTTGCAAAATGGGCCAAACATGACATCGTCGCCGATCCTCACAGGGCTGAATTGATTCGTATCGAAGTAGCAATGGGGGCCGGTGAAGAAATTCTTGCCGATCTGGAACAGTTCCGGCTGGAGAAATTCAGACGAATACCCCAGTCTGAAACCATGTCCGGCATGTTGTAGCCGGCGGCGGACGTACGGCCGGTACAAGAACTTGTTATAGAGCACTGCGAGGATATCCATAAAAGAAGGCCCACCCTAATATCGAGCACCACAAATCAGGGGTCTCCGATACGGCGTTGATACGCTCCGAGGTCGACCTGTCCTGCTACGCAGGGAGTCCCTCGTATGTCGGAGCATTGAGGTCCCCAATACGCCCCTGCCGCACGCGCGGGGGAAGCCGGCTGCAGCCGGTAATCTGCCGGTCCCAGAAACAACGGATCCTTTCCCGTCATGTCCGTCGGGTGGAGCGGTTGACCGAAATAATCTCCTGACGCATTGTTAAAGAACAAATTGGTCGTCATGACTTGCGGGTTGCGGTTGCCGTTGCGAAATCCATAGCCCCCATGGCCTGCCGCCCCGCTGCCTACCACGATATTATTGACGAACGTGTGAGCTTGAGGAAGTGCGGCGCAACAAACGAGATCAATACCGGAAAAAGTGGAACCGACGACCGTATTATTGGCCCACACATTTGGTCCGGGCGAAAACGGGAGATCCAAGTTGGTCTCATCTCCGACCAGAAGCCCGTGGCGGTTTCCGATCAAGAGATTGTCATGGATGATTGAGCTGTTGGTGGAGAAGGTGGAAATCCCCTGCCCGCTCAGTTGCCCCTGCTTGCTGAGTTCCTCGGTGAGGTTGGAAACCTGCCCCAGACAATCTCGGATAAGGTTGTGCGCCGCTTCGATCTGCGAGCTGCCGTAATCAATGTCAATGCCCATGCCGTCCCAATAGCCCAATCCATTCCCCGTGGAGATCGAGCTGATATCGTTCGAAGAGATGAGCACGTCCGTCATGGCATTGAAGCCGATGGCGGCGGCGGTGTAAACGTTTGCCACGGTATTGTGGCTGATCGTATTCCGGGAAGCCGACGGAGAATTTCCCCAGTGCGAGCCGTAGATTCCGCCGGCGCCATGTGTGATGGTGTTATGCGAGATGTTGACCCCAAAGAAACGTCTGGCCGCTGAAATGGGATGGTCAATGATATTTTGCGAGACCTTGATTGAGGCTGGGGGAAAGACCGGCGACACGGAAGGATCCAGTTCATCATTGACCCGCGTCAGGACATTGTCAGTGATCGTAATGTTCGAGTAGGTCGCAGTCGCTCCGGTTTCGATGATGACGATGATGGCTCCCGTGGAGTTTGCCCCGTTGTCCACGTTGGTCATGTTATTGTTCGTGATGACCAAATCCTGCCACGCCCCCGGATTTTCACTGGAAACGTGTACAGTGAAAGCAGGCCCCGTAATATCGGTGAAATCATTGTTATGCACGGTGAAGCCGGTATACACCGTCGTCGCGTTTTGCGCGTCAATCGTTACACCGGCCGTCCCGACTCCGTCTGCGCCGCATGAAAGAAAAGTGCTATTTTGCACGATAATGTTCGAGCCGACTCCTCCGAAGTAGAGACAATGGCTCGCGCTCGAACGAACGGCGATGTTGTCGAAGACGAGATGATGCTTCCCATGTGCATACACAGGCACGGGACCGGTCGAGACAAACGTAAACTGTCCGGTTCCGTAAGAGGTGATCGTAATCGGCGCGCCCGGAGTCCCGCTCTCCGGTATTCCCAGGTTGGTGGTCTCGAATGTCCCGCCTTTCCCCGCGTAGATGTTGCCTGCGGCCCACGGCGCCACATTCTTCCAGCTGTTAAACGGTCCATCGACACCGCACGTCGTCGTGGTGCCGTTTCCATTCACCCCGCAGGTCGGATCGATATAATACGTTGAACGAGCCGTTGCCGGAGGCGCGGTATTTCCGCTTCCCGCCCCGCCGTTGCCGCCGTCGCTGCTGCCGCATGCCGCGGTCAGAAGCCAGCATGCAACGAGCGCGAGGGCGCCGAGTTCAGTTGGCGCGATTCTCATTCTTTGACCATGCTCCGTTCGGACAGGCGGTTGATCGTTCGATCACCTTCTCACACTCATCAAGATATCTTCTCGCCGTGGTTGCGACATCAAATCGCCTCACCGCGTAATCCGCAGCTTTCTGCCGTCGCATCGAAAACACTTCGCAACCCGAGTCTTTTATGATCCGGACGATCTTCTCGCCGCAGTCCAAGTGGTCTCCCGTCCGGAAAAAATAGCCGTAGTTTCCATGATCGATGAGTTCCATCGGACCTTCAATGTCCGAGACCAGAACCGGCACACCGGCCGCCATCGCCTCGACGACGGTGAGGCCGAATCCCTCCGATCGCGAAGGCTGCACCAGAAGATCATAGGTGTGCAGGCGCTCATACACGAGCCTGCGCGGCTGCTGCCCCAAAAACTTGCACGATCCCGCTATACCGAGTCCCTCGGCCAGGCTGCATAGATAGTCATGAGAGATCCCTTCACCGACAAAATCCACTTCCACCTGTTTTTCCGGCAGTTCGCTTTTCAGGTGGTGCAGAGCTTTCAGAAGAATATCCTGGCCTTTTGTCTCGTGATACAGCCGGCCGACTTGAATAATCCGGAAGGGGTTGCCGCCATAGCAGGTTTTCCGGGTGACTTGAGCAAAGTTAATGCCGTTATGAATCACGATCGGAGCCGCCCCCGGATGCTTTGAGGCAATGTCCTGCCTCACCGCCTCGGAGATCGCGTAAACTGCGGCAAACTTCTCTAGGTGCCGGGAATCTCCTCCATTCATTTCGTGCACCGTGAGTACCATGGGTACGGAGAGAAAATGGGCAAGAGGTGCGAAACTGTTCTGGTGAGCGTGGACAATATCAGGGCCGATCTTTCTCAACGCGTAAATTAGTTTCATGATGTGCCACGGGTTTCGGCTGGCCGGTGGCCTTTGAACGAGTCTTATATCAATCTTGGCGTTCAGTGCTTGCAAAACCGAGTCATCAATAACCTCATTGCCGACTACGAGAACTACCTGAGCCGACGAAACTTGCTCGTTCGCGATGTCGATCAGCATGGACTCGGAGCCGCCGACCTTCAGACTCCAGATCAAATGGACGATTTTCATATTGCCTTGGGTATTATGCCGTGTGCGCCTTGATTGAACGCGCCTTGCGGATGAAACCGGCGTCAATGAGACGCGCCTTAAGAAGTCCCTTCGCCCAATACCATCGCTTGCGAAGAGAAAGCGCGGCAATCCAGCTCCACTTCGCTCGTTCACGCCTTAGAATCGTCATGATTTCTTTTTTCTGGCGGATCACATTGGCATGGGACGTCTTTTGATGCGCGTGCAGTCGGAAGAAGGCCCAATTGCTGTTCACCATTCGAGGGGCCGACAGCTTGGCCAGCCGTATCCACAGATCAAAATCCATGGCCATGAAATAGTCGGGATTCCAGCCCCCTGCCCGTTTGATGAAGCCCTTTCGGAAAAACGCGGGTGCTTGACGAACGATGTCGGGATTTCTCGCAACCCGCTCGAACGTGACTGCGGGGCTCTTGTCAGGCGTCATTTCTGACGTCTCATCATCGACATAGGTTAGGTTTCCGATCACCCACATCACGGCCTGGTCCTCGAAACACCGCATCACCGAGGCAAAGATGCTCTGCTCATAGTAGTCGTCGGAATTGATCCATCCAATGATGTCACCTGCCGCCCGCGCGAGCCCCTTGTTCAGCGCGTCAGCCTGCCCTCGATCAGCCTCCGAAATCCATTGCAGGTGGGGGAATTGCCGGAGCAGGTCGACCGTGCCATCCGTCGAGCCTCCGTCGATCACAATGTGCTCGACGGACTGATAGTCTTGGGACGACACGGAACGAATGGTCTGCTCGATATACCGGCCCTGGTTGAAGGACGGGGTGAGGATCGTCAACATTGGCTTTGGAGTGGTGGGCGACATGGCTACACCGCAGGCTGTATGTTTCCCCGTGTCCCGGCGCGTTGCGGAATAGAAACGAGGCTGTGGAATGATCTGTTTTCTATCGGCCTATCGGAGGTTTGAGAATTCTGCGAACCGCTCCGAAGTCGTACCTGGGAGCAATACCAGCATCCGGCCAGCATAAAGGAAGCAATGTGGACAAGACTGACGAAGGTATTGCTTTCGAACATCAACAAGGCGGCCACGAGCGTTTGGAGGAACAGACCAAGCTGCGCATAATACTGTGGCTTCGGAGTGTGTCGGGCCGTGCTGTAGTACTCTCTGACGAAAAGTGCAAAGAACATGATCCACAGAACGAGCCCAAGAATTCCCGTATTGATAACAATGTCGGCCCAGCCGATGTCCGCGCTATGCAGAGCGAGCACATAGGGATAGCCCATTCGATACATGTCCAGATATTCAGGCGTATACACGACTGAGCCGTACTTCAGCTTGTTCCTCAACGCACTCGGCACATCGTTCTCGTGAATAAATCCGTATCCGACGAAGGGGTTGTGTCGAGCGACAAGTTCCAGCCGCTCCTTCGCTATGCCCAATCGGCCGTTATAGGTATCGTCATCATGCCCGCCTGCGCTTTTCTGTCCTGAAACGAGGTTAACGGCGCTGCTGAATCGTTCCACGACCCGATTTGCATATCCGCCGGACACGAGCGCGGCCACAAGGATGACGGCGACGGCCATCACCGAGGCGGTCGCAGTAAAATTCAACTTTTTCCGGGACATCAGCGTGACGAGCATCACGCAAGAAACGAACAACATTGTTAAATAGATTCCGCGGGTAAATGTGAGAACGGTGACGCCGATCACCATCGCCGCATACAGCAACTCATGGGTTTTCACTCTCTCGGCGGAAAGTAGTTTCGAAGCGATGATCCAAAAATGCATGAACGTGATGGGAAGAAAGACCGGCAAAGATCTAATCACGTCGGCATATTCTCTTTGCAACCCGAACAACAGCGGCTTGGTCAAGAAGGATCCGATGAGGCTGACGGGCAAGAGCGCGTACGTGGTCCAATAGAGGGCCTTCATGAAAAATTCGAACGCATCCGGGTCGTTCCGAAACAGTCTTTGGAACACGAAAAAGGACAAGAATCCAATAATCATTTGGCGGCCGGCTTTGAGCGTATTCAGCAGGGGGTAGTTATAGAACAAGAGCGACCAGAGCAGGCACACCACCATCCATCCTATGAAGATTTTGATGAGGACGACATAGCTCGTTGTCGGAGACGGAATCTTCGGCTTGGAGAACGCCAACTGGACCCAGGCGACCCCAAGAAGAATCGCCCCGAAGTCCCAGACACTCTTGCCGAATACAATGCTAGGGACCAAATCGAAGCACGAGGTCATGACAAAAAACGCGATGAATACCTTCACCCGCGGACGCACAAGGAAGAAGGCGATCAGCCCGCCGACACCGAGGATTATTAGCAAGTACAGCGGCATGGCTTAATCAGAGACGAAAGAACAGGCCATTCACCTGCAGCTGCTGACCCGTGCGCTCGTCAAAAAATTCCGGAAACACGTACACCAACGTGAAGCCCCTGCCTCGCAGAAACGACACGAGTTCGTCGATCAACGGCTCGCCTTCATAGAGTTGAACGAGGGACATCTCGATCTGCAGTCCCCTGACCGACGCGAGAGACTTCTCGCTTCCTTCCAGCACTCTCTTGGTAAATCCTTGCGTATCGATTTTGACGAATGTGTGATCCTCGGGTTTGCAGTCCGTAAAAAACACGGAATCGAGCGTCCTGACCTTGACCGGCTGCGTGCCGACATAGGCAGAACGGGGAGCGGCGCTTACATGAGCCGGAAGGATCCCGAGGAGCGAGCTGCTCCACGAGTTCTCAGCGACATTGATCTCCGCTGTGCTTTCCTCGTGTCCTAAGGCATAATCGCGCGTTTCCCAAAGCGGATCGCTCTTCGCCGCTTCCGAAAGCTTCCCGAATGCGGATTGAAGGGGCTCAAACGAAATAATCCTTCCTCGATAGCCAGACCGTCGCAGCTCCAGCGCGAACTGCCCCGCATTCGCTCCGATATCATAGACAAGATTGACACCGCGAGTTTCGAACAACTGCTTCCGCACCGCGAGCGGATCCAGCCGAAAATCGTAGCGCGAAACCACATATCCCCATTTGCGCAAGAACGCCTTTGCCGATCGCAACATCAATCTCGGTCTTGCCTTTCACTCAAGTCGCATAGCGGAACCCTGCACTAGAACTTTACGGTCGCGAGTGCTTCCTGAACCCACCGTTGAAGATTTTTCCGTGTCGGATGGCTCCACAATGGAACGATCATGAACGCGGTATATACCAGAACCATTGCCCCATCGAGGACGAACGAACGTCCAAGCGGTGAACCATTCGACAGAAACAAGGACAACTCTGTTGTCCCTCGGAGACCGGCCCAGATCACATAGGTAACCACGATTCCCGCAAGGCAGCAGTACGCCAAGACCTTGTCGGGATGAGGAAGCAGACTGTTGACCGAAATTCTGTTGGCTCGGGTGAAGAGAAAAAGCAACCAGACGCTTCCTATGACAAGGGCGCTCCCCCACGAAAGGACAACTCCCAGCCCGCCTACCCACCAGCCCAGCGTAAGAGACAAGAGGAGGTTGACCAGGCTTATGATCACGTGCGAAACGACATTGAAACGCATCATGCCGGTTCCCATGCATGCGTAATAGGCCGGCAGGGAAAGCGTATTCGCAAACCACCCCACGCACAACACGATGACAGACCAAACAAAGAACGGCTCATATCTCCCGATCCAAACGTCCGAGATGAGGGGAGCGCAGGCCGCAAGCAGGCCAAAACCCGCGAGGGCAAGATAGAACGTGAGACGGTACGAGTTGAGATACAGAGAAGCAATCCTGTGCGGCTCAAGCTGCTTGATATGTGCGAATGTCGGGACGAGCACCTGATTTGCTCCCACCATGAGCGCGCGGCATTGCTGAACCAGCCTGCTCGCCATCTCAAAATAACCCACCATGGACATGGTCCCGAATCTTCCAAGAAATGCCTTAGTCACAGGATCGGCCAACATCGTCATCAACGAAATAAACTGAAATGCCGTCGCGTATCCCCACATTTCTTTGAAGAGGGTCTTATCCCAGCGGCGCGGCAGCAACGGCAGGTACGGCAGATGCCGCTTCAGGACTGTCACGGAAATCAGAAGGGTGACGACGTTCTGAATGACGCGCCCGTAGGCGATCCCCGCAAGACCGTACCGGGGCGCAAGGTAGAGACAGAGGCAAAGATAGCCAATGGAATCGAGGATCAGGATGATGTTGCTGTGCGCAATGAGTTGGCATCCATACAGACCGGATTGATAAATGCCTGTCACCATTGAGATCCAGAACGCCAGTAACGCGACGGGCAGCAGATCGAGGGCTTGTTGATAGGCCGGCGGATCCATGGCGAACGCGAAGTAATACTTGGCGCCCCAGTATGCACAGCCGAGAATCAGGAGGCTCAGGAATGCCACCGAGATCGAGGCCGTCTGCACCGCACCCGCCATTGAACGGCGGTCCTGGCGCGCATTGTAATCCGCGATGGTCTTCACGATGGTTCCCGTCAAGCCGAAATTCGCGGCCTGCACGGTTGAGCTAATCGCCAGGACCAACGACCAGATCCCCAACTGTGCGACGCCGATCGTTTGGAGAAGAAACTTATACAGCAGAAGGAGCGAGATGCCGCTTACGACGACTTGGGCCACTGAGGAAGTGGCGCTCGTGAGGATGTGACGTTTCACAATCATGATCGAACCGGCCTTTATTGGGCCTTCACATCAGCAGGGGCGCTTGGCGACGTCCCATCCTGGGCCGGTTGATAGGCGCCGAGAGCCATTCGTCCTTGGATACAGGGGCGTCCCCGCAGGTCGATACAGGAAGATCCCCACCACGTTCCAGCGCGAACCGCAGGAGAAGCTGCGTTGAGTTCAAAGTTTCCGGAGCCCATGTACAGCGGGTCAACGGTCAAATCGGACGTGCCGCCGATTTGCGATCCGTAGTCCCCCGACCTGTTGCCAAAAAACAGATTAGTGGTCAACGTCTGGGCTGTTATGCCCTTGGTGAAGATGCCGTACTCTCCTGAACCTGTGATGATGTTATTGACGAACCAATGCCCGTAGTCCGCGAAGGGCGACGCCCAGATCCCGTATTTAATGGAATTGACGATGGTGTTGTTGGCAAACGTCGTCTTACTGAGGCCGGCATCAGACATGATGCCGAGCTTGTTCCCCACCAAAAGATTACTGAACACCAGCGAGCCCCTGTCATTGTATGCGTAGATGCCTTGCCCTGAATTGACATGACTGGCATGACCGAGATTCCCTGTGATCGTATTGCCATGCACCGACAAATTGCTGTTCACTTCCAAATCCAGCCCCGCGCCGTCGATGTAGTCCGACACAGCGAGAGGCGCAATGTTGCGTATGGTATTTCCCGACACCTCAACGCCATTGCTGTAAAACACGGCAACCGCCGCATTCGAGGCGAGATCATGAATAGTGTTGTTCGCAATGCGAGAGGGCGGCCTGGCATGGGCAAGGTAAATCATTCCCATGTCGGTCGTCGTAATCGTGTTGTCGCTGATATTGACGTTGGAAAACCGATTCTCGGCTGCGGATCCGATCGGACTTCTCACCAGACGTATCGATGGAGCTGCCACCGAGGTTTCCCCTACATTCGTGTGGCTGATGACGTTTCCCGTGATCGTCAGATTCGTCATTGTGGCGGACGTTCCTCCGGACATCAAAAAATCAATGGCGCTGTTCGTTGATGATGTTCCAATGTTGGTGAAGGTGTTATTGGCGATGGTGAAGTTGTTCCAGTTTTGCGCTGAGCCGATATCAAACGGAGTGCCGGCAATTCCTGCTCCGCCGATGCGCTCGAACTTGTTGTTGACGATCGTGACGTTGTCAAAATCAGTGCTTCTGCCACTCTCCCCGAATTGGACGGCGTTTCCCATGACATGGACGAAGTAACAATTTTGAATGATGAGGTTCCTGGACGAAGCATTGTTCGAAAAATAGATACCGTGCTGGGTGTTGCTGCGGACTTCCACGTTGTCGACGGTGATATAGGAGCGGTTGATGAATGCGATGGCATAAGAATCATTTCCGTTCAGGACATGCCGCCCCGTCCCATAGGAGGTAATGGTAATCGGGTCTCCTGCTGTCCCGCTGCCCTCGACGATATAGCGAGTGAGATTGGACATCGTCCCGCCTTGTCCCGCATAGGTATTTCCCGGGGTCCATTTCAGTCCCACCCACGTGTTGCGGGGCCCTGATGCCCCGCGTGACGTCGCACAGGGCTCCCCTCTTGTTCCGTCGCCGTTATTGCTGCAAGTGGGGTCGATGTAGACCGTGGCCGCCATTCCCCTGTTCGGCATGAAGAGGCTCATCGTGATGGCAAGACTCAGCATGGCAACGCGAAGGGAGAAGCAATAAGAAGAGAGGTTCGACTCGCTCGACAGCGGCTTCGCCGCGCAAGCATCGGCAACGGGACTCGTCAGTCCTGCGATCGATGAAGCCTGGTCTACAGGACGTGCTGAAGGCATAGAAACCCTGGGCCGCTAAGGACAAGGCCGCAGAATGTTTAGTCTAACCTTCTGCCGCAATCCGGCAGGGCACACCCCCATCAATTTTGTGTTACGGGAACGTAAAGATTTTCCTGGCTGGATCAAACATCAGATCGGATTATATAGGCAGGCGAACGATGTAAAGCACTGAAATAGTGAATATTTTCCAATTATCTTAAAACGTATCGTGATCGGCGAAAGTGAACCGCCAGCTATAAGGATCCATGGGAAAGCGCGGCGTCTCTGCCCGAGGATCCGTCCATAGGAGAAGCGAGTACGGTTCGGATGAAGCCAGATACCCTCGTCGGCGAAGAAGCCGATTGGCCGCAGCAGAACCTCCCTCGAGGTACAGCACAACGTCACATCCCGCGGCAAGCGCAAGGCGCTCCACTGCATCCAGCGCAAGCCGCCCGGCCGAGACCGCCTCCGGCTCATGAATCAGATCCATGATGACGGCGGCGCGGATGGTATCCCGGCGATCCACGATGCGAACGATCGCCGCCGCAGCCACGCGGTTTCCGCGCCGGACCTCCGTCACGCGATATTCGTCCCGTGCTGACCCGTATCGAGCCAGCAACATGTCGACCGTCCAATGTTGACCTGTCTGGATCATGCCATCCAACTCATAGAGTTCGGCGAGGCCCGTCACGGTCGATCCGCTCCAGGTTCCTTCTCGCACCCGCCATGGTCCCTGCGTCCGCGGCCCGAAGAGACGTATGCCCCATGCAAAGAGAGCATCCGGCAAGCGGCAGACCGCCTTTACACACGTACCGGCCCGGCCGTTCCTCAAGATCTTCGTATACTTGGCCAGGAACTGGGCCGGCCGAAGAGGTTTGGCCAGCACGGGAAAGTCGCCGAGTTTCTTGAATCCCACCCTGAGATGCGCGTCCGCGACCTGCCGCCGGCGCACGGCAGCGTATAACGTAGTCAGGCCGGCTTCACGCACCCCGTTGAACATGGCCAAGAGCAACCGCGAAGAGAGAAGAGCGCTTCGATAGGCCGGATCAATGAAGAGTCCGGTCCAATAGGCAACCGCGATCTCTTGGTGTCCTACGGAGAGGCTCCGGACCAATACGCCGGTCATGCCGATGGCTCGCGTACCTTGAGACGCCACCCAGACCATGCGGCCCGGTTTGCCTAGATCCGGGCCTGTCGCATCGGACGCCGTTCCGTCCTCCGTCCCGCTTCGTAGGTCAAAGAGTTCTCGGAGAGCGTCTGCATCGGAGGGTTCGGCCCGTTTGATAAGCACGTCGGACGGCGGTGCGGCGCACAACGCGGCACCTGGACTTGTCAGTCCTGTGAACGATGATGCCTGGTCTACAGCACGTGCTGAAGGCATAGAAAGCCGTGGCCAATCCGATTACAGAACGCCAGTCTACCTCCCTCTGCAATCCGGCGGGATAGGCTCTCATCATGTTTATGTTAGGGGGACGTAAAGATTTTCCCGGACTGAGGGTCGCAAACTTGCCGGCGCTGGAAATCTTGACGATTTGCCGTGACTGGATTCCCCCGCTTCCGCGGGACAAACTTCAGTGCTTCCAGTGGCGAACTGCCGAGCGATTGAAGGAAGAATCAAAGAAGGCAAGCTAGGGATCAGCAGCCGACGGCGCCTCGCGGGTCATCCCAAAGTGGCTCGATACCTTACGGCACCTTAGGAACTTCGTAGCGAAGCGACAGTGCGGAGAGAGGTTTTTCGTTCCTCTCCCCGCTTCAGCGATCTCACTTGCGGTGCGGATTATATTATCGGCAGAAGGTCTCACCGCCCGGCTTTTGGGTGTGGGGCCCTTGGTCGTCATTCTTGAAGACGAACATGTCCGCCTCGGTCGCCCAGAATCCCGGCAAGGGATTGTTCGTGACCGCCTTGTCCAAGT
>Ga0268299_1001434_pt1 | contig 41961 bp, 50 predicted proteins | sample NOBtaG_FD_193484 | JGI IMG/M metagenome (GOLD analysis project Ga0268299, IMG submission 193484) | Activated sludge microbial communities from bioreactor in Nijmegen, Gelderland, Netherland - NOB reactor | ecosystem: Engineered > Bioreactor > Aerobic > Activated sludge | place: Netherlands... | reverse complement strand
CTTTAAGATACCCCCTCACTTCACTAATTACTCTTTTATATCACTGCCATCTGACGTCAAATCACCTCCTAAATCTTAAGTCTCTTTCATAGGGGTTTTTTCAAAACCCCTACGAAAAAAAAAAAAGAGAAAAATAATTCTTTTTTCTTAGTCTCTTATAAAAGGAAAGCCATTTCTTTAAACTATTTTTTATTTCAAGGTTTAAGAATTTGAAATAAAAAATAGTTTAAAGAATAATAGGAGTAAATCATAGTAAATATTTGAGAAAAAGAAATAAAATTAAAAATATGGATAAAGAAGATGAAAAGAAGCGAGTGAAAGTTGTATAAAAAAATCATGATAAGTCAAGTCAGTAAACATTTGACCTGAATAAATCAGAGAACAATAAGTCCAACTGACAAGAAAATAATTCATAGTGTAAGAAACAAGTGACAGTCCAGTCAATGATAAGACAAATAAAGAAAAATAATCTAATTGACGGACTTGACGAATATATTTGAAATCCACGTAACGCTCCTCCATTGCAAAATGAAGCTCTTCTGGATTCTTCGAATTCCCAATCAGCCTTGCTTTCTCCTCCAATCGAAAAAAATTCCCCTTAAACTCGCCAAAGTGAAAAGCAACCTTCCTGTCGTAAATAATAGACAATTCCTCCTTCGACCATATCAACTTCTTAAACTGAAAGTCCAAATGATCAAAAAATACACTACATTCAGCAATAGAGGATAAATAAAAAAGATACGACAAAAAAATTAATAAAAAAATCTGACAAATAAAAAACCATCTCCTCGAGTAAAAGGAGAGGAAAAAAAGAAAAAATAAAATAAACCACCACCAAAAAACGGAACCCTGAAAGCTTCCCTGAATTCCAGCATGATTAAGCTTATTAATCAAAAAACAATTCGAAAAGAAAAGGAAACTAAAAAATAATCCCTTTATGAGCATTAAGATAAAATTGACGCATGGTTTTGGTGAAACGACTAACGCTCTAGCCCCCTCTACCCTCATTTCTCCAACGTCCTCCATAAATTTTTATTTCTTTTAATGTTACAGTCTTGGGTTAATTCAAACGTGACGATGGCCGCCCCTTACCAAGTTTACAACCACCATCGCCACTTTCATCACATTCCAAATATCAATAAAAAAAAGCCTCTAGGCTACCACTACTTGATTCATGGCGCTTACCCTTGGTCAGGAACGCCCGAAAACGGTTGTTAGAGTACCGAGGTCCGTACTCCCCCACAAAAATAACACCAAGATCAGTACAAAAGATATATAAGGAGAGAATGATCCGGACAACAGGAGTTGAACCTGTAACGGTTGGCTTCTAAGACCAAAGTGTCTACCAATTCCACCATATCCGGATTTATGGAATTTTCGACATGACATCTACCACCCACCATATTTCACCCTTCTCAAATAGAGATAAAACCTATATTCAAACTCATCCACGGTTTCCACACCTTGGATAATAATAGGCTTTAGGGAAATCATTCTCTCCTTTAACGAAGGAGTCAAATCCAACTTCGACAACTCCTTGTCAAACAGAATAGACAACTTTTCAAATGTTAAAACCGACCTTTTAACCTCTACTAGATTAAGATCCAACAAAAGAAAATGATCAGTTTCGTTATAAAGAACAACAATATGGACAAGAGAGCATAAAACAAAGATATTGAACAACCAAAAGGTTGCGATTCCCGTGGTTTTATCATACGGTATTAACACCGGAAGTATATTCGTCAATAGTACACTGACGAAAAAAAAAATTAAAAACCACCAGAGAGGAATCAATTCCCCTCTGTAAAAAAGATCAATATCTTCGCTATGAGGATAAAACCAGATTACAAAAATAACCAAGTTCAAGAAAAAGAAAACAAGAGCTTCAAAAAGATAATCCTCTTCGAAATCAGTCAAGGGTCTCAAAAATTCGGCCTTCCTCTCAGCCCAACTTTGCTCCTCCCCCAACAGAAGCCTCCTCCAATTGATTTTTTTCATGACGCCTCATTCAATCGTCGAAAAAAATCAACTGCCTCTTGCTCCTGTAATGTAATTGAAGGAAGACCCATTCCAGAAGACAAAGCAACAGTGATAGGCTCTTGTATCTCAGCAACTGGAATTAAACAAATCCCAGGACCAAAAGGAGGAAGATCCAGTTCTGAAACGTTAGAAAAAAGAGGAGAAGATGAAACTAATTCCGAGGAATTAGAAATAGAAACATCTTTCCCATCAAAAAAAAAGAAAAGGAGGCCAAAAGATAAAACTAATAGACCTCCAACCAAGAAATAAAATTTCTTATTCGTCCATTGAGATGAAGAAAAATGAATCGCATTTCTTCTATCCTCTTCTTCTTTTTGTAAACGAATGGAAAAGTCATTCCACGACTCCTCCATCCTGGAATACAAAATTTCAGGAGTCGTGGAATGCAAAAGAATATTATTTTTCACTTCAGAAGAGACAAAAAAAATTCTCATACTCTCCTGCACAAACTTCTGAACTTTCAAATCATAAAGATTCGAAAGCTCCTCTTCCACCCAAGATAACTTCCTAACAGAAAAACCTCCAAAATTGAAAATGAGGCTTTCTGTGGAAGTCTGAACGAACAAGACAAAAAAGAAAATAAATAAAAAACAAACAAAATGGAAAAATAAAAAAAAGAATAGAAACCTTAAAAAAAAAAAAAAAAAAAAAAAAAAAAAAAAAAATAAAATTACCATTGAAAAAGAATCCAAAACGAAAAAACCAAACTCAACCTCTAAATCGACGGTCAAAATGAACAACGATAATGTTGCCCAATTTGCCAAAAAACAGAATAAAGATAAAATCTTTACCTTAAAAAGAATCTCTTTTCCTTCAAAAGGACCGATTCCTCTCTCCTTTCTTAACTCCCATGGACGAGCCTCAAATGAATAACTTTTCGACGTTAATCCCCCCATAACAACCATCTCTCTCTCTTTGCCTTCTCTTGATATCTCTTTTCGTCTCTTTGACTTTTCATGCAAATAAACCCAAACGTGGAGGAGTCGGGACTCGGACCCGGACCTGATCACTGCAAAAGACCCGTTCTACCAATTAAACTACTCCCCCTTTTACTTAAATAAAAGAGAAAAAACTTTATGATTGCAGTATTTCATTCAAACTTCACAGCGGCCGCCCCCTACCAAGTTCTCAACCACCGCCGCTTCCATTCCATTCCAAATATCAATAAAAAAAAGCCTCTAGGCTACCACTACTTGATTCATGGCGCTTACCCTTGGTCAGGAACGCCCGAAAACGGTTGTTAGAGTACCGAGGTCCGTACTCCTCCACAAAAATAACAGAATGCATCCTAAGAGACTCGAACTCCTAACTCCAACTTAGAAGGATGTTGTTTTACCCTTAAACTAAGGATGCCTCTCTTCTCTTCTCTTCTCTTCTCTTACTCATTGAAAAACAAGATGGGTTTAGACGGATTCGCACCATCACCTCCACGCTTATCAGGCGTGTGCTCTACTGTTAAGCTATAAACCCCATTTTCAACATTCACAAAAACATTAGAAATTAAACATTACTTTAAAGACGCTTAATAAACAAGTTTCACGGTATGCAACCTTTAGCAATGGAAGATAGAAATGAGGTTCACAGAAATAAAAAGTAGTAATATCCACGAAAAATAGAAAAGAAAAAAGAGATAGCTGGTGAACAAATACAAAACAGTATAATTCACCAAAAAAAGCTATCATTTTATCATCCAAATGAAGAAAAACTTTAACTTGCTCTACTCAAAATTTAAAACTAGGATATTTCCAATCTCCATATCGTTTCACCATCGCATAATGAAGCTCTCTAAAACTTTCTATCGACGAACCTGAAACTACGTCTTGAAAAAAAATAGAAAATTTTACATTATTTACCGAAAGTTTATTGCTTTCATACTGCTTTATAATTTCCCTAACCTTAAACTTTGCTAACTTCTCATAACTCTTTGATTCATATTTTTGTCCCTTTGACGGAACATATATATCCCCCATCTTATGATGGGGAGGATTAATCTCTCTAAAATCCTTCAATAAATAGCCTCTTGAATTCTCTATTTTAACGATCAAAAAGAGATGAGGCAACTCATTCACCATCTTTTCATAATTATCACCTTGCGAGAGCATATCCAACATAATTCGTTCTTGATTATTTAATCCCAAAAGATGTTTAATCCTTTTATAATCCTCAAATTGAGATTGAAATCTTATATCAAAACGACTATCAGGAGTCTTTTTAATAATCTTTTGAACATAACTAATAGGAGATTCTCGACCCCGAAGAGAGATAAAGAGTTGTTGATAAAGATTATGGAACATAATAAAAATAAAAAGGAAAAAAAAGATATATAAGAAGAAACAAGATGAAAAATTAGTATAAAAAGCTACACATCTTACGACGCTTCAACACTTTTACCTATCGGTTGTAATCTTCAACCTTACATAATGAAAATCGATTTTGAGTAAGTCTGCTCCCTTAGATGTAATCAGAGATTGTACTTTTGTACGTAGCTACCCAACGGTGCTGGTTGAAACCAACAATTGGTTCACAATTGGTACATCGACTCCGTTCCTCTCGTACAAGGCGTTGATACTCTCAATTTTCAAATCTATAGTAGATAGGGACCGAACTGTCTCACGACGTTCTAAACCCAACTCACGTACCGCTTTCATCGGCGAACAGCCGAACCCTTGGTACCTACTACAGCACCGGGCTGCGATGAGTCGACATCGAGGTGCCAAACCATCCCGTCAATAGGAGCTCTCAAGAATGATAAGCCTGTTATCCCTGGCGTACCTTTTATCCGTTAGCGACCGTCTTGCCACACAGAACGGCCGGATCGCTATGGCCGACTTTCGTCCCTGTTCGACTAGTAAGTCTTACAGTCAAGCAAAATTTAGCCATTATACATCTCTTTTACCTTCGCACACCTCCGTTACCTTTTAGGAGGCAACCGCCCCAGTCAAACTGCCACTCGTTCACGGTCTTTTCCCTTATCCAAGAGAAAGTTACTCTGTTAACCTCTTAACAGTCTTATTCCACTGACGTCTCCACGGATGACTTGGATCATGGTATGATAAACTGGGACCTATTCTATAGAAAAGCTGTTAACAGAGAATGAAAGAATACAGTAAAGGTGCACAGGGTCTTTCCGTCTAGCTATAGATATTCCGCATCTTCACGGAACTTTTAATTTCACTGGGCAGATGTTGGAGACAGTGAGGAAGTCGTTACGTCATTCATGCACGTCATAAATCACATGACAAGGGGTTTTGCTACCTTAGGACCGTTATGGTTACAGCCGCCGTTTACAGAAGATTATAGTCCAAGCTTTCACTCCTTCTTTTCTCTTTTCCGCACCGGGCAGACGTCAGACCCTATACATCATCTTTCAATTTTGCAGAGTCCTGTGTTTTTAATAAACAGTCGCCACCTCCAATTTTATTACACCATCCCCCCTTTCGAAAAGATGGTCCTCCGTATCCCGAAGTTATAGAGTTAATTTGCCGAGTTCCTTCAACATCTTTCACCCAATCACCTTAGTACTCTTATACCAGTTCACCTGTGTTGGTTTTAGTACGGTTCTCTGAAAAGAAGATTTTTCCTGGAATCTTAAAATGAAAAAAAAAGCTTTCTTCTCTCTTTTCTTCCCACTCCTAAGCATTCGTCTCTGTTCTTTTCCTCTTTTGATTTTCAACTTCCTACTCATCATTCGTTGCTTTCGCTCCAAACTTAGAGGCCGATTCACTCCGTTCTTTTGAAAATTTACCAGAAAACCTAGAACTTTCAGTGATTAAGTTTCTCACTTAATTTTCGTTACTTATGCCAGCATTCTTCTCTCGGGTGTCTCCAAAGGCTCTCTCGATCCTTCTTCTCCAACTTACCGAGGATTCCACTACCGTCCTTTTTTCAAGCTCTCGTAATTTCGGTTCACAGCTGTTGCCCCTTTACATTTTCGAAACCTCTTTCCGTCCTTTCGAATCAAAAATTAGTGAGCTGTTACGCTTTCCTTAGAGGATGGCTGCTTCCAAGCCTACCTCCTAATTTCCTACCGGTAAAGAAGAAACTTCTCACTCATGCTGTGGTTTTAGGACCTTAATTAACGATCTGGGCTGTTACCCTTTCGACTATGAACCTTCTCGCACACAGTCTGTTTATCTCTCCTTTCTCTCTCCACATTCTGAGTTTAAACAAAGTCAGTAAAACTGTTACATCCCCCTTCCTCATCTAGTGCTTTACCTTGAAGAGATTGTCGAGACACGCTACCTCAATAGCTTTCGTGGAAAACCAGCTATCTCCAAATTTGATTGGCCTTTCACCCCTAATCACAAGTCATCCCTACATTTTGCAACATGTTAGGGTTCGGTCCTCCTAGGAGTTTCTACCTCCTTCTCAACCTGCTCATGACTAGATCATTTGGTTTCGGGTCAAATCGAATTAACTTTCACACTTTCGTTACGCTTCTTAGCTCGCTAACTCGATTTACTCGCTGACCCATGATGCAAAAGGTACATTGGTACATCTCCTCCCCCCCTGAGGGGGGGAGGAATGCTTCAACTCCTTTTAAACATTCGATTTCAGGTTCTTTTCACTCCTTTTACGGTCCTTTTCACCTTTCCCTCACGGTACTTGTCCACTATCGATCATCAAGGTCTATTTTAGGCTTAGAGGGTGGGACCCCTTTCTTCAAACAAAATCATGCATTCTGTTTTACTTTCCTTCTTCTATCCTCCCCTTAGACTACGGGACTTACACCCTCTATGGTTTTCATCTTTCCGATGCTTACACGAGGAAAATTTTACAGCCATATTTGTCTTCGCTCGCCACTACTAACAAAATCTCGATTGATTTCTTCTCCAACGGCTACTAAGATGTTTCAATTCACCGTCTTTTTCTCTCTCTCTGGAATGAAGTTTCCTTCTTTCATAGCAGGAATCTAAAGATCACAGCACAACTCTTTCGGCTCCCTTACTTGGTTTTCGCTCCCTTTAGCTTTTCGTTACTTGTTACATCACGCCTGTCTCTTTTTCTCCCCTCTTTAATGTCATGGCATCCATCGAATGTTCTTTCTTCGTTTCTTCTTTATGACTCTTGCTGGCCTTACGCGTACCAGCCACTCCACGACTGACCCCTACATCTATACCCTGCTTGAAGGTTTCGCTTAACATGTAGAACGTTTCGGTACCGAGTCCGTACCTACTCTTCTCAAAAACTCTAGATCGACGCTCCCGCCATCCTTAATCAAAAACTCTAGATCGATGCTCCCGCGCTCACCCATCCTTAAAAGGAAGCTCCCAGGTACCGAGCCTTATACCCCCCTTTTGAAATTGCTCCGACTTCTTGATTTTATTTTGAAATTGCTCCGACTTCTTGATTTTATTTTGAAATTGCTCCGACTTCTACCCACTATCGGATTTGAACCGATAATCTACGAAAGAAATGGATTTTAAGTCCACCGTGTCTACCGTTCCACCAAGTGGGCATGCAGGCAAGAAGGGAATTGAACCCCTATCCCAGGTTTTGGAAACCCATATTTTACCATTAAACTACTTGCCTAAATAGAAATAATCCAAACAATCAAATCAAAAATGAAAAAAAACAAGGAATAAAGAGAAAACCAGAACTCTTCTATGGCAACAAAAAGAGCACTCCAAAAAATTAAAGAGGATAAAGAAGATGAAAAAATATCTCTCTTCTCCACCCCTAAAAGCTTAATTACCGTCAAAAAAAGGATTAAAACTCCCCCAACATAAAGAGACAAAAGAATAAAAGAAATAAAATCCAAAAGATAACCAATCCAAAGGGTCAACGAAATCAAAGTAAAAAGAAAGATCAAAAAAACTAAATTATTAATATAATTCATACTTACTAAAACTTGAAAGGCAACCAATAAAAAGATAGAAATCCATTGAAAACCAATCCAATGCCAAAAGGAACAAAAAAAAAAAAAAAAACCAAAAAAAAACAAAACAAAAGCAAAAAAAAAAAAAAAAAAAAAAAAATCGCCACCGTTGGCCACTCAAAAAGATAAAATAAAATAAAGAGAAAAGGAAAAAAAATAACTGGATAAAAGGTAAGAAGATAAACATAAAAAAGTACCACAACATCCCATACAAAAAATAAGACAAAAAATGGAAGTTGTATCTCTACTCCTAGATCTTCATAAGTTAAAAAAAGATTTTGATCGGTCCACGCCGGAATTTCAGCTATAAGAGCTATGCTCATCATAATAAATGGTAACATCACTTCTTTTTTTTGGATGTTTCGGTCTTAGGTTAATTCAAAAGTTCACAAAAGGCGGAGGGTGGATTTGAACCACCGACCTTTAGATTATGAGACTAACAAGCTACCTGGCTGCTCCACTCCGCACAAAAGAAAGCGAAGATAAGCTTCGCGGCTGCTTCACTCCGCACAAAAGAAAGCGAAGATAAGCTTCGCGGCTGCTTCACTCCGCACAGCGAAACAGCTACATCCAGCAACAGGTTCCCCTACCACTACCATGTTACGACTTCACCGTGGTCACCAAGTTTAGGTTTAGGGTTTGAAAAGAGTACAACTTTTATCCTCTCTTTCGAAAAGAATCTAGCTCGTTCCTCCTTTCGGGTAGTGACTCCTTTTGCCTACACCCGACTCCCATAGCGTGACGGGCGGTGTGTACAAGACTCAGGGATCTATTCACCGTAACTTGATGATTCACGATTACTAGTAATTCCAGCTTCATATTCTCGAGTTGCAGAGAACAATCCGAACTACGACGTATTTTAGAGATTTGCTCTTCCTCACAGATTTGCTTCTTTTTGTCAACGCCCTTGTAGCGTGTGTGTAGCCCATCATATCAGGATTATGCAGACTTGACGTCAACTTTACCTTCCTCTGATGTTTCATTCGCGGTTTTTTTAGAATTGACTTAACTAAAAATAAGGGTTGCGCTCGTTATTGGAGTTAACCAAAGACCTCACGGTACGAGCTTGCGACAGCCATGCAACGCCTGTATGAGCGGTTATGGCTCTTAAATCTAAGAACTCACAAACTTTCTTTTAACTTTTGATTCAAAAGAATAAACTCACTGTCAAACAAATTGGTAAGATTTCGCGCGTTGTAACGCATTGAACCACATGCTCCACTACTCATGTGAGTCTCCGTCAATTCCTTTGAGTTTGAATCTTGCGATCATAGTCCCCAGGCGGGGTGTTTCACGCGTTAGCTGTAACAAGGAGATAATCGATGAATCATCAGTTAACCTGAAATTTCTTATCTACTGTTGTTTAACACCCATCGGTGAAGGCATGGATTACCGGGGTCTCTAATCCCGTTTACTCCCCACGCTTTTGTAATTCAACGTCAGTTTAGCATAGTTAGATGTTTCCACAGTGCAGTGGTCCTTTTAAGATCATCAAATTTAACCTTTCCCTTAAAAAATCCTCTAACTTCCAAGAAACTCAAAGTTCGAACGATAAGTAAATACACACAAAAGGGGTTTCCTCTGTCTTTCATATTTAGTCTAAATTCTACCGTCTAGTTACCCTTTACGCCCAATAATGATGAGTAACACTTGCCCCTTCCGTTTTACCGCGACTGCTGGCACGAAATTAGTCGGGGCTTATTCTTTGGCTTCGTCATCATGGTCACCAACAAAAGAATTTTACAATGGTCAGGACCTTCTTCATTCACGCGACATAGCTGGATCAAGCTTTCGCTCATTGTCCAAGATTCCTCACTGCAGCCTTCAACGACGAAGGTTGGACTTTCTTTCAATTCCAATGTGACTGTTGGTTCTCCCAAACCAGTTAAGGGTCGTCGGCTAGGTGAGCACTTCTCTCACCAACTACCTGATCCTGCGAAGGCTCTTTCACCAGCGATGGCTCTATCCTTTCTCTTTCGTTTATTAAGGATCTCCCTTATCTGATGTTTTAATTCCTCCGTACTCTACACCTATACGCCACTTAATTAAATATTCACTCTTCTATTCCGTTTAACTTGCATGTGTTAGGCCTGTCGCTAGCATTCACTCAGAGCTAGGATCAAACTCAGGATTTTTTTATCAAAAAAAAATAAAAACCTCATTTACTCCTTTTCTTTCTTCGGAATGCCTCTCATATACATGAAATCTCTCCCTCTCTTCGAATTGTCTAGATCAATTCGAAGAGTCTTCAAAACAACCTACTTCTCTCAACCCAATCACACCATGGCTTATACGAGATTCGAACTCGTATCTTCAACTTACAAGGTTGACGTTTTACTCTTCTTCAACTAAAGCCTTATAAAAAAACAAATATTTATCTCTCCTGAACTTTTTGAGTTGACTTCTTTGAGCTCTCTTCTTTACTCCTTGATCCACAATTTCATCAAAGAGAAAAGAAAGCTCCAATTCCCTTCCCTCTCTCTCTCTCTTCTCTTTCAAACGAAAGTTATCAAAAGAGAGAATCATTAAATAAAAGAAATAAAAAGCGGAACCAATCGAAACCACCGCTCCTACCGTCTCCACATAATTTAAAAGGGCAAAGATATCAGGATAATCAGGAATACGTCTTGGCATTCCTCCTAATCCTAAAAAGTGCATCGGAAAAAAAGTTAAATTGACACCGACAAATAATAACCAAAAAAAGTATTGTGACTCCCTCTCAGGATAACTAAATCCGGTCATCTTTTTAAACCAATAAAAAAATCCTGCAAAAATCGTAAAAACGGCTCCCATCGACAAGACATAATGAAAATGAGCGACTACATAATAAGTATCATGAAGAGCAATATCAATCCCCGCATTTGCTAAAATTACACCAGTGATTCCTCCAATCGTAAAAAGCAAAATAAAACCAAGAGCAAAAAGCATCGGTGTCTTAATCACTATATTACCCCCCCACATCGTCGCAATCCAACTAAAGACTTTGACTCCCGTTGGAACAGCAATGATCATCGTTGCTGCAGTAAAATAAGCTCTCGTATCCACCTCTAAACCTACTGTATACATATGATGAGCCCAAACGATAAATCCTAAAAAACCAATTACCACCATCGCCGAAAACATTCCGGTATAACCATAGATGCATTTATTCGAAAAGGTCGAAACAATTTGACTTATAATACCAAAACCTGGTAAAATCAAAATATAAACTTCTGGATGACCAAAAAACCAAAATAAATGTTGAAATAAAACTGGATCCCCTCCTCCTGCAGGATCAAAAAAAGTTGTATTAAAATGACGATCGGTTAACAACATCGTCAATCCTCCGGCAAGCACAGGTAACGACAAAACTAATAAAAAAGCAGTCACTAAAACAGCCCAAACATATAAAGGCAAATCGAAAATTCGATAATTCTTAGGACGAAGAAAAAAAATCGTCGAAATAAAATTAATGGCTCCCAAAATCGAAGAAGCTCCCGCCACATGCAAACTAAAAATCGCTAAATCTACCGCAGGAGTCGAATGAGCAAAAATACCAGATAAAGGAGGATAAACCGTCCAACCTGTTCCAGCACCCCCTTCCACAAAGGTGGAAAGAACTAAAACTAAAAAGGAAACAACCAACAACCAAAAGCTTAAATTATTTAAACGAGGATAAGCCATATCAGGAGCTCCCACCATAATCGGTACAAACCAATTCCCAAATCCTCCAATCAAAATTGGCATCACAACAAAGAAGATCATAATTAAAGCATGAGAAGTGATCACTACGTTATAATGATGGTAATCTCCCATAAAAAGACCATCTCCCGTATGAGCCAACTCCCAACGTATCATAAATGAAAACATTGTCCCTAAAATAGAGGCAATCGCCGCAAATACAATATACATAGTTCCTATATCTTTATGATCCGTCGACAAAGCATAACGGATCAGATGATTTCTAGGATACAAAAATAAGTCTTCTAATTGAAGGATCCTTTCCATCCCCCCTTTCATCGATCAATCTCCCCAAATACAATGTCCTGCGTCCCTATGATCGTCACTAAATCCGCTAAATAATGATTCTTCGACATCATATTTAAACCTTGTAAATGAAAAAAACCAGGGGATCGTATCTTGCAACGATAAGGTTTGTTCGTCCCATCACTTACTAAAAAAACTCCAAACTCTCCTTTCGGAGCCTCAATCATCGTATAAATCTCTCCTCTTAAAAGATGAAAACCTTCTGTATAAAGTTTAAAATGATTAATTAAAGACTCCATCGAAAATTTCATTTGACTCCTTGAAGGAGGAGTCAACTTATAATCTTCCACACGAATTGGACCTCTCTCAATCCTCTCCAGTACCTGATTGACAATCCACAAACTTTGCTTCAATTCTTCTAAACGAACTAAGAAACGATCATAACAATCTCCTTTCTCTCCAATTGGAACTTGGAAAAAAAAAGTCTCATAACCATCATAAGGAAATGCTTTTCGCAAATCCCATGCTAAACCACTCCCTCGAACCATGACTCCACTGAAACTATAGGCAATCGCATCTTCTACAGAAAGGGATCCTACATGGATTAGTCTTTGACGCCAAATACGATTCCCTTTTAAAAGCTCTTCTATCTCTCCAATACGTTCTCGAAATTGAACTCCGAACGTATGTATGTCTTCCAACAAACCAACTGGTAAATCAAAGGAAACTCCACCAGGTCTCACATAAGCGGCATGCATCCTTGCTCCAGATACTCGTTCGTAGAATTCCATAATCTTTTCCCTCTCTTCAAAACCCCACAAAAAAGGAGTCAAAGCTCCTACATCCAACGCATGAGTGGTCAAGGCTAAAAGATGATTCAAAATCCTCGTCAATTCACTAAACAAAATGCGTATATATTTTGCTCTCCATGGAACCGTCGTCTTCGTTAATTCTTCAATCGCCAAGGAATAAAGGTGTTCTTGAGTCATCATTGAAACATAATCTAAACGATCAAAGTAAGGAAGATTTTGTAAATAGGTTCTACCTTCCATCAATTTCTCCGTTCCACGATGTAATAAACCAATATGTGGATCGGCCTTCTTGATGATTTCCCCTTCTAACTCAATCACTAATCTCAACACTCCATGGGCCGCTGGATGCTGCGGACCAAAATTCATCGTAAAATAGTTTACCTTCTTACGTTGGTAATATTCCTTCTCTAAAAAACCCAAGGGTTGCTGAATTTAAATTCACGCAACTCTTGAGTTAGTTCAATTGGCTCGTAAACCAAAGACTTATAAAATTCATCATACCTAACTTCCACATATCCTACAACAGGAAAGTCTTTTCGTAAAGGAAAACCTTCAAAACCATAATCGGTCAAAATTCTTCTCAAATCAGGATGTCCCAAAAAATAAATACCAAAAAGATCCCAAATCTCTCTCTCTAGCCAATTGCTACTCTGAAAAAAGGTAATTAAAGAAGGAAATTGATGAACAAGTTTCCCTTTAGAAGGAGCAGAAAGAATCACTTTTTCTCGTCTCTCTAATGAAGTCAAAACCGCATAAATTCTAAAACGTTCCTTCTCTTTCAAAAAATCAACACAGGTCTCTTCGTTCAAAAATTGAAAACGAAAAAAAGTATGGTTCTTTAAAAAAAAAAGAGTCATTAAAAAACTCCCTTCATCTTCTACCAAAATTTCTACATTTCGATTCCTTTCAATTCTTACCTTTGCCTCTTGAAGAGGCAAAAGAGAGATCAAATAATCCATCAAAAATCCAAAAGACCCCTATACCATTCCAACAAGTAAGAAAGAGTCAATAAAATTAAAAAAAAATAAGCCAAAAACATACCAAATCCTCCTAACAAAATTCGGCAAATTACCCAAGGAAACAAAAAAGCGATCTCCAAATCAAAAATCACAAAAAAGATGGCTACCAAATAAAACTTGATATCAAAACGACTTCTCGCATCTTCAAAAGGCAAAAAACCACACTCATAAGAAGAACTCTTCTCCAATGAAGGTTTTTGAGAAATCAATTCAAAAGAGATAAAGGAAAGAAGAAGAGGAATCAATAGGCTTCCTAAAAAGAAGACTAAATATATTTGATTACTCCTCTCTTGGAGTAAGCGTGTGCTACCCCCAATAAAGCTTGACGCTCACCTCCTTTTCTTTTCTCCATAAAAGAGACAAAACTTCTTCTCAAAAGTAACGCTTCTTGCGAAAAAACAAAAAGAGAAAATCTCTCCCTTAAAGAAAAAAAATTCTCCCTAACTTTCTCTTTCACATACGAGATAAAAAATAAAAAAGTCAAAAGTGAACCTTTCAATTCACCTCTTTGACTCCAATTTTCTAACTCTAAAAAAAAATAAATTTTGGAACTCTTTAAAAGATCTTCCTCAAAATGAATCGAGTCTTTTTGCTTTAAAAAAAAAAAAACAAAGGACAAAAGAAGAAGATAAGAAAAATAGATATCCCCCTCACTAAACGTTAAAAAATTTAAAACAATATTCACAAAAAAAAATAGAAATAACATCTTAAAGTTTTGATCTCTCTTCAATATACTCAAGAATTCTATCCTCCACGGCAATAATTTTCTTCCCGATAATCTCCTTTAAAAGGGGAAGATTGGAAAACCAAATGGAAACTGGAATGAAAAAAGATAGTTGAAGAAAATAAAATAAGGTAAAGAGTTGAGCACTCTCTAAAAAAGGAGTCGCAACAGGAAGACCTCCCAAAATTAAAAGCAAGATACATATGCTTACAAAAAACCAGAGAATGAAGGCAAAACCTCCTCGAAAGAGAGAAGTGATCGTTACCGCTAAATTTCCTGATACAAGCTTTAAAATGAAGATAAAAAAAATTAAAAATAAAATCGACATCACCATTAATATAACACCCATTTCCTTGTTCGGAACCGAACGTAAAACAGCATAGAATAAAAGAAAATACCATTCAGGGACAATATGCTCAGGAGTTACACTCGGATTTGCCATAATGGAATTATCAGGATGATTCAAAAAATCAGGCATAAAAAAAACAAATAAAAAAAAAAAAAATAAAGAAAAGAGAAAAATCGTACCATCTTTCCAAATATAATAAGGATAAAGTGGTATTCGATTATTCGTCTCCATATTCAATGGATTATTGGAACTTACTTTGTGAAGATAAAATAAATGAATAATGATTAAACCTATAATTAAAAAAGGAAAAAGATAGTGTAATGAAAAAAATTTCCCTAAAGCAGGTTGATCAATAAAGTAAGCACCCCATACAAAAATTTGTATGTCTTTTCCAAAAAAAGGAATCACACTCAAAAAACTTGTGATTACCGTTGCTCCCCAATAGCTCATTTGACCCCACGGCAAAACATATCCTAGAAAAGCGGTAACAATCATCATCATAAATATTGCTAAACCGCTTAACCACAAGGAGATTCGTGGAAAACCATACGAACCAAAAAATAACCCTCGAAAGATATGTATATACATGCAACCAAAGATAAACGAAACGGCATTCACATGAAAATATCTTAATAACCAACCTTGTTCCACTTCTCCCATGATAAAAGAGATCGAATCAAAGGCCATATTTACATGAGGAGTATACCACATCGCTAAGATTATACCCGAAACAACTTGCAAAACAAAGTAAATCAATAAAAGATAACCAAAACACCAAAAATAGGTTAGATTGATTGGCGCATAGTACAAACGTGTCTCCCCTTCGAGAAATTTAACTAAATCTTTCATGATTACATGAAAAACACGAAGAAGAGAAAGGTTAACCAAACAGTCACATAATGTAACACCACGAGGTATAAGGGTACTTCTTGATACAAATATTCTATCTTCTCAATGATGGAAGTCCCTTTTGGAGGCCAACCCCGAATCTTTTTATTTCTTTTTCCCAAATAAAAAAGAAAGAGAAAGAGAAGAGAAAAAAAGATCAATTCGGAAAGACCAATCAAAAAAAAAATCAACAAAACAAACTTCCATTTTTGATTCATCACATAATAATGAAATACTACGCGACGAATGATACGATCATTTCTCTTAATAAAATGCAATTTCTCATGCCATCTTTTGGCTTTCTCTCTAAACTCTTCACGGTTCATATTGTATCACTATCAGATGATTTTTTGGTTTTTGGCTCATATTGTATCACTATCAGATGATTTTTTGGTTTTTGGCTCATATTGTATCACTATCAGATGATTTTTTGGTTTTTGGCTCATATTGTATCACTATCAGATGGGGTTAAAAGTTTACTTCATCTTTTAGGAAGCGTTTTTCTTCGGTTTTTTTTCTAGTTCTTTTGAGTTAGTCACCTTTTCCAAACTATTCAAACTTTTAACCTCTCCTGACCGGATTCGAACCAATAACCCTGCGGTTAACAGCCGCATGCTCTACCATTAAGCTACAGGAGATATAGTGGAAATTGGACTTGCACCAATATTCATGGGTTATGAGACCATTGTTCTTCTATTAAACTATTCCACCATCTGGAAACGAAAGATACCACTGCCCTTCAAAAAACCATGAAAAATAAACAAAGACATAAAGTGGCAACAAAAAATAATGACAAATTCGAGTATAAAGAGCCCAATCTTGACGAACACCACAATAAATAATCGTTACCCACCACGAAAAATAAAAGATTACCCAAATCCAAACAAGTATCATAATCTTCCTACTCCTAACAAATTTGGCGCATGAGAAAAGATGCGATGAACGACTCTTTCACCATAAGGAAAAGCTTGTCGAAAAATTAAAGAAGAAGTCGCTTTCTCTCTTCCCTTTACACGAGATAGAATTCCATCATATCTCTTTATACTTACTTTTCGATCCAAAAGAACCCTCTTCAAAAACAAAGTTCTTAAAAAAAAAACTTCGATAATTGTCCCCCTTCTCAAATCGATCGTCTGATCTCTCATCAAAGAGGAAAGAGTCAAGGAATGAAAAAAAATAAATTGTTTCTTCCATCTCTTAAAGCTCCAAAACGGACGTACCAACTTATATTGCTCTCTTTGAATAAAAGAATGACGAATTAACGAAGACAAATAATTCTTGGATTTTAATTCTTTATTCCCAAATGGATGATAGATCTCTCTTAATCTCTTTTCTCCATAGTAAATTAAACGTTTCGCGTAAAGTGCCTTATTTTTCATCCTTTCTTTGAAATTGTTGCCCCTTTTAAGACAATCACCGCAATTCTTTTCGCAATCGTCGATCTTCCTAACCTAACCCCTTTTCTCATCCAAAAATTCAAACGTCTTCCACGATAAAGAATCAGATGTCTTTTTCCCATAAAAGTAGAATCCGAAACAGAGGCTATCTTCTCTTTGATTCTTCCATTTTGAGATAAAGTTAGCTGATAGCTTCTTTGACCAATCTTTCCAAGTTTTCGCACTGCAAAACGATAGGGATAAATCATACGTCTCATCCTTCAAAAGAAAACAAAAAACTTGCAGAAAAAAAAAAAGAAGCTAGAGAAATTGGTAAAAAAACTTTCCATCCCAAAGTCATCAACTGATCATATCGATAACGAGGAAGAGAAGCACGAATCCATATAAAAACAAATAAACAAATTAACATCTTCCATAGAAGACCTCCATTCCACCCTCCTAAAAAAAGAACCACAAAGAGCAAATTCATCAAAATTATATTGGAATATTCCGCTAAAAAAAAAAAAGCAAAGGTCATCGCCGAATATTCAACAATATAACCAGCTACTAATTCTGCCTCCGCCTCTGGCAGATCAAAAGGGGGACGATTCGTCTCCGCCAAAATAGAAAAAAAAAATAAAAGAGCTGCTGGAAATAAAGGAACTATATACCACATCTTTTCTTGCAAAAAAACAATCTTGGACAAATTTAAAGTTCCAGTACACAAAATTACATTCAAAAGGATAATTCCAATTGATATTTCATACGAGATCATCTGTGCACTTGCACGAAGAGAACCGAGAAATGCATATTTCGAATTACTTGACCATCCAGAAAGAACAATCCCATAAATGCTCAAAGAAGAAAAAGAAAAAAGATATAAAAGACCCAAATTTAAATCAACAAGAACCCAACCTTGATCTAATGGAAGAACAAGCCAATTAATTAAAGAAAGAGCAAAAGTAATTAAAGGGGCCATAAAAAAGATGTAAGAATTCGCATTCGAAGGAATAATCGTCTCTTTCGCAAAAAGTTTAAGACCATCCGCCAACGGTTGAAGTAAACCCCAAAAGCCAACTAAATTCGGTCCCCTACGTCTTTGCAAGGCTGCTAAGACTTTTCTTTCCACCAAAGTTAAATAGGCAACGGCAACAAGAAGGGGAACTAAAAAGGATAAAAATTTCAAAATACTAATCATACTTTCTTTCTCTCCCTTCTCTTCTTCGGTTAACTAAAAAAGAGACTCTCTCTCTTTTTGCTTCCAACAAACATCCCTCCTTCATTCTTAATTCCTCAACAAAGGGAAAAAAAAATCTCCTCTTACTTCTCTTCCTCTCTTCTTCAAAATGGAAAAAAAGAAAATAAAAAATTCGACTCCAGGAATGGATCCTCTTTTCCACTACACCTCTCTTTGGAAGTGCTAATCGATTGAATGAAAAAGCATCAAGAACGATCCTTATTTTATCCGAGATCCAACCCTCTCGCGGAAAAGACCTTAAAATCGTTAAACCCCGCATCTCAAAAAGAATCTCTTTTCCTTCAAAAGGATCGATTCCTCTCTCCTTTCTTAACTCCCATGGACGAGCCTCAAATGAATAAATCTTTGACGTTAACGCCCCCATAACAACCATCTCCACCATCTCTCTCTCTTTGCCTTCTCTTGATATCTCTTTTCGTCTCTTTGACTTTTCGCTTTTAACTTTTCTCTGTATTTGGCTAACCAATGATTGTACCTTATTCTTCTTAAATTCTCTCTTTCCCCGGCTCCTCCGAGACCGGTATATCTCCTTAACCAAATATATATGTTTGGGATTTTTAAGAGTTTATACCCTCTCCAAACTATTTTTTTTTTGAACCTATTTTTTTTCCCTTTTGCTTTCTTCCCCTTATCCTTCTCTTCTTCTAAAAAGGATCCTATAATAAAATTATAGGTACAAGTAAATATCAATAAAAAAAATATAATCGTTATCATAATTGTTGAATTGGATTGGATTTGATTCGATTTTATCATCGTCGTCGTACTCCCTATGAGAATTGAACTCATATCGTCGCCGTGAAAGGGCGACGTCCTACCATTAGACGAAGGGAGCTCAACTTTGTCCAGAGGTGGAATTGAACCACCGACCTAAGGTTTTTCAAACCTCCACTCTAACCGCTGAGCTACCTAGACGAAAGAATTGGGACAGCAGGAATCGAACCTGCATCATCGATACCAAAAAACGTTGTTCTTCCTTTTAAACTATGCCCCAAAACTCTCCTTAATGACTCTCTAACGAATAAACATCATTCAAATAAATCGCCAATAAGACCGTAAAGACATAGGCCTGCAACAAGGCGATCCCTAATTCCAAAAAGGTTATCAATGCTACAATAATTAATGGAAAAATAAAGAAGAATCGAAGGGGGGAAGAAAGCGAAGAAATCACAACACCGAAATTAGTTAAGATATGAAGAAGGGCATGACCCGCCATCATATTGGCAAAAAGTCGCACAGAAAGACTCACCGTGCGAAATAAGTACGAAATTAACTCAATGACAAATAAAAATGGGACTAAAAAAGAAGGTACACCTTTTGGTAAAAATAATTGAATCATCTCTCTTTTTTTCTCCTGCCAGATTAAAATAGTAATCCCTATTAAAAGAGAAAAACCTAAAAAAAAGGTAAATAAAATATGACTGGTTATTGCATAACCAAACGGTAGCAAACCGACTAAATTATTACTCAAAATCCATAAAAAAACCGTTAAAAGCAACGGTAAATGGATAATAGCACGAATGTTTGCCTGTTCTTTCACTAAATTAAAAAGAAACGAGACAATCGTTACATTTCCTCTCCACCATCCAGAATAAAAGATTTTTCTTGTAAAGAAAAAAAAAGAGGATAAAAAGAGAGACAAAAGAAGAAAATAAGTAAATTGTGTAAATCTCCAAACTAGAACCGATTCAATTTGACGAGAAAGATTATGGGCTACCATCGTTCTCAACCACAAACCAATATGATGGTAGTGAAGAGCAATATAATAGTCATGTAACTCTTTCTCCAAAAAGGAAACTAAATCTTCACGAAGTGTCTTAGAAAGAAAAGAAGAAAGATGTAACATCCAAAAATCTCTTCGATCCTCTATGAAAAAAGAATTGATAGACTGACGAAAAAAATCTCGCTTCAATAGCTCACAATCAATTAACGCTTTTGCGTGAATATCCAAAGCTAAAGATGGATTTTCTCTCAGAATTTCTTTGGTAGGATAAAGGTTCATCGCATCCCCTTGCATGACGTATAAACTTTGTATTTGTCGAATCGATAACTCCCAATTGGTATCCCCTATATGAGTAGATGTTACTCTTCGGCGATAAGGGGCTAATCTTCGAAGCTCTTCCTCCACCTGAAAAGCGACTCGTTCACGAGCAGAACGAATGACTCCTAACTCGTCCATCTTTTGATTCGTTAATTCGGTCTCAAAAAAAAGGTTCAACTTCTTCATGAAATCTTCCTTATCTTTCGGAAGTGGAAGATTCTCCCATAAATTATAATGCTCCACATAGATCTTATTTCTCGTTTTATATAAATGTAACAATTCCTCCATTCCCGACAAAGGATGCTTGTTCAGGTTCATAAACATAATGTTGAATTGTCTTGACTTATAGTTATGGTGATAGTAGTTTTCATCGACTACTCCAATCAACCATCTTAAGGGAGGTGTTAAAAGAGCAAGATCCTCTCCAGCCATGAAGCGAAAACGGGTCTGTCCTTTCTTATAAGCATCCACCGCTTGGACGAGATGAGGATAAGTCATATCATAGGAGGCAGCTGTAAGATGATGAACTTCTCGTTTTGTTAACTCCTCCACTACCATCTCCCGTTCCAAATCTGAAAAGGAGACATCTTCATAACCAATTTCCCCTAAAAGAGACTCTATCTCTTCCTTACGAAATTGATAAAGTTCGGGATAGCGACCCCTATCAAACTTATCCAGAAAAAATTCTAAATTCAACTGATAATCGATAAAAAGAGAGACAAAAGAATTCCAAAAAAGAGTCCAATCACCAAATTGCTCTAATACTTGATTATAAATCATCATAGATCATCAAAAATGGTCTCTTCTTCTCTTCTAAAAATAAAACCTCTCGCTCCCATGAAAATAAAAAGGTATCTCTTTTTCCAAATATTCTTACTCGTCTCTCCAAAAGGGAAATAAATTTGAAACTAAGCTTCAAAAAAAAAATCACTTTCGAAAAAAAAAAAGTAAAAATATAAAGATACAAGAAGACGAAAACTATCGCCATGATATAAATATTTTGATAAAACAAAAAAAAATCTAATTGTGGCATCTATTCTATCTTTTTTTTTTTTACAACTGACCTAGTGGTAGAAAGAGGTAGGGGTAGGCCCTGTAAGAGTCGAACTTACATTTCATCCATTATGAGCGGAGCGTTTTAACCCTTAAACTAAGAGCCCGGCGAACAGAGGGTCTTGATCCCACATCCTTCAGATTCACAAACTGACACTCCTCCGTTGAGCTATATTCGCCTCCCTCGGGATAATCGGACTTGAACCGATAATCTCTTGATCCCAAATCAAACACGTTACGCAATTACGCTATATCCCGTCTCTTTCTACATGTTAAATTCTACGTTCTTTTCGAAAACGAATTCCCGAAAAGAGATGGAGAGCCGTTGCGTCTCGAATCTCCACAATTCTTAATTCTTTTAATCTCATAAACATCGGTATTATCGCTTTTATATTCGACTCTTTGAAAGATCCTTCAAAGCGTAAACGTGTTAAGACTCGTCTCCTTCCTTTTAATTTCCGACAAAGTCCTTTTACAAAACGATTTAAGGTCTTATAGAAATTGAATTCACTAAGTTTGATCTTTTTTCTCTTTACCATATCACGACTTCCCAACCATCTTTGAGTTACTGTCTTCTTCACAGGATCCGAAGCGGTAAAGAAGGTGTTCGTAAAACGGGTTGAATCAATCGTAATCGAAAATAATTTTTTCTCCTTTCTTCTTTCCTCTCTCCTCTTTTCTTCCTTTCTTTCAGAGATACATAAACGTTTCAGATAACTTCTCATTTCTTCTTCTTTTTCTTCTTCTTTGGTTTATAAAAACCTTTCTTTTCCACCGCTTTCACGATCACCCTTCCTTTTTTCGCTGTTGAAGCATTCGTCTTCGTCCTTTGACCACGTAAAGGAAGATGAAAAATCGCACGATAATCTTTATATCTTTTCACCTCAGGAATCGTAGAGGGTTCTTTGTGTTGAATTCTTGAAGTCTCTCGAACAATCGTATGATAAAATTTCCATTTAAAAACAGTCGTTAATTGTCTTAACCTTTTTCTCATATTATGAATTGGAAAACCTAATCGAATGAGAATTTTTCTCGAACGATAAAGACCTACACCCTTCACACGTTTTAAAACATAATAAAGAGTTTTTCTTTCATTGGAAAACTTAAAAATTAATTGACGATATTTCTTCATCTCTGTTGACGTTTCCCTGGCTTTAAAGGAATCGTATCTCGATTTTCATGTTTATAAATTAACCCTTTTACTTTGTAAGGCTCCAAACAATGAAGTTTTCTCAAAAAGTAACCTAATTTCAAAACATATCTATAATCACGACTTTTTAAGGTTACTTCTCGTTTATGATGAAAAAATTTATAGATCATTTGTCTTTTCCTTGGACGTCTCAACCTTACCAAATAATTATATCCAATTAAAAAATTATAATATTTTTTTGACCTCTTAATGGTAAACTGTACTCCCAAAAGCTTCAATCGAAGACACCATGTATAACGAAAACCAAAGAGATCTCTCTTCCATGAACCATATAAACTCCAAAGGGATAAAGGAGAAAAAAGAAATTTATTCCCCTCTAACCGAATAATCTTTTTATCGATTGGTAAAGAAAAAGAGACTCCCGGGCCCCATTTCGGTTGATAATTCAACAACAAGCGATGAATCGACCATTTCAAATTCAACGACAATCCTTTCTCTTTTGGAGAATCAAAAAGTAAATAACTCATTTAATTGTTTCCTTCTTTTCTTTTACCAACCAAAGCTCCTTTTACCGCTCTCTCTCGAACTACAATACGAGAACTTCTCACTCTTCGTAAAACCCCTTTTCCTTTTCCCGTTACCACACAACGATTTTTCGCTCTTGTCACGCTACTCTCCCCTCCCATCTTCGATAACTTCGTTCTTGCATTTTCTCTTACCTTCCACGGAAGTTGACGATTATAAAATAACGCTTTGAAGATGATACGAGATAGCTCGTCCGCACTAATCAAATCTCTTCTCTTCTTATCTTTTCTGCTTAAATTGGTTGGCATAAAATCTGACGAAAAATCATTAAACTTCGATTCTTCTTCACAGGAAATTCGACCTGAATTGGAAACTGTTTCATTTGATCTATCTCTATACTCTTTTCTAAATCAGCAAAGGGATAAGGTTTCAAGGATCTTAAAGAAGAGATCTCATATCCCTTCTCTCTCTCTTTGAACCCTCGAAAAAAAGATAACAAATAAAAAATTTCTTCTTCACCCTTTAGTTCAAAAGAGATCATCATTGACTCTTGAAAGGCTTTCTTTCTTATTTTGACTCGTCTCATCGTAATTTTATCAAATTTCCTTCTCATGAAACGAAAAAAGAAACCGAAATAAGCAATCGAAATCATTGGATCTAAGGCAGATTCATTTTCTTCTTCCCCTTTTAAAGTGAAAAAAATACGCAATTTGATCTCCTTCGTCGAAACTTCTCTTCCACAAATCGAAGAGATATCAGGATTGAAAATCTCAGAAAAAAAACTAGAGAACATAATTCGCTATTGACATCACTTTTGAAAAATTTCGAATTAATTTCATTTCACTCAACACCATCCCTCGTAAACGGCTTCCCATCGGATCTCCATTCTTCTTTAACAAAAGAGCTGTATTCCTATTCGGACGCATCAAATGTCCTCCTCTTCTTCTCCAAAGTTTATCTAAATTTAGTATGTAACCTTTGATCTTTAACCCTTTTTGCAACTTCTTGTTATTTGGTTTTATTCTTTTCAACACTAATAAGACATAAGAACCAAAAGTTATCTTTCTCTTTCCATAGGCGCATAAACACTTCACTTTTAACCCTCCCGTATTATCAATAATATGAAAAATCGACCCTACGTAACTCATCTAGTTGAATAAGAAAGATTTAATTTTGTCTTACTCTTTAATCTTCTCACAATCGCTCGAGCTACTTCAGGATAGATCCCTTTAATATAAAATAGAACCGTCCCTGCTCCAACATTTCTCAACCAATTTTCCACCCCTCCTTTCCCTTTTCCCATACGGCTACACAATGGCTTTTCCGTCCTTGGAACATCTGGATAAACAAGAATCGCTAAATTTTTTCTCTTTAAACGAGCTATCCAATATTTTAACTCATCTTTAATCACCTTCACAAAAGTCTCTAGTTGAAAACTTTGTATGGAACCTTTCTTTCGACAAAAAAAAAAGATACGTCTCCAACCATCTTTCGTCCCTTCCCTTGTTAAAATAAAGGATTTTTCATTCCTCTCTCTTTTCTGAAAAAGAAGACTTCTATGATATTTCTTAAATTTATTATATCCCCTGACATAAAGAATACGTTTATTTTTTCTTTTTTTATTTTTCATCGAATCTCCAATAGTTCTCTCCTTCTCATCCCTTTTAACACTTTTCCGTTATATTGTATCCAAATTTTAATGGAAACCATACCAAATTTTAATGATTTTTCAGTAAAATCATAAAGAATCGGACGACTTACCGTATTCAACGATATCTTTCCATAACGATACCAGGTATAAAGAGCGCGATCGGCACGTGTAAAACGACCTGAGCAACTTATCTTAAAACCAGAGACACTTTCATTTTTCCCTAAGGAACGCATAATTGGAAAAAGAATATCCCTAAGTCGATGTCGTTGACCTAACTTTCTTGTAATAAATTCTCCTAACAATTTGGGGGTCAAAATCATCGTCGTTAATGGATTCTTCTTTTGTTTCGTACGCAAAGACAAAAAGAAGATTTCTATCTTATTTTTATCACGAAAATATCTCTCCAAAACTTTGTAGATTGTCCCTTTTAGTGAAAAATATCGAAAAAAAAATTTCATCAACCTTCTCACACGATATCTTCTTCTTCTACGACAAATCAGCGACAAAAGCGTCTTTTTAAAAGACTTCGTTCGAAAATAGAATCTTCTAAATCTCAACGATTCAAGAAATCTTCTTTTCACAAACCCCCCTTCAAACCTCCATACCCGTATTAAAAACCTAAGAATATATCTCATCGTCCTTTTTCTTCTCCAAAACCAGGATCCTTTTCTCTTCAATTTAGAGATTTTCGACAATTTAGAGATATGCACCTTTCGCAATGAACTTACGACAACCTTTTTTTATATCTTTCATCAATCTTTCTTTCTTTCTCGTTAACATCTTATAAACTCTCTTTTTCCTTTTCCTTTGAAAAAATCTTCGACGATAAAGAAATCTTTGTGCTTTTTGATCCTGAAGAAAGATGTAAAGATAAACCTTTCTACCAATTAGCAATTTGCTTCCAAAATAAAAGATCCCTTGATATTCAAACCGATTGATTCTTCCAAAAAAAGAAGACAAAAATCGATCCAAAAAAGATCTCATCGAATAAAATAGATGATTCGATTTACTCCAAGTTAAATATTCATCTCTCCACCATATCTTCTTTCCTAAACGATAGGAAATTGGATTTGTCAAATGTCCCATTTATCTCTTTCTCTTCTTTCTTTTCTTCTTCAAATGAATCGAGTAACCTATCTTCTTCGTCATCGAATATTCCCCAAATTTTCGAAAAAACATCTCAGAAGTCACTTGAATACTTTCAAATTTTTTTCCATTGTAGACTAAAAAAGTATGACCCTTAAACTCTGGAAGAATGGTCGAACCTCTTGAAAAAACTTTGATTGACTCTCCCATCTCCCTCTTTCGAAATTGCTCCAATAAAACTGGAGCTACAAAGTAACCTTTCCATTTCGATCTCATTTAAATACTTTTTTATAAAAAAGCTTAAACTGTCTCCTCTTTTTTAAAGAAAGAGTCTTCTTTCCTTTGGTTAATTTTCCCCACGGAGTGGTTGGATGTCTTCCACCCGAGGTCTTTCCTTCTCCTCCACCATGTGGGTGATCAATCGGATTCATAGCGACCCCACGTACAATTGGACGACGACCTTGGTTTCTCGCCCTTCCCGCTTTCCCTATATTACGAAGTTGATGATCCGAATTGGAAACATTTCCATAAGTCCCGGCACAATCATTGAAACTAAAAAGAAATCTCTTTCTTCGATTTCTTAACAGAACCAAATTATGACTGCTCTTTCGAATTATGGTAAGAAAAACTCCTGCTGCTCTTCCAAGTTTCCCCCCTTGCAAGGGATATCGTTCCACATTAAAAATTCTAGCTCCTAAAACCATCTCTCTTAACAAATTTCCATAACCTACTTTCACCCCTGCTTCCTGCATTCCATTCCCAATCAAATAGGTTATATAGCTTTTTTCAGCAGCTAATAAGGAAGTAATCACTCCATTCTTATACTCAACGATCGCAATCCACCCAGTACGATTCGGATCTTTTTCCATCCATAAAATTTCCCCTAAAAGACCCCAAACATGATATCTTAATTCAAGATTACGAAAAAGTCTACGACCTTTTCCTCCCCTATGATATGCAGTAATCTTTCCTGTATTGTTTCTTCCACCACAAAAAGAAAGACCCTTTCTTAAACGCTTTAATGGAGAAAAAGAAGTTTGAAAGAAATGATCCTTAAATCGAATTAAATTTCTCATCGTTTCCCTTTATAGGCATTCCCTTTATTCCTAAGAATCTCATAACGAAGCTCTTTCGCTCTCTCTACAACCTCACTGTCTGGCAAGTTTAATCTTCTCAATCCAGTATAGATTCGATCGACGATCTTATCAAATTGTCTAATATTTCTTATCGCTTTTAAAAGAGGAATCATCGATTTGTAAAAAGAGGTGCTTCTTTTTGAAAAAACAGGAATGACAATGGTATTCGTTGCCGTTTTCTCTCTTCGTAACCCTACAGGAACATAAATCTTCGAAAGTAACGAAAGAATATATTTGCTTGGTTTCACTCTCTGCTCTCTTCTAATCTCTATCAAAAGTTCCCTCATGATCCTTTCTACTCGGTATCTCTTTCCATCTTTTAAAAAATAATTCGCAAATTTCTTTAATCTATCTGAAGAAGTATCTCTGACATTCAACGAAAATAAATGTTTCTTCATTCCTCTTTCTCTCTTTCTCTATTCACTTCTGATCTTGGAATACCATATTTCGAACGAGCATGAACTCGAAAAATTTTCTCTCGAAAATTAAAATCATAAACCCCTCGAACTAAATGATAATGAATTCCAGGAAGATCCGGAACTCGACCCCCCCTCACTAACACAACAGAATATTCCTGAAGAGTATGCCCTTGACCAGGAATATAACACAAAACTTGACGTTTATTACTTAATTGAACTTTCACAATTTTTCTTTGAGCTGAATTCGGTTTCTTCGGTTTTACCGTACGAACCTTCTTACACACTCCTCGTCGTAAAGGGGCACCCCCTAAAGGAATCAATTTAAATCTTCTCCTCTTTTGCTTTCGACAACCTCTCCTTGATTGGGTTACTGTAGCCATCTTACAAAATATAGATAAAGGGTATATAAAAAATTTTCATAAAAGATCATTGTTAAAAAAAAAAGGATCAACAGTTCTTCTTGCTTCTTTCTTACCATCCATCCTAAATGACTTCTTAATTTCCACGAAAAATTCTTCTCTATATAAGAAAACCACTCGAAAAAAGAAGAAAAAAAAAGATCTCCAAATTGAATCCCCCCCAATTCAAGATATTGGGGAAATGAAGTTACCAACTCAAAAAGGGCTTCTACCTCTTCTATCTTGGTACAAACTTTTAAAGCCAAAAAAGAACCTTGACAACCCTCCAAAAAACCTTTTCGGAAAAAAGAAAAAAAAAGTTTATTTCCCTTAAACTTTCTTATATCTGAAATCGACAAAAATAGTAAAATGTTTCGCCCAAAAGAATTATTTAATACTTTTAAAATAGATTCCTTTTCTTCTTCCAGACAAACCTCTCTTTTTAACTCTTCTACCTTTCGAAATCTTTGACCCTTCGTTGGATGACGTAAACGCCACCAAAAAGGTCTTCCGATATTCCCATTTCTCTCGTATATAGTCTTTGGTCTCATAATAATCCTCTTCAATCTTCAAAAAATATTTCTCCTTTTTAAAATAGGCGACAATGGTCTTCAAAACACCCTCCTCACTGCTATTTTCATAATACTTTATCTCCTCCATCTTCATGAGAAAGATCTTATAAAGATCTAGCAGGGTTATTACCCGTCGCTGATTGACTTTTCGTTGAAGACGACGATTGTACATTCTTGCTAATCTTCCACGACGATTTAGAAATCGAATTAGTTTGTTATAACGATATAAATCTCGATCCAAAGCTAACTCCGCACGATTCCAAAATACCATCGCTTCTCCCATTGAAAAAAGAGTTGGTGTCCTTAAAACCATTTCATAGGTCTTATCTTGACGAAGATAAACTCTTACTGGAATTGGAAATTCCTCCATACATTCTTCCTCTTCACACATCTCATTATAATCTTCACAAAAATTCGAAACGTTCACACCACATTGAGCCAACGACGGACCAAAAGGTGGAGCACTCTTTGACATGATCGCTGGTACCGTCACGTCTATTGTCCTTTCAAAGGAAGAGATCTTTCTCATCGCTAACAAAGGATTTATCCTCCCTTCTCCCTCTTCTTCTTCCTCTAAAAAGTTTTTGGCGAATTCTTGTAATGACATTGTTGAGATAGAATCCCTAAGGTAACAGAAAATAATAGAATACCAAAAAGAAAAATAATCATTGGAAGTTCACCATAGAGTAAATAGCCTATCGCTTCTAAATAGGAGATCATTTCTTCATTAATAATAATTTATAAGCTTCAAAGACACAATCTAAAATGGTAAATAAATCTTCTCTCTCTTCTACAAAATCACCAAGAGAGCTAAACAAAACGGTCCCGGATACAAACTCCAACAATTCTTCTTCAATTTTCACAATATCTTCCGTTGGAAACTGATCTAAGAAACCAGAAACTCCTGCATAAAGAGCCACAACCTCTCCTAAAACCGTATAAGGAGTATATTGATCTTGTTTTAAAAGTTCCATCAAACGATCTCCACGATTCAATAATTTTTGAGTCTGCTCATCTAAATTCGATCCAAATTTCGCAAAAGCTGCAACCTCTCTATACTGAGCTAACTCCAACTTCATGGAACCGGCTACCATCTTGATTGCTTTATGCTGTGCTGCTGCCCCTACACGACTTACCGATAACCCAGCACTAATGGCAGGTCTATAACCTTTATAAAAGAGATCACTCTCTAGGAAAATTTGACCATCGGTAATCGAAATTACATTGGTTGGAATATAAGCGGAAACATCACCAGCTTGAGTCTCTACCACAGGTAAAGCAGTTAAAGAACCCCCTCCCAATGCTTTCGACATTTTCGCTGCTCTCTCTAATAAACGTGAATGTAGATAAAATACATCCCCTGGATAAGCTTCTCTTCCCGGAGGACGACGAAGTAAAAGAGAAATTTGTCTATATGCTGCTGCATGCTTACTCAAATCATCATAAATAATTAAACCATGAAGACCATTATCTCGAAAATATTCTCCCATGGTACATCCTACGTAAGGAGCAAGATATTGCATCGCTGCCACATCCGATGAAGTAGCACTTACTAAGATTACTTCCTCCATCGCCTGACGTTGTTGTAAATTGGTCAATAAGGTTTTAATACCAGATTTCTTTTGACCGATCGACACATAAATACAATAAACCTTGTCTTTCTCCTTCGTTACCAAGGAATTTAAAGCAATTTGATTAATAATGGTATCAATCGCTACAGCTGTCTTTCCCGTTTGACGATCCCCAATAATTAACTCCCTTTGACCTCGTCCTATCGGTACTAAACTGTCAATTGCTTTTAAACCTGTTTGTAAAGGCTCTCTCACAGATTCTCTCTCTACGATACCTGGTGCTTTCTCTTCTACAAAATAAGCCTCTTTCGCTCCAAAAAATGGTCTCCCATCGATTGGAGTACCTAAACCATCTACCACACGACCTAAAAGAGTAGGACCCACTAAAACAGCAAGTAACTCCCCACTTGCAAAAACCAAATCCCCTTCCTTAATTCTTCTTTCATCCTCGCATACAATCGCTTCCACATTTCCTTCATTTAAATTTAATGCTAAAGCTTTAATATTCGAAGAACCTATATGTAAAAGCTCACCATAGGAAGTATTGTATAATCCTTCAATCTTGACAATACCATCTTTTAAGGATACTACAATACCAGCATTGGATAAGACGCTTCTTCTATCTTTTCTCTTCTCTTTTAATTCCTTTAATAAATTGGAAAACATCTTCTTCTTGATCCTTCTTTCTTCACTCCTCTTTCATTTAATAAAAGGTTCCCACATGTTGGGCAATTGGTAACTTAAATGGAAAAAATAGACGTATTTGACGTTTCGTCAACGTTGGATTATACTTAAACAAAAAGTATTTTGGTTCCAACCAAAAAGTCTCAGGTAGAGGAGGAAACTTAATTCTTCTCCCAAAACGTTTCGCTTTCATCTCTTTTCTCCATAAGGCAATTATTTGACGAGGATGGGCAAAAGTGATCATTTCATTTTTTCCAACTCGATAACTAAAATTATTCCTTGATTTCCCATCCGCCAAAATCCAATGAACCTTCTTTCGCGCCTCTTCAATCGTTACAGCGAGATGAAAACGATAAATTAAGGTATCCAATCTTCGCTCTAATTCTAGCAAAAAATGGTATTCTTGATTTCTTCTTGTTTTTTTGTACGAAATGGCATTACAAATTTGTTTATACTCTTGTTCACTTAAATTTCCATAAAAATGTTTAATCTTTTGTTTTTCCATAAAATATTTCGCTTTCGCAGAAAGATATTTCGTCCTTTTCTTCTTCTGAGTCTTTCTTACATCAAACGAAAAAAAACGAAACCTATATCGTGGAAAAAAAATAAAACTAAAAAAAATCAACAATTTAAAACTTATTCCTCTTAAATAAAGATCCCCCCAAATATCACTTTCGTATCGCCTATAAAGTTTATATACTTTCATAAGAATAAAATTAAAAAGGCCATCATTAGGGCAAATAATGCAGTTGCCTCCGTTAAGGCAAACCCTAATAATGTATAACTAAATAATTGCTTCCCTAAAGAAGGATTTCTAGAATAAGCTAAAATTAAAGAACCAAATACAATTCCGATTCCAATTCCTGCTCCTGTTAAACCTACTGTCGCTAAACCTGCTCCAATCATTTTTCCTCCTACGATAATCTCTTTCATCTTCTTTTTCAACACTCGAAACACCAGCTAAAAACAACCTACTTCATGCTAAACTACTACAAAAAACAATTCGACAAATATCCACACAAAGGATGTCCACACTATGTATTTCCGCTAACACACGAAGACAAACAACAAGCCCAACGGCACTACCTCTTACCAAACAATAGGTGACGCTATCAAACCCTCTTAAAGGGTCTTCCGTAAAATACGATGTCACAGACCCCCCAGAACCAGAACCAGAAAGATAATCACCAACTAATTCGGTACTTCCTCTTAATAGATGAAGTCCCATCTCTACAACAAGAAAAGAGGAAACATCCAAAAATAAAGTTGCTGGGGTTGCTGACGGATAATGACTGAAATTCAAAGCTGTTAAGTTATTCAAAAAATCCGAAAAATTCATAAACAAAGTTCTACTATCCAAACTAAGATCATTGGCATAAAACACAAAAAAAATAATTGAAAACCGTTCATACTCGTTAAAATCATCGCTCTCTCTCTCTTTTCCCTACCCTCCACAAATTTTAAATCACACCAATAGCTCTTTTGATAACCTCCAAAAATTAAATATTTTGTCCCTCTTAAATACAGAAACAACGAAAATAAATTCGCCATAAAAAAGATCCATAAAAGCCAAAAAGCTTGTTTCGAAAAAAGGAGAATGATTAAAGGGATTTTGATAAAAAAGCCTACAAATGGAGGTATTCCCATAAAAGAAAAAAACAAAATAGAATAAGTGATTCCAGACCAACCATTCATTGTATACTCATTGGAAGAATCTTTTACCTCTTCTTTCAATTCTCTCAAGGCTAATAAAAAAAAAGTAGATAAAATCAAATAAACAAGTTGAACATAAATGGCGAAAATTAGGGAGATAAACGAACCAAAAGAATAAATCATTAATATATTCCCAACATTGACAATCATACTATATACGAAGACCAAAATCCAACTCATCTGGAAAAGACCTCCAATCGAACCAAAGATTAAAGAGGTTAAACCCATCAGCAAAAACAACGAAGAAGGATAAAAGCAAAATTTGAAAATAAAAAAAAAGTAAACAAATTTCAAATAAACTCCTAACAAAAAAGCCAATAATTTATTCGTCACTTTTAATACATTTAAAACCCATAAATGAAAAGGAAATAAACCTAATTTAAAAAAGATCAATAAAAAAAGAAAAAAATCTTCTACTCGAGTCACAGAAAAACTTTCAAAATTTACATAGCAAAGATATAAACCAATCAAAAAAAAGAAAGTAACCACTACATTTTGAAAAAAAAACTGAATCACACTCCTTGTTGATTCACGGCTTCCTTGCTTAATCACTAAAAAATAAATGATAAAAGTTTGTATCTCTAATAAAAGAAAAATTAAAAAAAGATTTTCCAAAGTAAAAAATAAAAGAACGGTTAAAAAAAGCAAAAGAATATTCGTCCAATATTCATAGGAATACTCTTCTATAAACCAATTTATGGAAAATAAAAAAAGAAAAGATACCACATATCGATAGGAGTCTTCGATCGTTTCCAAGTAAAAAAAAGAGAAAAAAAGAAGAGCACAAAACATTAACTTTGTCGTCGATTGAATCCATTCAGGAAAATTCTTGACAACTTTGTAGTTCTTTACACTTTTCTCTCTTTGAATCATATAAACAGAACTTAACAAAATCCAAAGGGCAATTAAACATTCTATCTCAAAAAAATAAGATTTCATAAGAGATCAATGAGGTTACTCTTTCAGATAAAAATAGTCCAAATAGTAAATTTAAAGATACAAGAGAATAAAGGATGAATCTCTCAGAAAAATGAATATCTGAAAATTTCGTTACTGTTAAACGATTCCCAAAAGATAGTTTTACACCTACCCAAAAACTCATTAAAATCGTGTTACTCAAAATAATTAGTAAAAAAAGAGATAAAGAAAAACTTTTCTCTTGAATCCCAAAAAATGAAACAATTTCTCCTAAAAAATTTAACGTCCCTGGAAAAGAAGCATTACACAATAAAAAAATAAAAAAACAAAACGTAAATCTTGGTAATAAGATCACTAAACTTCCAAAAGAGAGTAAATTTCTACTCCCAAATCTCTCATATAAGATTCCAATCGAAAAAAATAAACCAGCTGCCGTTAACCCATGAGCAAACATCGATAAAACAAATCCAGAAATCCCTTCCTCTGTCAAGGAAAACAACGAGATCATTGAAAAATTCATGTGAATAATTGAAGATAAAGCAACAAATCTTTTTAAATCTAATTGATAAATCAAAGAGATGGAGCAGAAAATTAGCCCAAAAACTAAAAAGCCTACTATCCATGATAAAAACCACATTTGATTTTCCCATGATAAAAATGGAACCATAAACTTTAACATTCCTATTCCTCCAAGTTTTAAAATCATCGCAGCTAGAAGAACAGAAGTTGTCGTATGGGCTTCGACATGGGCTTCTAACAACCAAAGATGAAGCGGAAATAAAGGAACTTTCACAGCAAAACCTATAAAAAGAAGAAGCGCTATCACTCTTTCTAAAAATGGTTCCCTCTCTAACAACGAGAGACTCGAAATCTCCAAAGTCCCGTAAATAAACCAAAAAAGAACCATCGCTGATAAAAGAAAAATCGATCCAAAAACCGTATAAAGAATTAATAAATAAGTCGCATGTATCTTTCTAGAACGAGAACCTAAAATCGAGATTAAATAGAAAAAAAAAAATAAAGTTATCTCAAAAGCAATATAAAATAACAATAAATTGGTTGTCCAAAGGCACAGATAAATCGAGATCTCTAATAAAAGAAACAATGGAAGAATCTCTTTTGACACTTTTAATGAAAAATGATTATAAAAATAAATCAATGAAAAAGTCACAAAGTTTAAAAAATAAAATAAAAACATAATCTCATCGATCAAGATCACCCGATTCAAAAAAAGAAGTATGAAACAGAAAAGGATCACTGTTCGATAAAAAAAAAACCATAATTTCGATCTTTCCCCTTTTGAAAAAAACAAATGAAAGAGGCAACTACTTAATAGCATAAAATAGTAAAAGAAGAATCATTACGTCAAAAATTCGAATAGGAATCATGATTGCTACGAAAAGATAAGATAAGATCCAAATGTTCCAGTTGATCGAAAAAATATGAAAAAGATACCACCATCCTCTTACTACTCCTATCGGCCCATATTGATCTAAAAAAGAAGAGATCGAATCTCTCGAAAAAAAAATTAAAAGACGATAAAACAAAGTTGAAAAAAAGAGATCAAACCAAAACATCTTGAAAAAAGTCTTTAGCCAACGATTCTTCTTTTCCCCTTTTCCACCTAAACTCTCTTGGAGTGAAAGAAGATTAAATGGATAACGTTTATATATATAATAAGCTATAAAGCCTACGTACAATAAAAAAATTGGAATTAATTTATATTCTAAAGGAACTAAATACTCCGCTTCTGAAATCTCCTCCATCAAAAATAAATTTCGAAACCAATAACCGCTCCCGATACTTAATAGACTTAAACTTATCAAACAAATCATATAAACCCATGACTCTTGAATCAATGGCAATTTTGTACTTGTTCCTTTGTATTCAAAAAAAAAGATAAAGGTTAAAAGCTTTAAACCATACAAAATAGTAAAAAAAGCAGAAAAAATCGCCACAAAGTAAAGAAAAGAAAAATAAAAAGAATTTTGAGATAGGATCCCTTCTAAAATAAAATCTTTACTATAAAAACCAGAAAAAAAAGGAAATCCCATCAAAGCAAGATCAGCTATCCAAGTAGAAAAAAAAGTTACCGGTAAAAAAAAAAAAAGACCTCCCATCTTTCTCCAATCTTGCTCATCACCTAAGTAATAAATTAAAATCCCTGCAGATAAGAAGAGAAGGGCTTTAAAAAAGGCATGAGTCGTCAAATGATATAAAGACCCCTCTAACGAATTGGAACCTATCGCGATAAACATATATCCAATTTGACTTACCGTCGAATAAGCAATTAACTTCTTTATATCTTTTTGAAAAAAAGCAGCAAAACCGGAAAATAACGAAGTTATTCCCCCTCCTAAACCAATTATCACTAACCAAACAAGGTCTAAACGTAAGATTAGAAATACACCTGCCGTTACCATCGTCGCTGCATGAATTAATGCAGAAACAGGAGTTGGACCTTCCATTGCATCTACAAGCCATACGTGTAACCCGATTTGAGCACTTTTTGCAAAAGCCGCTACAATCATCCCTCCAACTAAGATCTCAAAAAAAAGCACCTAAGAAAAAAAGATTTTCGACGGCAAAAAACGAATAAATTAACAAAATACTAAAGATTAATCCACAATCTCCTACACGATTAATCAAAACTGCTTTTAAAGAAGCTTTATTCGCCTCAATCCTGGTAAACCAAAAATTAATTAATAAAAATGAAGTTAACCCTACCCCTTCCCAACCTACAATTAATTGAAGAAAGGTTCCAGAAGTGACTAAAAAAAGCATAAAAAAGGTAAAGATCGATAAATAGGAAAAAAATCTTATTTGATGAGGATCATTTCTTAAGTAGTAATACGAAAATAAATGAACAAAAAATGAAACCACTAAGACTACACTACACATGATCGAAGATAAACGATCAAATGAAAAAATCCATTCTACTTTACTATTTGGTAAGGTAAACCATACATCTAAGGTGACAAAGGTTGGAAGATTGCTTACTACAGTCTCAAAAAGAATCCCTAAACTTCCTACCATCCCAAAAAAAAGAAACGTGCACGCAATCCAACCGCTCCTCTCTTTTCCCAACAAGGATCCAAACATTAATAAATTTAACGAAGAGATTAGTGGAAGAAATAAAATAATTAAATACAATCTATTTCATTTCCTCTCTCAAAGAGGGTTAATACTAAAATGATTCCTACCACTGAGTCTATCGCTCCTAATCCTAAGATTGCTAATATGTATCCTTGGGATCCTCCATCTTCGAAAAGAAAAGATAAATTCGCAAATAATAAAAAAATTCCCAATACTCCTAACTCTAAAAAAATTAATAAAAATATTGCATCTCTAGAAAGAAAAATTAATCCCCCTATCGCCAAAATAAGCAATCCAATTCCTAATGTTTCCACCAGTAGGTTGAAACATATTCATTGACTAGAGCATAAAAAAAAGTCCCTGATGGTATATAGATCGAAAAAAATACTACAATCCATATCAAATCTACGAAATGCCAGTACCAAATCGCACATACATACCCCACATGATGATATGGTTTCAGATGACCTTTCCACATTCTTACAAAGCATACAATCAAAAATACCGTTCCGCACAATACATGAAATCCATGAAATCCCGTTAACATATAAAAAATGGATCCATATACATTATCCGCTAAGGTAAATTTATTAAAATAATATTCTTTCGCTTGTAACACCATAAACGCTATCGCATATACAATTGTCATCCCTAAACCGTAAATCGGATTCCCATTTTCAATCCCTTTTAACGCTTTATGAGACCACGTTACCGTTGCTCCAGAACTTAAAAGTAAAAGGGTATTATATAACGGGATTTTATCCGCATGAAGAGATGGAAATCCTCTTGGTGGCCATGACTGACCTATCTCTACTCCTGGATTCGATAAATTGTAAAACCACACCCAAAAAAACGAGACAAAAAATAAGGCCTCCGACAAAATAAAAAATAACATTCCATAATACAGTACTCGACGAATCTTTCTTGTATGATAGTTTAGATAAGTTGCTTCATTCACTAAATTCCCAAACCAGAAGCCGCTAAATAGGAACAAGCCTACTGTTCCTATTAACACAAATATTGGACTTTGATAATGAAACCAATATACCAACCCTAGTACCATTAGTAATACCGTTGTACTTATTAAAATTGGCCATGGACTGAAGCCAATTACTAATAGTTTCCCGATATGGGTCTTCTTTAGTTGGTCTTTATACTTCAGCATTATCGTAGGCGATAAGCTGAATTGGCATAAATCCATGATTCACTCCACATAATTCACTGCACTGACCATATAAAGATCCTGGTCGGTCAATGACGAATAAAAATTCGTTGATTCTTCCTGGTATGCAATCCAATTTTACTCCTAATGAAGGTATTGCCCAACTATGAATTACGTCTTCGGAAGTTACTCGTATTACGATGTTTGTCTTCGTTGGTAAATATACTGGATTATCTACACTTAATAATCTTGGCATCTCTTCTCTCAATTCACTTGTCGGTAACATATAACTCGAAAACGATTGTTCCACAGGTTTTTGAAGAAGAGCAAAACTTTCGTTTGGAAATTCATAACTCCAATACCATTGATGACCGATTACTTTCAGGAATACTGTATTTTCGTCATAAAAAATATCTGGACTTAAGGAATATAAAAAAAAGAAAGAGGGTACCGCTATCGCAATTAAAATAAAACTTGGAACTAACGTCCATACTGTTTCTACAACAAGGTTATCCCAAAATTTTCTTCTCGATCTCGAACTTTGATCTCTCTTTAATGTTTTTACTATTGTCTCATTCTCTGCCTCATACAACACTTTCTTTCCTTTTCTTGCTTTCTCTAATCTGCTTTGACGTACAACTTGACTCTTTAACTTCAATCCTTTTAGCAAACTAGAAAATAACGATGCTCTTTGATAAATCTTTTCTCCTTTTAAACTATTCATCTTTTGAAAGGAGATAAAATCCTTCTCTAATGGTATTTGATCATAAAAAGTTCCTTCACTATCTACTACTCTTTCATACGAATCGTAAAAATAAAGTTCCTCTTTTGAAATTTTGATCCCCTCGTAAAGACTGCTTAGTCTTTCCATTCGGTTCTCTATCTTTTGATATGGATATTCCCCTCTCTTCTCCTCATTGGTTATTCCATAATACATTAACGTCACTACTAGAAAAAAAAAGACAAACAACACTACAAAGACGCAGTAACCAAATATTTGGTTATGGGTGATAATTAAGGAAGCCATGTTTTCCGATTTTGGGGTTTGAAAGCCTAATAAGCTGAATCTTTCAAAAAAATAGACTTGTTGAATCAAGTCCTCTACTTTACCTCCTGGTAAAAAATTTAATCTTTGAAAAATTGCAACACAACTGGCTACGATCAGAAAGTAAACTACCGAAAGAACAAAAAAGAGTGGGGCGTCAGCTTTCAATTGCTTCTTTTCCGCCTCTAATCTTTTTTTTATTCCCTCTGGTAGTTTACTCTCCAGATCTTTTAATGTTTTCGAAAATTGTTCTTTTATCTTTTTGAACATCTTTTAGAGTTCTTCCCTTTTGTGACATTACTACATCCCAGTCTGTTGGATTCCATATCTTTATATATTTTATATAATCTTGTTCTTTCTTATCTTCGTAGGAATCGTGTTTGTAATTTATCTCTCTCTTCTTCGGTCTTTCCTCTTCTTCGTATACGATCCCATGACGATAACCCACTGATCCTTCTTCATCTCTTCTATACCAATGAAAATACCAATCATAAAAATGTAATACACCTCCTAACGGACGACTTGCTCCCGAAGAGGTCTCTTTTCCGAACGTGTACATGTGTCTTAGCCATGCTAATGGATCGTTTATATATTGTTTCCTCTTTTTTACTATCCTTGTAAAATGAAGGGTTGCTAAATGATCTATTCCCCAACACATTGGACCATCTTCTTCTTCGGCAAAATCTTGGTTGTTTCTACCTGCAAGAAACATTAAAATAAATACAAGAGGAAATAAATAAATGGTGAATACACCTCTTATTCTTCTTTCTAAAAACATCACTACTGGAAAAATAAAATAGTTCATCAAACATTCTATCGGAAAACCAACATATCGATAAATTATTGAAAATAAGATTCTTATTATGTAAAATAAAGAAGAATAAAATGAAAGGATTTTTAAACTCAAGAAAATTATCGGAGTTATGATTCTTCCAAAAAAATAAAAAATCATCTTCGAAATCCATGGAAAGGTTCGAAACTCTACTCTCCTTTCTTTTCTTTCTTTCTTCTTTCTCTCCATTTTCTTTTTAATATTTTCGCTTCTCCGTATTGACCAATCTACATAAGAGGTTAAGGTTGGAAGGAGAACTACCATCTCCGCACTTTCCGTATCCCCTCCTCTCATTGGCAATTTCTCAAACCTCTTTAGAAATTCTTCTACAGAACCGCTGATCTCTATTCGTTTCCTTATTTTCTCTTCTTTCCTTACTTTCTTAAAAATAGAATAAGCTCCTGGAACAATTCTTAAATTTTCTTCTCCATAGGTCAACCATGGATGGTCTCTTTCTGCACGTTGTCCTTTACTTATCCCTTCTTTTAACGCTTCGTAATTGATTACTTCTCTCTCCCTTAAATGACATCCATCCCATTTTTGAAATGGTTCTTGTAACGTAAAACTAAACATTACATTTGTCACAAATTTAAAAATGAATGGTGAAGGTAATCTTGATGTTGAAAATTGACCATCATCAAATTTAAGATCGGATGGACCTTTCTTCATCTTTTTTCCCATTGCCCAATTATACCATATCATCCAGTTCTCTTTGTTTAATTCTTTCCCGTTATCTAATAAATAATAGGAAAAAGCTTTCGTCCATAATTGCCATTGCTCACGTAGCGCTCGGTACGTCAGCCAATCAATATCGCACGTGATCGGAGCTTCGAACTGCAATTGAGTTCCTATTTTACTTGGCCATGTTACATGTGGGGCCCTTACAATATTATACTGATCTCTCCATTCTGTCTCCAAATTTGATGTTAACGTATCTCTCTCTAATAGCTGAGCTCGGTCATATCCTACAAAATTGGCGGGTAATAGTAGAACTGTAAAAATAAAACATCCTACGCATGCATGAAAAAATACATTACAGTCTACCACTTTGCATATCCAGTCTTCTACTATATCACCTAGCTCAAATTCCAAATGACGAATCGCTTTCCATCCATTCCATTCATTCTCAAGCGCAATTGGTATTATGATCACTGGTAAGTATAAAGTAGCTACTAAGGCTATCCCTATTCTTGTTGGTAATTCACTATATACATATATATGGGCTCTCTCGAATAACGCTTTTGCGCTCTCTGTTATCGGGGATCCTAACGAATACCCTTCGTAATACTTTTCTTCCTCTTCCCTGACATCTACTTTCGCTTGTCTAAACGATTCCCAGTTCCGTTTGTAAAATATATATCCTATTATCAATGCATATACTAATCCTGTTTGGTGTACACTTGTATAAAAGGATAATGGTATAAAGCATATTCCTGTTAACCAATGTTCTATAAATGTCCCATAATCTGAACTATGCACCGCATAATAGTTATCGTCTTCATCTATTGTTGACATAGCACCTCCCAATAATTCATTTTCACTTGTTTCCCATCTATTTACCTCTGTCTCTAATATCTCATATTGAAACTTTGGTATTACCTTTTGATTCGAAAATGCATTTCTATACATCTTTTCGTTCTTATTTTCACTTGGGTATCCAACTCCCTCTAGATTTAATACGTCTTCAAAAAGTTCTTCCAGATACGTTACATCTTGATAATTATCTTCTTGTATTTCTCCAATATCTGGTTGCATCTCTAATTCGTCATCATTGTCAGGGTGTTCTTTATACCCTTCTTCATCATCATGTAATATCCCATATAAATCGTTTATAAAAACTATTATGAGGTCACAATAGTAGAGAAAATTGCTATTCTCTTTATATCTGTTGTGATTATTCCATAATAGGTAGATTTTTCTTTTGTAGACCAATAATTGGTCCTCCGTTAAATATGTCGTTTGTAAAAAGTTTAATATGTTTGATAGCTTTTTCTTCATCTTACCACTTTTTATTTGAAGAGAGCAGGATTCGAACCTGCGAAGTTTGATAACAATAGATTTACAGTCTACCGCTTTTGACCGCTTAGCTATCTCTTCTAATCAAAGAATAATGGAAGTAAAGCATTAAGCAAGTCAAACGTTATTTGTTCTGCAGTGTATCTGATAAAGCTCGTGAGCAACAAAAAACCCCATATGGCTATTTGTTTGATCACTTCTTCTCGGATTGCTTCTTTTATTTCTTCTTTCATCTTTTCTTTTTCTTTTTATCCATACAATTTCCGTCTGCTTCTTCACTAAAACATGGGTACGTTGGGACTCGAACCCAAAACCTTTGGTTTAAAAGACCACTACTCTACCAGTTGAGTTACGCACCCTTCTCTTCCATCTACTTCTTAACGAGGGGGAAGGGATTCGAACCCATACCCTTTGATGTGACAAACCAACACTCTACCTTTAAGATACCCCCTCACTTCACTAATTACTCTTTTATATCACTGCCATCTGACGTCAAATCACCTCCTAAATCTTAAGTCTCTTTCATAGGGGTTTTTTCAAAACCCCTACGAAAAAAAAAAAAAAAAAAAAAAATTTTTTTTTTTAA